>Ga0099824_1006738_pt1 | contig 15627 bp, 8 predicted proteins | sample SiratrowhiteBW_FD_76837 | JGI IMG/M metagenome (GOLD analysis project Ga0099824, IMG submission 76837) | Root nodule microbial communities of legume samples collected from California, USA - Siratro white BW | ecosystem: Host-associated > Plants > Roots > Nodule | place: USA: California...
AATAATTAAATTTTAAATAAATTTTAAATTAAAAAATTTATAAATTTTTTTTAAAAAAAAATTCTTTCTTTTTTTTTTTTTTTTTTTTAATTTATACGGACCAACCGGTAAAGCCATATATAAACATACAATAGTGCAAGGTAAAAGAGACCTCTTGATCTAGACTACTCTAACCCATTTTTGACTGACTGATCAAAAGGGAAGTCTGCAATATCATGGATTTTTCATAAAAAATGGGGTAAATTTTTCTCAAATTTATTAAAATAGACAAGTTTTAAAAATTATAGTATTAAGTACTTAAACATGACTTTAAAATAAGAAGTTTTAAAACACGATTCTTAGATTGAAACGAGAGTCGTATTTTGTATACATGATTTTTATATTTTTTTTAAATGAAATAGTACAAAAATTAATAATAAAAATTAATTTATACTAAAGTTGAAGTAACTTCTATAAACAAACTAAAAATAATTTCTTATACCAAATAATTGTTTTAGTTACATTTTTTTAAGTTTTAAGTTAGTTAAGTGAACTTATAAATTGATGAATAAGGTCACATTCAAACGTGAATTGAGCCATGATTGTAGCAAACTATTGACCAAGGATCAAAGTTTTCTTGCCTACCTTAATAGAAAATTAATTATATGTCGTCATCTTCTCCAAGCTTATATAAACTTCTTTCTTCCCAATTTTTTCCTCTCCTTTTCTTTTAGTCATCTTGTCATAATTATTTATTTCATTGTTATCTTAACAGTAAAGTAATAATAGGAGAGAAGAAAATTCAACCAAAGTAGAAGAAAAGTAAAATGAAGCAATTATGTGACGTTGTTAATAATCCACTATATGCGTATATGCTCAAATATATATCCTAGACCAAAGTTTCAACCCGCATGAGGTATTAGTGGTAAAAAAGCAACACATATTATCAAAAAAATATTTCTACTTTGATTAATTGATTAAATTGAGTCTATGCAAGCTAATGTTGTAAAATTATTTATTATTTATTTGATTTTATCAATATTTGAATTAGAATTTGTTTATATAAAAAGTTATAAATTTAATTTTAATTTTTAAAATAATAAATATTATAACATTATCAAAATTTGATTTTAATATGTGATTATTATAAATTTTGAAAACATGTTATTTTTCAATATTATTATCATGTGGTGAAATTCTATTATAATTTAATAAAGTTTTATAACATAATTAGTATGACCTTTTTCTAACAAATTTAGACTTAAATTTTGTTATAAATTATGTTGATGCTCATAAACCTCTTTCTTATCTTTTCCTTTTGTGTTTAATATTGTTTAAATACTTTTTTCTTTACATTGTTATCTTAATTCTGTTATCGTGATATAATTTTTTTTTCAGAATTAGCCCTTTCTTAATATAGGATTAGACCTCTTTTCTCTTTCAAAGTAATATTATTTTATTAATTTAAATATTTTTTAAAGTATAATTTTATAAAATGTATAATTACATATTAAAGTATAAACATATTAGATAAAAATAAGATCTAAAGATGTTAATTTTAAAAAGTTATTTCACTAATACAAATAATTAACGAATGTATGATTAACTTTGTAACTGTATAATTTATTTATGATGTTTTGGAAAAAAAATTGTTACTTTCTCCTCAAATAAAAAAAATACACTTTCCATTTTTTTTCTTTTTTCCCTTCAAACATTTTTTTTCTTTTTCATTTATTGTAAGGGAGTATATTCTAATTATTTTATCTTCCTTCTATTTTTTCGTATTTATGTGACTCTTCCTTTCCTTTTTTGTATTTTTAATTTGTAAAGTCCTATAAGAAAAGTTATTTCTAATTTAAATATTAGAGTTTTATCCATCTTGACTTAACTTTTCTTCTGTCTCCAACACCAACTTGAAATTTATTATGATAGGACATTTAGAAAGTTCAAAATATGATAAGCGTAAGAACCTTCTCTTGCTTTCATTTCATTAATCCCATATTTTACATTTTTATGCACCACAACATTCATCAACACCATTCAAGTTATGCGTGTAATATTCTCCACCATAAACGTGTTTGAAGAGAAAAAAATCTCCATAAACATTCGCATATGCTGCTAGATACCATTTTGTTGTTTTTAATGAAGAGAAATAAACCTGCTATTTTAATGATTTTTTTTCTTTAATCTTTCTTTTTCATGAATGATCCTTCCTAACTCTTTCCTCCATGACGCAATTAAGATGTCTTTGCCAAAGTCAACTTCGATGTCATATGTATGATAGACCAATTAAAGAATTAAAGTGATTTTTTATAAATATATTAGTAATTTTTTCATAATGAATTGTATATTAATATAATCTTTAATAAAACTTTATTCAATATTTTTTTAGAAAAATATGTCTTTAAGTGTCTTAAAGGGACATTGAGTATCTTATTTTTAATATATAAATGAATTAATATGTTCTAAAAAATAATAAATTAATCGTTCTTTTTATTTTTAATTTAAATTCTAAAATTTAATTTTCAACAAGATGAAAAATACATAAAGACGTAACGCTACCAGAAACACACGTAATAGAGTCAAAACATTGATGTCCACTCAAAAGCGTAAGTACACAAACAATTTGAATTCTATTTTGTCTTAATTTTTCATACTTAATTAAATAATAAAATTGGTTAGGCAAAATCTAAATTCCAGAGGTGTACCAGTCCCTCAGTAATAACTGATTGGCTAATTTTTTTCTTAAAATATTTTTGTATAATCGATCAAATTGCTATTTTGAATGAGAAATGAAAAAAAGACAGCGATGCCTTAGTTTTACTAATCAACCGTATCAAACACTCCATCAATTTAAGTTTTCTTAAATTAAAATATAATATTTTTTCTTGATTTCAATAAAACAGTTTTTATATATTTTCATTTTATTTTTTATATTTTTATATCACAATATATATAGATATTAATTATTAGCTGAAAAAGTAAACATATAATTAATCACAGAGTAATTAGTTTTTATTGAATTTAAAAATAAATAATTAAATATAAAAATTAAAAACTATTATGGTTAAGAAACTAAGGAGTAATACTCTTGCATGATTAAAAAAATGGAAAAAAATTAAGAATATTTATGATAAAGATCGCAAATTAATATCAGAATTTAATATTATAAAAATAAAAATAAAAATTCTATTCTAAAATATAAATTTCTGTTAATAATAAAATTAAAATTAAAATACAATTTTATAAAATATTATATTAAATGTTATTATATATATATATTCTTAAAAATGAAATCACATGGTGAAATTAAAAATAAAAATAAAAATAAGACTGTCTATAAGATGCACTTGGTTTAAATATATTCTTCAAAGTTGAAATTAGCAGTTAATTAGATTTATGTTACAGAAGTTTTCGGTTAATTGTAATATTTCAATAATTAAAAAATATGTCTTCTTTTGTTATCGTTAAAAAGAATAATTTAAAGGTAAGACAGAAAGACTATTCCAAACATCCAAACACTTGAGTGGTACTTGAGTGGTGACTTGACTGTGATGCCGTGGAAAATTGAAGTGCCCTTGAAATGCATCCAAATAGACTTGAGTGGTGACTTGACTGGTAGTACCGTGGAAAATTTGAAGTTTGCATGAAATGCATCCAAATAAATAATGACTTCATTATTTACTCAAAAACATTATACATTATTTTATCTGTATAAGATTATTTATATAATGTTATATACTACATGAAGCGAAGAAAAATATAAATATAATTTATGATATCATATATTGCATATAACAATTTTATATAATACAAGTAAAAATAATATTCTTTTACAATAAGACTCAAGCATTTTATAAATTAAGTAATTATATTCGACAAGATTGAATAACAATTATCAAAATTATAACAAAAGAATATGTATTAAAGTTGAATCATCAACTATAAATACAGGACGGAAAGGAAAATAAAGATAAGAGTACAAAGTGGGATCTTATGTTAGCTCCTTGTTGAAATATCAACAACATTTATGTAACTTCTTATAAACTAGGATTTTATTTACAAAAACATACACAACTTGACATAAATTAAGTATCTAAAACATGTACTAAAATATGTATTTTTTAAATTTATCATTTTTATTACTATTATTGAAATTATATTTTCTTTTATTTTGATTTAATAATAAAATCTTATTCCTACTATATTGAATTCTATTTACATGATGTCGTCAAGCACAATAAACTTAAATAATTGGTGAAAGACATTTGTAATAGTCTTCAATTAAACAGTTATCACAAACAATTTTTTTTTTCTGGAAAAATAGTTTATCTAAGTTTTATTCTCTAGCTTCACCTCACAAAATAGTTCTCCATTTTGTAAAAGATAGCACATTACCTGTGGGAATATTTAACATCGATATGATTGGGATTGAATATTCAAGTCATGATAGAATATTGGGATGTGGAAAAACACATTTGAAAAAAAAAAATATGGACCAGAAGCATGCACATTGAATCTAAACACAGATATTATGTTAAAATTTTGTATCAACATGAATATTACTATATATTATGAATTGTATTTGTATTGTATTTCAGTTTAAAATTATTTTTTTTAAAACTAACTAATTGAAGGGTAATGTTCTTAGTGCACTTAATTATCGTCATTCATTGTTTCATGTTTAAACACTTAAAATAAGTATCAATTACTTTTATTTTTAAAAAACATACAATTTTATTATTTTATCGACTATCTTATTTTGTTTAATATAATTGTTTAAAATATTATTTAAAATTAAAAATATAAATTTAATATCACCTATGCGACCGTGATTCATCAGACCATTACACCCGAAACCAGAATGTTCACCCGTACAATTATCCATGCAAATTTAAAAAACATTGATTTAAACATACAATTGTTCTAATAAAATAAAACAGCTTATAATAAACATTTACTAATTGATAAATTGCAAAGCGATTGTCAAATGAAAATCACCGATTTCTGATTTATTAACATGTGAGAGAGGAAGCAGTAGATACACATGATGAGGTTTGGAAATCTGTAAATTACAAATTTACAAGGTGCAAGAGATGATACATCCCCATTTTATAAACAGTGAAATAAAAATGCTTTTCCTCTTCCTCGTATAATACTTGAATACAACTACAAATAGTTATACAAAGTACCCGAACTTACAGAGATTGGCAAGTGCTAAAAGTATGCCCCTCCAAAGTTCCTACTAAATTCTGTTTTTGCCTCTACCCCCAACAAAAAGCTGTTTCTTCCTGTTATTGACTTCGCCTCACAAACGCCAATAGGCCTAAGGTCGCAACAATTGCAGCTCCAGCAGCAAAGGTGCTGTATTCTGTTGACCATGATTCTGAATTACCATATTTCCATCGTACTGAACTTGAATAATTTCTATAACCCCGTGTTCCTGAGTAGTCTAAATGCAATCTCAATCCCTACAAAATTCATAAATTCAATTTCAAACTTATTTGAGACAGATTCATCATAGTCATACTATCATGACTTAAAAATGAAACAAATTTAAAGCAAAGTGGCAGTTTTATTGATCCTGACGCCGGTTTTTCCCGTCCACGAAACCAGAGACTAATTTCCTTAGTGTTATTATTACTGTGATAGGTCTGACAAGTTATCTTGTGATGGAATCCGGGAAGTGCGAATGCAAATTTTCTAACTAACTATGAAAATTAAAGTTAATTTTTTTTAACCTTTCTTGATATCAACAAAATCAAATTTCAAAAATAGCGGTGGTACTGTGAGAGGAACGCATTTTATATTCTATCCACATTTTAAGTTCTTTTACTTTTCAAGACAATGATTCTTGATAGATACAACCATAACATTTTTTATGTTGTTATTCCATTTTGATATTTGTGAACCATTATAAAATAGGAAAAATGACTAATTAACGTATCTTGCTCTAAATCCAAATTCCCCTCTCCAAATTCCATTCAACCATACCTTCAAACCAACCGCCTTGGCGTGGTCTACAGCTGCGATAAGATCACTGTCCGAAGCCAGTACAACTTTATCATTTTCTTCATCTTCGTACTACAAATAAATTGACCAGCTTGCATTAGTAAAAGGAGAAAAGATAGACAGAAGAATATAAATGTAACATTTTGAAACTTACCAAAATTTGAGGCAGGTTCGTGGGGTCAATTTCATCACCGACTCTATGAATAATGCAACTTATTACCTCTTCCAAGCTCCGAGTATCTGAACTTGCATGAAAGCACACAAACCACTCAACTGATATCTTTTTACGTAATGCATGATTAACGTTTAAGTTGAAACAGAGCTTCTTCAGGCTATAAACAAGTTTCTGGTGGTTACAGAATACCCATTGTTACCTTCTTCCTTTCTCCCCGTGAAAAAAATTATAATAGAAGGAAAGAAGACGTGTTTCACCAAAATGCATCATTATTTACTTCCTCAAAAAAAAAAAAAAGTATACGTCTTGGCATACTACCACAGTCCTAAGCCAACAATGTTGAATTACCGAAGTTTCTCACGTCTTATCACCATTTATTTCTCCTCTTTCTCTCTTTAATTCATCAATATTAATAAGGCACGATCCCCTTTCTAAATTATATGGGCTGTATAATATGTGCAGATAACCTTACTCAAAACTATAATTAAAAATGCAGATTTAGGCATCTTGACTGAAGACATGCAAACCAGTCACATTCAACTGAGACTACAAAAAGTTATGATATTTTGCCAATGAATCCATTCTATATCACCATTATACAACTAATTTAAATTTTAAATAACACTTTTAATTTGCTTGCTGACTAAATTAAGTATAATATTCTATCATTAAAGTGAATATTTGCTTGTCAAAAAGATGGAGAGGGAAAGCACACATGTAAAGACCTGATAGGAAACATGTTATAGTTGACATACCGCATGTGAATCTATGCAGTCTACCCTTCTTGTCTTGTACTTTGAAGGAAAATGCGTTCGGTATGCTTGACCCGAGATAAGAAAGGGTTCTCCCTGTTTCTCCTGCCTCAGAAATCATTTTCAAGGAAGTTTCGCTGCCATGTCAATAATAACATGTAAGTAAATTAAAATTTTGAAAGTAACTTTTCCTAGCAACATGGATGCATATTTGCAAAAAATTGAAAATATATAACCTTTGGGAATCGTCATCCTCCCCATTTGGAACTAAGGACATGGCCGAATCCCAAAATTTTTGTATCATGGAGTTGGCTGCTTCATTATTAAAACTAGCACTATTTCCGACCTAACCAGTGGAGAAAATGATACCATCATTACAAATTACCGGAAAAAGATCACGGAAGCTAAAACAATTGAATTTCGGTATCGTATATTCAACATAGCAATGCTCCAATCCCGGTAAGTGAAAGAAACAATTTAGAATAATATCTAGTTGGTAAAAAAAGTTGGACATTTTCTTTTTGTCCTAAGAGCTACATATTGCAGGTAAAAGAGAAGTGGAAAAAGTGGATGGTGAGGTAGGTCGTGAGTTTGAGTACTCTACTAATAACAACTAGCACTAATATTAATATATGTAGATTAAAAAAATACTGCAACCAGGGGTGGGAAAAATTGAACCCTGATACTCTTCGCCGTTGATGGGACTCAAGGTACCATTGATAGTAAATTGCCAAGTTGTACAGGTAAAAGAAATCCTCGATGCATCAATGGGATAAACCAATAGATCAAAAGTAACGGTAATTTTTCCCCTGTATCTACTAATACGTAAGTGTAAAAACATAGAAAACAACCTAAAGGGATTTTATATAATGATTTACTTCTCCATAATGCTTGACTCTTGGTGATTCTAAATGTTCAATTTCAGGACATGCAAGAGAGAAAAAGTTAATGCATATCTCAACATCAGTAAACTATGTGCATGACGCTAATCAACCTGACTAAGGCACACGTTTTTGTATTAACGAGTCTGGTCGTGCTGATTATGGTAAGGATGATATAAAATTTTACAACTCTTTTCATTATATTTCATTTTTTACGCCAACTCGGTTCATTATGCTGTATGCTACGCCTACGTCTTAGCGAATGTGGAGGTTGAAGCCGAGAAAAAGAGAGGAACGAAGTGCTTTCTGATTTTATTTTGCTTTCTATTCGAACATAATCTTTTCATTAAATTTATTAGTATGATATCCCACCTCCTTTTCTCTTCTTAGTACCCAGTTCAATGCTTTAAGAAGATTCATAAGAAGAAAAATAGTTAACATCGGGTAAGCTTTTGCTGATAATGAATTATCAAGATTTCATATTCTTGTACTTCCAAGACAAGGCTTAAGAAAATGGATAAAGAAAAAAAGAGGGTGGCAATTTTCTCTCAACTTTAAAATCAAAACGCTGACTGAAGATCCACTCATCAATAAATTGCATACATATTTAGATATCAATTCGTATATGAAATCTACTTTTAGTTTTTAAGATCATGAAAATAACTAGTTTTGCCGAGAACAATTTGCCATAATTTACAAATAAACAACCAATTACTGCATTTCAACAAGGATTCAATAGAGGTTTCATGCAATCACCAGCAGTAGGTTTACACACAGTTCTAGGAAGCATACCTGACTAGCTGTCGCCACAGCCGCGTGAGTTATATGAATTACATCAACCGTAGCAACAACAGTACCATCTGTTTTCAACCATCCAAATCAGAAAAATATTGATGCAGGAACTGGTCCCCATCTCATAAACAATTTATATTACCTCTATCAACAACGGGAAGATGCAAAAATTTCCCATCATGCATGGTGTGAAGTGCATCGACTATTGGTGTATCAATTATTGCACATTCTGGATTTGGAGTCATGACCTGTAGATTGTGTTGACTATAGGTCAGATAAAAGGAAAAAGAATCGATAACTGGACGAAAGCTCAGAAAAAACTTCTTCTAGAACATAAAGGAAAATGTGGTCCAGAACATCACTAGATCTAGTTAGTGGTACCTTCTCAACAAGAGTAAACGCTGGAGGAAGACTTTGCGCTATCACCCGCATCAAGATATCCTTTGAACTGAAATTCGTGTGTAGGTAAAGTAGTACATTAAAAAACAATACTGATGATACTTGTTTTAAAATAAAATTAACTTTCAAATGTAGGGAGGTAAAAGTAACTTTTCAGAAAAATAGGACGGGTGCAATATCCATAGCAACACACTTACGTAAGGATACCACAAGGTTTGTCATCAACTGTCACAACTGCACAACTTACACGAAGTTCAAGCATCTTCTTTGTTGTCGCCAAAACTGAGTCTGTTGGTGAAACTGTAACAACCCTGGAAAATGCCAGTATCTGCTGAATTATCTCGGTATATAATAATTCCAACACGCAAGCAAATTAAATCCCACATAATTTTTGTTCAACTAAAACAAAAGAAAGTATTACCTACTTTGAATTCTCAGGAATGATTGTAGACAAAGATGGCTTAAATATCTGCTCGCGAAGTGTCTCAAAGAACGTCGAATTGGTGCCTGCACAAAGGCCAAATTAGCATGAAACAAAACCAGGGCTAAAGAACCTAGCAACCCAACTACAGTGTCGAGTGATGCTAACTCAAAATAAAAAGTAGCCATGAAAAAAGAAAATACTGTACAAACCAGACGTAGGTGTTCCCCAGTGTTTTTCGATACCTTCGACAGCAGCCGCAATTGCCTTTCCTTTCTCTGCTGCCCTTTCCATACGGGCAATGGCATCATACAAACACTTTGCTATGTCAAGTATGGCAACAACTTCTCCGTTCTCCACAACAGGTAAATGTCTGAACCTCCCTGAAAACATAAAGCATCCTTGTATTTATTCAAAAGGCACCATACAGAAATAACAATTAACTTGAAAAGGTGTGTGGTGCCTCTCTCCGTATCCTACCAACCTTGCACCATCTTTTGAAGGGCTTCCACAGCTAGAGTGTCTGAAAGGACAAATACTGGATTCCTTGTCATAACCTTGGAAACAGGTGTTTCTTCGAGATTAACCTCACGAGCAATAACTCTTGTTGCTATATCCTTTAACCACAAAATTATAATATATGTAAAACAAAAGTCCCAGTATTCTTTTTCTTGTTAGTGGGTGTCATAAAAAGAAGTCCAAGATTTTACCTTGTCTGTGAGGATTCCACAGAGCAATGCATTAGAATCAGTTAGTAGTAGAGCATCTACTTTCCGAGCAGCCATCCTACGGCAAGCTTCATAGATGGTTGTTGTTTCAGGAACTGTCAATGCCTTTGAAAGCCGCAATGATTTCACAGTTCGCTCTCCCCTGATCCAATTCCAAGTACAAAACAATAGTATCATCACATGATTTAAATGATAAAACCATAATAACTATTATCTGACTCATCTCTTCTTACATTTCCGAGCACGAAGACATCACAAATTTGTTTAAAATTTAAAATTAATCTAATTTGAGAGCCTTGAACAGATGCTTTGTGAATGCTTAATAAACAACTCTATGTAATGCATCAATTAGCTAAAGGTGAGAATATGTGTCTCAATAAGTGAAAATGACAATTCACAGGAACACGAATAGGATTTCTATTTATTATGGTATTTCAATTTGAATTAATCTTTGGAATCGCATTAACTCTTGCAATACCCAAAATAAATATTTATTTTGTATAACTTAAATTAAAATAAATAAATATTTTCATACACCTTAACCATATTAGAATAAAGGTATTTTTGATACAGAAATTAAATTTTTAATCTACGATAAAATTTTATATTACGAAACAAAGCTATTTCTAATAATTAATAAGTTTTTAAAAATAATACAGATTTAGTTTAAAAATAACTAAATAAATAATATTAAAAATTATTTTTCATTTTTATTTATAATATTATTAGATTTTTAAAGTATTTATAATAAAAGATACTATATTCTATTTTCCATTGAATTAAGAGGTTAATCTTCTTGACTTAGTTTTATATTTACGACTTATTTTATTTAAAAAAAAAGGAGATATTAACCATGTGAGTAACTTTGAAGAACTTATGAATTTAAGAATTTGTATTATCAACTAAATTGATCATATTTTAGTGATGATAAATTAAATAAATAAGCCTAATTTTTAAAAACATTTTTAGATAAAAAAGAAACTCTTAAATTTTATTTTAAAAAATTCTGGTCCGAGATGACTATTTTATTTTATAGGTAGGAGAATTCAATGAAAAGCAAAAACGCATAGAGTGAATATGAAAACAATGAGAAGGAGAAAGTACACGGTGCGCGGTGACGGTGACGGGAACGCTTTACGAGCAGTAAGGTCAAGCGGCGAATGCGGCGAATACTCAGAGGCTTTCTTCTTGTTCAGCGAGGGGCTGTTCGACAACGAACCGCCCCTTCGAGAAGAACCACCGTGACTTGACATCTTTCGCGAATGCTACCTGTAACCGCTCAAATTCAGATAAAATGTGATGATATATTGAAAAGCGAATAACGAAATTAAGAAGAGAAGAAAGCAACCGGAAAGAGAAGAGTATAGGTGCGAAAGGAAGGCGAATCAGGACAGAAGGGGGTAGAGGCGGTCGGAAAGTGAAGATTCGTTCCCGGTGACCAGCCGGTGAAGAGACAGACAGATAGAGAAGGAACATTGTGGTTGTGTAGCTAGCTGGAAAAAAAGGGAAGGGTGGTCGGAGAGGAGAACTTGACGCCGATTCGAACGGGGCCAATGTTCGTGGGAACAGCAAGTGCGGTAAATTTAACATTTGTCACGCTCTGTGAAGGAAGGCTAAGGAAGCATGTCAGTGGTACGTTCAAAGCCGTCTAACTAATTCTGTTATATACGGAATATATTTTCCTTACACCTTCCTGTAACGAAAATCAAATATCTTGAGAAATGGAGAACATGGTAAAAAATGTGATTACTTAGTTATATGAGAAATTTGACAGGAATGGATCAAATTTACTAAAATGATATTTGAAAAATAAAATGTAATGGATGAGCTGAAAATAAAACTTTACTTTTTAGAACTAGTTACATATGAATAAAATTCTAGTAGAAAATTATAAAAATGGATAAATTGTAAACACGACTTCACTCCTTAAAATTAGTCATATACAAACACAATTTTAATAGGAACTGAAAACAAAAAAAAAAAATGGTCATGACAAATAACAACTTTAGTTATAAATAATACATAAAAGTCAATCATATCTATTCCAAAATTTTTTTGTATTATTTTTACACTGAGTTGTCATATATCCTGTAATGACCTCACATTTAAAAAAAAATTATAACATATTAAAATAAATCAAAATTGTATCAAATGAACATAACTTCTTCAAAATTTTACTCGCAATTAAATTTGTCACCTTTTAATAATTTTTTTATTAATTTTCAGTTTTTATTGAAGTCGTTTTCGTGTGTGATGACTTTCTAAGAGTGAAACCTTAGTTCTCAATTACGAATTATAATTTTTTTAAATTTGTTCATTTTGATAGATTTGATACAAAATTACATTATTTCTGAAAGATTTCTGAAAGATTTCCTAATTATTTACTTTGTTGAATTTAAGAGTGCTTATTTATAAACTATGTAAATATAGGTGATGGGATAATGTCAGTGCTGTTTTTTATTACGAAATTTGTAATTTTTTTCATAAATTATTTTCAACCAATACTACTTAGAGAAATTGTAGCTGACATCAATTAAAAAAAAAAAAGTTAACAAAAATATCTCACCTAACAAAGGTTGAAAAATTAGCTTTACCAATTTTACTCAAAATAATTCTCATTGATTTCAATTGAAATTGGAAATATATTAAGTGAACTTCTGTCCAAGAAAACGTCACTCAATATCAATAGAAAAATATCGTATTTTTTAAATTATTAAATACTATTTATTTTTAAAGTAAGTTTTATGAAAAAAATAATAATTGAAATATAATTAAAATTAAAATTTATAGACAAAAGGTAAAATTGGCAAACTCATATTCTATTATATTTTCTCCCTTTCACTTTTGAATCTATACAAACAATTTCAAAAAGTATACATGTTTTTTTCGAAATTTTTCCATCAAACAATTTAAAATCTCTCTTTAATTCATTAAAATCTCTAATTTTTTTTCTTTTCATTTATTCCCTTTCTATTATATAAACACAAAGTACAAAATAAACACTGCAAGTATTGTGGATTATTTTCCTAAAGCTAAGCATTTGTTTTTAGTATCTTCAATCCAAAATAACTAGTTGTTATTCTGTTGGAAAATAACTTGTTCATTAGAGTCTTGGCAAGTAATACCACCTATTTTTTATGACAACGTTGTCAGATTGGAGTCTTAGAATCATCCCTCTCTAAACATAATAATTAAGTTTAAAGGATTTTAAGAAATTAAAAATCTCTAAATTATTATCCACCAAGTAACATTCCTTTGTTGTGTTAAAATGGAATGACTAATCATTTTAAAAAGCAGAATTAATTTACTAACTTAAATGGTTAATAAGTGAGAAAAAAAATCAAGAATAAATTTAAAACTTAAAAATCGAGAATGAAAGTATAATTTTGGAAATATAATTTATATTTTAAAATAAATTTATCAATACGACCTTACAATTAACTACTAAAGTTATTTTTAAAAAGTTAAATATTAATAATTTTTAATTTTTAATTAAAAAATAACTTAATATGTATAAATAAATATAAGTGTGTGTGTGTTTTTTATAAGATCGAAGCAGCATTTTAAATTAGTGAAATACAATTATTTATATGAGTATTAAGTATGTTTGATTTTGTTTATTTATTTTACAATAAAATATCGTATGCTGCATATTTATTCATTAAATAAAAAAATCACTGTCATACATGTATTAAAATTAATCTACTGATATTATTTTAAGGCTTGCTCCAAATTATGGCTCACATCAATATTTTTTTATAGGGTGTTTATATGATTCATAGAAGTTTCGTAAATATTAAGGGACAAGATAATTAGTGGGGGCTATATCGAGGATCAAATTGCAAACTTTGCTTCTTTTGAAAGTCGGAGTTATAATCATTCACCTGAAAACTTAAATCAATTTTTAGCCGTTGGCTATTTCATGCTGTAACCTTTTCAATTAATTGAAAGGTTTACCTATCAAAATAAGCACAATAATGGAACCAGCTGATAGGGTAGCTAAAAAAATCTTCAAAGTTTGATGCAGACGTGTCTGGTTTTTTTGGACATGAAAACAAAGAAAAAGCTGTTGGAAGAAACCTGAGTGTGGATATGCTTCAGCCGTTGATCACCGTCTCTTCTTCAATCATGTGTTTATGTGTTTACATTTTAATACAAATATTTCTTAAGAATTGATGATGAAAGCATTATAGCTGATCAAATAATTTTAAATAAAATTATATTAAGATTAATGAATATGCATTGCTACTATAAAAAAAATTACACCGTTAATTAATAAAAAAGTACTGTTAACATAATTATTAAATAGTTATTACAAAGATTTACAAATTTTCAATATTCATGATAGTTTGTTGTGATTGAATATGTAGTAGATGCACAGCTGTAAATAGGGTTTGAAAATATTACCCATAATTATAATTAACACTTAATTCTTTATTACTCACAACAGTGCCACTGAAATGACATCTTCGCCTCCACATTACAAAGGCAATCTTTTGAGAAATTTATATTTTTTTTATTTTAATTATTTAATATTCATAAAATACTTTTATAATTATCGGAATATGTTAGCTAATAATAAAAATATGAGTATAATATGATGCAGAGTGCAAAATATTTCTTTTGAGGAAGTGTACGTAACAAACATGCAAGACGGATTCTTTCTGCACCCAATACCTTGATCCTGTACCTTCATATGTTTTTAAAATGTCAAAATTGTTTCTATAAAAATAACCAAAATGACCTTCTTTTTTTTTAAGAATTACTGAACCGGATGTCCCCATCCGGTTTACAATTTTTTTCAAAATGTAAACTGGATGGAAAGTCATCCGATTCACATTTCCAAATGAAAATGTGAACCGGATGGCACCCCATCCGGTTTACATTTTAGTTTTTTTCAAAATATAAACTAGATGCGGGGCATCCGATTCATATAAAGTTCATCTTCTCCGATACAGATTTACCGTCGATGACAACTCAATCATCAAATTAACTACCCTAATCATCAATATCACTCACAAATTGCTAATAAACGTATTTTTTTTAATTTTAAAAGAAATACAGAATCTCAATTAACATTATCTTTTACCTTTCTGTTATAACAACTTTTGTTATACAGCATTATAGAATGTTGCTGAGGTGTCCCTTTCTGTTTTCTTATTTTGTTTTTCCTTCATGTGCAGCTTGTGTGTATATCTCTCATCTTTTTGGTAAATAAAATAGAATGTTATTTTTCATTCATCTTTCTCTCTGAAGCCTTTCTATATTCTGGTTTTCTTTTATGGTATCAGAGCTCCACTTGGAGCTCTGCTAATTCCTTGTCAAAAATGTCAGATGTCTCTGAGAATGTTACCTCAACATGGTTTGATCCCTGTCTTGACCCTTCAAGTCCATATTACATTCACCCCAGCGAGAATCCATCCTCTGTCTCCATTTCTCCAACTCTGGATGGTAGCAATTACCATTCCTGGTCTCGGGCATTTAGAAT
>Ga0099824_1006744_pt1 | contig 15620 bp, 8 predicted proteins | sample SiratrowhiteBW_FD_76837 | JGI IMG/M metagenome (GOLD analysis project Ga0099824, IMG submission 76837) | Root nodule microbial communities of legume samples collected from California, USA - Siratro white BW | ecosystem: Host-associated > Plants > Roots > Nodule | place: USA: California...
AATAAAAAAAAAATATATATATATATATATATATATATATATATATATATATATATATATATATATATATAATTTTCACGAGTTTAAACCGTTCAAAGTCTTTCTAAAACAATTAAAAGTGTTTTATCGAATGGAATTTAGAAACTAAGGAATGACATGAATTTCAAGCTTCCAATCATGTTTGATGGATGTAATTCCAAACTTTCAAAAAGTTGAACTTATTATTTAGTATAAGATATCGGATCTCACATTTTTTGACAGTTCTAAATTTCTATAACATTTTCAAAAATGTTTCTGCAAAGCATTTTTTGTTTTCAGTGTTACGATTAGCAATTAAAATCTGTTTTAATTTCTACTTGGAGAGTAAAATGTGAATTAAAGTATTATGTTCCTTGCAAATTGAAAATTGCAATTTATGAATTGAAGCAGTATATGTACAAATGTGGTGTTCGACATAATCGAGCATTTGAAGCACATAGATTGCGTGAATTGCAATTAATTTTTTTGTGGGAAGTAGTAACGTTACGATAGCAACTATGATAAGTGATGGAAATTCATTGTTATTGTGGTGTCAATAATTGTGGTGGAATTGAATTGAATTGTAAAAAAAAAAATTAGAAATAGTTGAGTGATTCACGTTGAAGCATTCAATGATGTGTAGTTAGATTGAATTGTCGTTTGATTTCTGAGCAGCTAAGATTTACAGTCGTTGAATGAATTGTAAATTACAATTCGCATGAAGCTATTGTCGTTTGTGTTAATGAGATTATTAAATTTGGGTGCAATTATTGATCCAATTGAAGCATTAGATTGAAACAGTTGAAATTACAAGTGTTATTGGCTCAATTTTTCGACATTATCTTTGATGATTCGAAGTTAAATTAAACAATTTGGAAATTGTCAAAATCGATCTTACTTATTGCAGTTAGTTTTCCACGAAATAATTATACTTGCAAAGTGGTTATATTAGAATTAGAATTAGAGAAGGTGATGAATGGAAAACCCTAAAACCATATTCAAAACTAAATATAAACTTTATGAATGATTGGTTATATCATTTAGAGTTACAAATTTTCTAAGTAATTTATGAGGTTGATGAGACTTAGATATTTTATTGGTAGATTTGTAGTATTTTAATATGATTATATTCTCATTTATAGTTTATTTTTGAATGATCATATTACACTTTAGATTGGTACCTAATATTTTAAGGCAACACTCTATTTATGCCAATAAAGATAAGATTTCATTTTTCATGGAAAGTGTCATATTCGTTGGTTATATTGTAATTTCCAAAATAGTATATTGTAATTTCCAAAAGAGTATAGGTTGATAAAGATAAAGTAAAGGCAATTAAGAAATGGTCTACTCTTACCAATGTGAATGAAGTGAGAAGCTTTCCTTGTTTGGCTAACTTATAGATGTGTGGTTTGTTTGAGAAGTGAACTAAGTCAAACTGTAATATATTTGAAAGTGGGATTGCCATATCCTCTGAAATTGGAAAATATTTAGGAAGTTATTACATATTATGTAACGAATACAATCAATAGGTTTGCTTGCACATGTAAATGAACAAGATAAATGTGGTGTAGTTACGTGAATGAATAGATGTAAGTGCTCGAGTACACTAGAGATCAAGCAATGGATGAAAAATCAAATTATTCTACACTCTCTGCTCCTACATGTCATGTATGATTACTCTTTTATTTATAATTCTCAACCAAGTTAATTCTTTAATTATGGTTAACTAAGGGTTGAATAACAGTCAATTAATTCCTTGACTTGATGGGATTTGCTCCCTGCATTAAAGATTAATTTACTTGAACAATAAAGCCATAAATTACACTTTATTCCCATTAGTTTCACATTTATGTTTGTTTGAGTTTAGTTTTGAAAGCTTATCATATTTCCCAATATCATTCAATCCTGAAATCATATACAACAACAAAGGTCTGTGATGCAAAGAAATATCCACAAAACACAATCAATAATAACAAATCATATATGTATAGAGGAAGAATTCAATGAAAGTTATAGAATCACTAAGTCCAAATACAAATCAACTACTCAAAAAACGTATAATATAACAATTAAAGCAATCTAGTGTATTTAGAACATACAACTATGATAATATTATCTAGTAAAAGCTCCAACACAAACGAAATCCTATTTACAGATCTAAGAAGTTGAATCCTCTGTTGTCCATGCACTCAGCCTCAACTCCTAACACTCAGCATATTAAGTTTCTCCCCATGGAGGTTTTCTCCAAGCTTAACCATTCCACTATTGCGCTCAACGTATGTTGTTTCTTTACCTTGAGGTAATCTTTAAGGCTCAACGCATGAAATTTGGGCCCTCCTTTAGCCTGAATCTGCTCAATGAAAAGATAGCTCTATTGATATGCTAGCTCTTATGATGAAATACCCCCAACTGCCTTAATCAAAGAATGAAGAGGATAAAATACCAAACGGTAGATCAAGAGCTTTCTAGAAGATTGGACCCATTTGAACCTGTTTGGGCTTTCAACTAGTTGCTCGGACCCAAATGCAAACTTGGAGAAATCAATTGGAGAAAATAGAGCATCAAGAAGAAGACCTCTAAATTGTATAAATTGTTTATAATAATTTAAAATAATTTGGGCCTTGTATTTTTGGGCCATGTAGTGTAAGTGTTGGGTCTTGAGGCCCGTAAATAATATTGGGCGTGATTAAGGAGTCCAAGTTAGGATATGGGATAATCTCTCTCCTTGTACCACTTGTCATCACCTTGGAAGAGTCTTGGAGTGCAAGCTAGGTTTGAGAAGCTTGTCATAGAAGTTCGGGTTAGAAGCTTGTCATAAAAGCTAGGGTTAGAAGCTTGTCATAGAAGCTAGGAGTAGAAGCTTGTCATAGCAGCTAGGTTTGGAGATCTTCTCCTACAAGCTTCTCCCTCTAATTCCTTCTATAAATAGAGTTGTAGGCAAAGTGTAAATTTAAGCTTGATTTGAACTAGTGTTATGTTGTTGAAATTTTCCAACACATTTGGCTCTTGAGCTTCATCTTTGTTAGCTTCTCTTATAAGAATAGCTTAGGGATTCCATTGGAAGTTGGCCTCACCTCTTCTAATTACGTTGAGTTTTTTTTTTTCACTTAATTGGTTCAATTGCTTGTATTACTGTGTAATTTTCATTTATTAATCTATATACATGTTGTCAAAGCCATGTTTGATTCTGAAATGTCATCAAATTCCATGGTATGTGCTAGTAGATTAGCTATTTAGTTAAATGTCTAAGTGAAACTACTACATACTAAATTTTTGTTGAAAAGTCTAGTGGAAGTTATGCTTTTGTTGCTTTTTAAATTTTCATTTTTGAGTTTCAATGCTTAATATTAGATCATTAGTAAGTTCTTAAGAGTCCACAACTCCATTATCTTATCGTCATGGTCAAATTTTTTTGAATTCCTTAGGTTTCCATCCTTGCGTATAAACTATTTGCTGAAACGCACTGTGATATTAAAAAAAATACTACAATCAAATGAGACCATATCTTGACTTGAAATTTTCTGTGAAGACATATTAAGATGTCTGTAATGTATTGTGTTAAAAATAAGCAGCAGACAACAAAATATAGAAAAAATGATAGATGTCAAAAGCCTGAATGCTAGTGACTGAAAAATCCTGATGATGCTGACGATTTGGTCTCTGTAAACAAATTATTGTACCTTTTGCAATGACTTTTTTTTACTCGACTTTTGTGTTATATTGGTAAAATATGTTGAGAATATGTGGTAAAAGTTTCGCGCACAAATACGCTCTGAATTAGTCATCATAAATTATTGAGTCAAGCCTACCAGGAGCTTAAGCAATAGAGAAAAATACAGTAAAACGTGAAAAAAAAAGGCTCTCGGTTCTGATTTTTTTTAGAATGATTCCAATGCCATTTTGAGCCAAATTGTTTTGGGGAGTTTCTGTATGATGTTGAGGAGTTCTGGTTAAAATTTCATCTCAAAATACGTTGTAAAGCATTCAAAATAAATCAACAACAAGCATTGCGAGAACCAAAATTTTAGTTTTATTTTCAGTTTTTTGTAATATACTCTAGTGCTTTTCATTAAGAACTCTGTCTGAGTGCCTACTTTCATTAAGTACCTTAATTGCTTGTTTTGTCCATGAATTAATCAATTTGAGTTTAGCTTCCTAAAATTTTGAGCTTTTATTGTTTTACATTCTTTGACCTACTGAGTGAATTGGACATTGGAAAAGAATAATTGTGAATGAGTTTGAACTAATTTGCCAAATGAAATTTTTCAAAGTTCAGCATCTCAAGACAAGCTCACAAAGGAAGATCCTCGCAAATACAGCTGAAGTGAGAGAGAAATACTTGGAAAGTTAGAGTGAAACACTTGAAAGTAAGAGTTAACAAGTATCAAGGAATCAAAAAGTAGTAAACATTTGTATTATAATCACTTGTCACGGAATTTTGTGTTAATTTTGTTTTTAATCTCTTTTGCTTGTTTTGTGTGTGGGAAAATGCCATTAAAGCAAACCCAAGAGTGAACATTGTAATAGTCTAAGCTTGTAATCGTGGAAGTGTGTCAAGGGGCTCTAATTGTCACTTACACTTTCACTTAGGAAATTCGTCTAGTTAGCTTCTTTATTTTCATTCTTTCAACTTTCTTCTGTTATTTTCTTTATTACGTCTCCATGGCAATTAGGAATTCATTTTCTCATGTTTGTTAGATTGACCTTTCTTTGGTCTTTAGGATTTCACCTGCACTAAGAGGAAAAAAAATATTTTGAAGTTTTCTATTATGAGATGTTTTGGAAGAGGACTGAGGAAAACTCTGGCTAGGAAAGACTTGGTACTTAAGTTGTCCAAGTGACACACCTCTCTTTTCTCAGGGTCTACTTAGAAGACTTTCATTAATATTTCTTCATAGAGAAGTTCACCCAAAACTCAAAGATTTTCTTGTGAAAACATTTTATCACTCATTGTTTCAAAAATTTAATTTTCAAAGTATTTGTGAAAATATTTTCTAAACGAAAAATGAGTGATCATTTTCATGTGCCTGAGAATGTTAGAGATCACCATAAAAGGATTAAGCCTAGAAGTCATTTTCATTTTATAGAGCTTAAGCTAAACCTCCCTCTGTTCTATGGACATAATAATGTTGAGGAATATTTAGGATGGGAAAGAAAAGGTTGAGAAACTTTTTGAATTCCACCAAGTACAAGAAATTAGAAGATTATCCACGGTTATTTTAAGTTTTCAAGAATATGCAATGTCTTGGTGGAAACAAAGGCAATGTGATGTCTCAATTGGGAGAAAATTTAAAATATTGAATTGGAAAGAGTTGAAGGCATGCATGAGAAGGAAATTTGTTCTGCCTTTCTATGAGAAAAGTAAAAAGATCAGAGAAAAAATTTAAGAGCTTGTCAAACAAGGAACGAAATTTTTAGAAGGCGAAAAAGATTTTATAAGAAGAGAAAAAAGTTTAAAGAAAAATTACAAGCTCTTATTATACAAAAAGAAGAGAAAGCAAAGAAAGAAACAAAAGAGAAAGAGATGAGAGAAAGAGAAGAGAGAAATAGAAAAGAAAGAAAAAAGTTTGTTTGGAGTTAAGCCAGACATTGATATACAACCCTCATCTTTAGGACCTTCTTGTGAGAAGTTGAGTGAACTTTGTCTGGAGTTGAACCAGATGTTGATTCCTCTTCCACAGAAAAATCTTGTTAGGAGTTAGTTGAAAAGAAACCTTTGTCTAGAGACACTGACACAAACTCCTCTTCCATTGAAAAATCTAGTGAGGATATATTTGTAGAACAATCTTTGTCTAAGGCTGAGCTAGACATTGGCACAAAAACCACACTCATAGAAAAACCTTGTGAGTTGCTTGAATTTAAATAGGAAGATCAAAATATTAGGCAAACCAATAGGGTAGAAAAATCTTTAAAATTTAAAAATAAAAGCATCCTTCAGTCAACTACCCAGGTTTAACATCAGGTAAAGGGTACATTAACCAGGGAAGACACGTTCTTTTCATTTGCATTTTTAATGTTATGAGAAAATGTCATCTATTTTACTATTTTCATGTTTTTATAGGATGGTGTTTGATATTGGAGGAAATCACGAATAAATCAACAATAATAAGGTTGTTGTCCGTAACACATTCCAAGATTTGAGGACAGATCCCTTTCAAGAGGGAGGGTATTAGTCAAAGAATAAAGAGTACAAAGTATTAGGGGGTAGATCAAGAGCTTTGTATAAGATTCGCCCATTTGAGTCTGTTTGGGCTTTCAACTAGTTGCTCGGGCCCAAATGCAAACCTGGAGAAATCACTTTGGAGAAAATAGATCATAAAGGAGAAGTTCTCTAAATTATAAAAATTGTTTATAATAGTTTAGAATAATTTGGGCCTTGTATTTGGGCCAAGTAGAATAGATTTAGGCCTTCTATTTTTGGGCCATGTAGTGTTAGTGTTGGGCCTTGAGGCCCACAAATAATATTGGGCATGATCAAGGAGTCCAAGTTAGGGTATGGTAGAAGCTCTCTCCTTGTCCCACTTGTCATCACCTTGGGAGAGCCTTGGAGTGCAAGCGAGGTTTGATAAGCTTGTCAAATAAGCTAGGGTTAGAAGCTTGTCATAGAAGCTAGGAATAGAAGCTTGTCATAGAAGCTAGGAATAGAAGCTTGTCATAGAAGCTAGGTTTGTACAACTTCCCCTACAAGCTTCTCTCTCTAATTCCTTTTATAAATAGAGGTGTAGGCAAAGTATAAATTTAAGCTTGATTTAAACTAGTGTTATGTTGTTGAAATTTTCTAGCGTATTTGGTTCTTAAGCCTCTCTTAGAAGACTAGCTTAGGGATTTCATTGGAAGTTGGCCTCACCTCTTCCAACTACATTGTCCCACCATTTTCACTCAACCTCAACATGTCATTGCTTCCATTTCTATGGAGTTTTCGTTGCTTTGAATCACTCTATTTTCGTCCATACTACACTGCATTGTTCCAACCGCTATTTGCTCCATTTTCCATGGCCTAATTGGATTGAAAGCAACTCCACACAGCAAGGATTCCATCATCTTGTAACTTGATTTCTCCTTCAACAAACTTGTGATGCTTTTTGACTAGCGTGAATGAATTTGGACGGTGTAGTGGAAGATTGAAGCAAAAGCAATGTAAAAATGTGAATGGAATGAACTAGGTGGAACAAGGATTGATAGATGTTAGGCCTACTATCAAGTAGAATCTTAGTTAAACTGACGAAGAGTTAACAAAGAAGAGCTTAATGCAATGAAGTTGGAAATATTTTTGCAAAATTTCATTACTAAACATAAGCTGAATTTTACATACCCAAACATGCCTATTTATAGAATACAAATAGTAAAAAGCTTGTGGTAGAAGCTTGAACCCTAACCCTGGCATGTGAGTCACTCTACAAACCCTAACCCTAGTGTGATGTAAAGCTTCCCAACCTTAGCATGTGGTGCAAAACTCCTTCCTCTCGAATAAGACATTAACACATGGCCAAGGGAAGTGACTAGGCGAGCCAAACCATAACTCTAACCCTAGACATGCCTAAGTTAACTTTCTAACCCTAATTGACATGTTTCTACAAGCCTAAAAATTTATATACATTTTTACAAAGAAGAGATGGTCCAATTTGACAGTATTTTTGGTCCAATATGTGCCTATGTATTCCAATCATCATGTATGCATTTGGCCATTTCTCTTGTGGTGGGACCTTGCCTTGGGCTTCTTCCATCATCCCCTCCCTCTTGAAGAGGATTTGTCCTCAAATCTGGATCATTTGCCTCATCATTTGTACTACATATAAAAGGAATTAAATCAGCGACATTGAAGTAGCATGTACTCGATATTCTTCAGGCAAATCTAAGTGATATGCATTATTATTAATCCTCATGAGGACTTGAAATGACACATCACCACAAGGGTTGAGTTTTGATTGTCTTTGTTTTGGAGATCGTTCTTTTCTTAAATGTAGTCAAAACCAATCACCGTCTTCAAAAATTATTTCTCTCTTCCCCTTATTTCTTTTTCTAGCATATCTCTCACTTTGTTGTTGTTTTTTAATTTTAACATTCTCATATAATTTTCACACAAATTCTGCTTTTGATTCCCTTTCTTTATGAACGAAATCTTGTGGATTGGGCAATGAAAACAAATCTAATGGTATAAGAGGGTAAAAACCATATACAACCTCAAATGGAGATAATTTAGTAGTTTTATGAACTACCCTGTTATAAGCAAATTCAATATGGGGAAGTACTCGTCCCAATATTTGTTGTTACCCCTCAAAACTGCTTTAATCATAGTTGACAAAGATCGGTTAACAAATTATGTTTGTCCATCCCTTTGCGTTATGCGTAAACCAAGGACAAACTGCATGTTAATGTCTTTCTGAGGAGTACAAGCAACTAGCAATGATGTATACAATCCATGAGGCATAAGCTTAGGTTTAGGTTGTAAACAAGCAATTCATTTTAAATAGTATCTTTGGACATCTCATCTCATGTGGGGCCAAAAGAATTTGTCTTTTAATATGCTTAAAGTTTTCTCTATCCCAAAATGTCTCATGAGACCACCCTCATGTGTTTCCTTAGCAAGGAGCTTTTTGTGTGAGCCCTGGGGAATGCAAAGTTTTCCTTCTTTAAATAAGTATCCTTGGACTACACAGTAACCACTCAGTGGTTTTGTTTGACAACTAGCAAAAATAGATGAAAATTCAAGATCTTGGCTATACAACTTATTAATATGATCAAATTTAAGAATTTGGGCTCCCAATTTAGAAAAATAACATGTCTACGAGAGAGTGCATTAATAACAACAATTGTCTTGCCCTTCTTCTATTTAATCACATATAGAAATTGTTCCAGAAATTCCATCCATTTTGCATGTCGTTTATTTAACTTATGTTGACCTTTCAAATATTTGAGTGATTCTTGATCACTATGAATGATGAACTCTTGGGACACAAGATAGTGTTCCCAAGTTTGAGGGGCCTTGATCAAAGCATATAGTTCCTTTTCATAGGTGGGCTAGTTAAGAGTGGCACCATGAAGTTTCTCACTAAAATAAGCAATGGGCTGATCACTTTGTAACAACACAACACCTATGCCCACTCGTGATGCATGACATTCGAGCTCAAAAGGTTTAGAAAAGTCAGGTAGAGCTAAAATGGGTGCAATAGTGAGGAAAAGCTTTGTTCTTTGGAAAACTTTCTTTTGTTTCGCCCCGCATTGAAATGTAACATCTTTCTTCTTCAACTCATTGAGAGATAAAGCTACACTAGAGAAGTTAGGCACAAATCGTCTATAACAACTTGCAAGTCTATAAAAACTCCTAACATCTCCTAAATTCTTTGGGGTGGGCAAATCCTGACTGGCTTTAATTTTTGCGGGGTCAACATGAACACCCTTTTTATTTACAATGAAACCTAAAAAGATGACACTATCTACAAAAAATGTACATTTGTTCTCATTGGCAAACTAATTATTTTTTCTAAGAATTGAACAAAACTTCCTTTAAATGCTGCAAATGAGACTCTATACTACGACTATACACTAAGATATCATAAAAATACACAACTACAAAGTTTCCTATATAATCCCTTAGAACATGATTCATAAGCATCATAAATGTGCTAGGAGCAATAGTAAGAAAAAAAGGCATCACCAACCACTCCTATGGTCCAAATTTGGTTTTGAATGCAGTCTTCCACTCATCACCTTCTTTAATGCAAATTTGGTGATAATCGCACTTCAAATCAACTTTGGAAAAGACGATTGACCCATGTAACTCATCAAACATATCATATAGTCTAGGAATTCGGTTCTTGTATTTGACAGTCATGTTGTTTACTACACGATAATCACAACACATTCTCCATTTTCCATCCTTCATGGACACCAACAAGACTGGCACGACACAATGACTAAGACTCTTTTGAACCCAACCCTCATCCAGTAACTCCTGAACCTGAGACTCTATGTCCTTAGTTTCTTCAGGATTTGTTCTGTATGTTGCTTTGTTGGACAAACTAACACCGGGAACAAAATCTATTTGGTGCTCTATCCTCCTAAAAGGTGACATTCTAGTTGGACCTTCACTATGGATGACATCATCAAACTCTTTCAAAAGTTTTTCAAGCTAAGGAGACAAAGTTCAGTAGTAGTGGATGATGTGCATGTGAGTATTCCTTTACACAAAAGTTGGTATGCAGGTTGGTCAGTAAGAAGAACATGTTTTATAAATATATTTGACAAAATTTTCATCTTTTGAGTGACCTCATGGGAAGGAACACCAAGCTTCCAAACCTCTAATCCATATTTAAGATCTATGTTTTGGATTTTTTTATTTTTTTACTTTCTAATTCTTTTTTTCATTTGTATTTGATCCTCCAATACGTGTGTAGGTGTCAGAGAGTGAAGTACAAACTTTTTATTATTATGGGTTAAAGTAATCTTATTGGTTAGACCACATGTAAAGTTTTTTTTTTTTATCAAATTTCCATGGTCTTCGCAATAAGACATGACAAGCGTCCATGGGTATTACATCACATAAAACTTGGTCAGCATAGTTCTCCACAAATAGCTTGACTTTCACATGATCTTTCACAGTATTGTTCCACCCTTCATTAATCCAATGTCATTTATAAGGTTTAGGATGAGGAACAACAAACAGATTCAATTTCTCAACTACCTTAGTGCTACAACAATTATAACACGACCCACTGTCAATGATAAGAGAACATATTTTTGGAATTTTTCCAATAGGTGTGAAATATGTTCCCTCTTTATGACTCAAGTTGTGGACTAAGATGGTTGTTGAGGGTTTTTCAAATCATAAGAAGATCCCACTAATGTGCATATGCATATTCACTTATTTGACACTTAGAATCTTCACTCAGACTATCTTCAACAGACTCTTCCTCACCGCTCTATACATCTTGGGCCCATATAAGAATAGTTCTCATAGAAGAACATTGGGATTTAACATGCCCGCGACCCAAACATTTGAAACACTTAATATCACTAGTGCGAGCGGATGCAACATGTTTATCTTTTCTTTTATAATTTTCCTAAGCTAGGTTCTTGGAAGGATTTTATTTGGGTTTCTCTTTGACAAATTTTCCCTCCCTTTTGTATTCTTTCTTGAGAAATGAGTTAGAGTAAGAACTTCTTCTTTATCCCTTTCTTAAATTTGGTTGTTCAACTTTAATACAAATCTGGACCAGATCATGAAAATCATGATAGGGAAGAAGTTCCACTTTATCTCGAATCTCAAGACTTATTAAACTGCTCATGAACCTAGCAACAATTACTGACTCTTCCTCTCTTATTCTTGCCCTCATCGTATATAACTCCATTTTCTCCATGTATTCTTTAACACTCATATTCTTTTTGTGTAATCTATGGAGCTTATCCATTAGTTCTTGGTGTTAATTACATCTAAGAGCACTCTTAAAATCATTCCAATAAACTATGGGAGAACTAATGGTGGCCAACAAAACCTTTTCTCTTCACTCACTTGGTAGCACTCAAAAAAGTTGTTCAACTTTCATTTCCCAATGTAAAAAGGTGTCTAGATCATCTTTACCATAAAATCGAGGAAGATCTACCCTAATTTCTTTCACTTTTTTTTTATCTCATCAATGTCTGGCTAAGGGGTCGGGTTGATAATAACCAGTTACTCTCAAGGTCGTTAACTCTTCTTCCACAATGGCAAACTAAACTTTAGTGTTAATTTTTAAAAAACAAATTTCATTTAAAAATTTTCTCAAATTAGAGTTATTTTCACTGGATTTGTTGCCACTGTGATGAGTAGACTGTTGAGACATCTTTGAGTTTTTTATAATAGGTTTTCAAATTAAGAAATAACAAGTTTAGAACACCAGGGGGATTCCTAGGAAAGTGAGGTGCGTCACATGGACAACTTAAGTATCAGGACTTTCCTAGCCAGAACCTGATCCTAATGCACTCTACAAGTCTTTCTTGCAATGAAAATCTTTAGTACACAAACGAAGGTGACTCACACTACCAACTTCAACAATACTTAATCCCACAAAATTTTGAGCTAGGCGTGTTTAACACAAAGCTCAAAAGGAATTTAAAAGAAACAAATGACAAAACTTAAAATAAACTAGGTGAGGCTCGTTGGCACCACGGACCTTTGAGACACACTCACTATGTAAAACGAAATGTTAATCCACTATTAAAATTATTTTATACCTTACAACTCAAAACAATACAAACAAATTGCTTGCTGAAAATGAAAGCATGTACTATGCACTCCATGTATTTGATACAATGTCTCACAAGTGTTTCACTCTAAGTTTCTTTTAATTTGTGTCAAAATCTAGCTCCAATGATCTTGCTCGTCTTCGTGAACTTCTCTTAGAAGTCTTGACTCAATTCTCTACTTGAATCATTGGTTGCTAATACATCCATAATCTCTTTACCCCCGTTCTATTTCATTCAAGAGTTTACAAAGTAAAGCATTAAAAGTTCAATTTGTAAAAGTTAACTCAACTGGATTTGAATGAAAAAACTCAAGAAATTTATAGAAAATATGACAATCAACAATTCATGCATTCAATAAAAGGTTTGGCAAGCAAAGGAATACCTAAAGAATGACACTAGAATAGATCTAAAAAATAGAAAATAAATAATAGACTAGAATCTGGCAGCTAGTCTTCTTAAATTTATTGAAATTTTTTTAGATCGAATTTTTATGTGAAATTTTGAACACAAATCAGTTAGTAAACACCCAAAATCCGTTGATAATGCGTATTTACCAATAGATTTCGGACGACCGAAAATTCGTTGGTAATTTAGTTATAGGTAAATTTATCGACGAATTTTTTTAGTCTATTGGTAATTACCGATAGATTTATCTGCCGCTAAATCAGCAAATATTAATTTTATTATAAAAATTATTATTATTATTATTATCATCATCATTTATACTATCTTTATTTATATTTTAATTACTTTTATTAACCACCATAATTTTTGGACAAAGTGCACCAGGGGGGACTTGAACCTGAACCGAGAACCTATCAACAGTTAGATAGACCCTTAACCATCAGACCAGATGAACTTTTCTGTTATATTACGATTATTTATATTACTATTATTATTATGTTATTATTAACATTATAATTATTAATATTATTATATTATTATTATCATCACTGCAATTATAATAATAATAATAATAATATTATTATTATTATTATAATTATTACAATACTACTATTATTATTATAAAAATTAATAACATTATGATTATAATTATTAATATAATTAATATTTTTATAAACATTATTATAAATATTATAATTTGTATTATTATTGTTATTAATATTTCTATTATTATTATTCTTATTAATATTATTTGTGTTATCATTATAAATATTATTGATATTAATCTTGTTGTTATTATTATTATTATTTATTTTTCTAATTATTATTATAAATATTAATATCATTATGATTATTATTATAAACAATTATAAATATTAATATTTTTATTTTTATTTTATTTATAATAATATTATTATTATTATTATTATTATTATTATTAATATGTTAAGTATTACAGATAGAATAAATTTGTCGGTAAATTGGCAGGCATCTGTCAGTAAATTGCACGTCAATTTACCGCAGATTTAATATGTTGGTAAATTAGCGATTAATTTACCGACCAATTTAATATGTCGGTAAATTGACGGTTAATTTATCGACGGATAATTTGGTGGTAAATTTATCTGTCAAAAAAGTCATCGGTAATTAGCGATAGATTAAATTCATCGATAAATTGACCATAAAGTTTTTTGTCGGTAATGACATTATACCGATGGATAAAATTTTATCGGTAATTTTCTGTCAGTATTTGACATTTTTCTTGTAGTGAGAGTTTATAATAAAAGAACTATGATGGTTGAAGAATCTGTACATATTGTATTTAATGAAACTAACCTTGAATTGCAAGATGTTTCTAATAACAATGAAAATGAGAAAGATAGTAGTGAGTTATTGCAAGGAAACAATCGATTGATTCAGAAATTGAATCGATTGAATTTCTCAAACGAGTAACCAACTGCAGATGCAACTGGACAACAACCTCCAACTCATGAAAAAGTACCGCTTGCAGTTATGAGCAACACAAACATGCCAATAAAAGGGAGAATGTAAAAATAAGGTTTAGACTAGTTCAAGAGGGGGGTGAATTGAACTTTCAAAAACTTTTCGTAAATCTGATTTGTTCTTGAAGTAGAGAATGAAACTTTTTAATTCAATCAATTAACTCGTGTAAATCTGGACTGTCCAGTAAACAATCAATTGTGCACAGCGGAAATTATTGAATATAAACCCAGAAAAACAGTTTCAGTGTAGAAATGTTTTAACCCAGATTCAATATGATTAAACACAATCCAGTAGATTAAAAGCAATCCAGAAACACAGTTGATTCAGATATATGAAAACAGATGTTCAGAATATATTCAACTATATAATCAGATTTTAATCCAGTCAATTTAAATGATGGCAGCAGTTGAATAAAAGAAATCAAGAAGAGTAGGGAGAAAAGCAAGAACACAAAATTTTTATCCTGGTTCACCCTTCCACAAGGGCTATGTCCAGTCCTTTGCAAACTAGCAAAGATTTCCACTAAACAGATCACAATATCAGTTTACAACCCTTGCTCCCAGCAAGTTACAAACTGCTCCCAGCAGTAAACCCACACCTCACTGAACCCCTCAGTTAGTGTGTAACTAGTGCAGAAATCCACTGCACCACAACACTTGCAGTCCGCAAGCAACACTGCTCCCAACAACACTCACCCTCTACTGAACCCCTCAGTAGATGTGAGACTAGTGCAAAAACCCACTGCACCAACTCAATTACAAACCCAGTAATTGAAAACAACAAACAGATTACAGATCAACAGAATCAGAAAAGATTATAGAGTACTTCTACACAAAACAGATTACAAAGAATGAAGATCAGGTGTAGAAGACTTAGCTTTGGTCCAGAACCAAAGTAGCAAGAACCTCACTTCAAGGATGCTCTAAAGATTCACGTTCTTGGAGGTTTCTTGATTTGAAATTCTTTGCCAAAATGATGATCGCACAAAAGGGGCAATATCTCTCTTAGAATATCTTAGGGAAGGCTTTTCGAAAGGTTTTTGTTAACTAAAATGATATTGCGCAATCCTTTAAATACCCAAATCAGTTTTAAAAACAGCTTAGCTGTCACAATTCAATTAATTGAACAAACCATTCAATCGATTGAATTTGACCGTTAGTTTGACCTAGTCAAAGGTTTCAGTTGTAACAGCAATAACTGTATTTCAGTTGTAACAAAAATAACTGTCACATCCAATCGATTGTTTTTGAAATTCAATTGATTGAAAAACCTTTTTCCAACAAAAACAGTTTGGGTTATTTTTATTAAAAACAGTTTTAATAAAAATATTTGTGAATCTTTTTTGCACCTCAGAAGTGATGAACCATGCCACTAATGCTTAAGGACTAAGCCAATCACCAACACACAAATCCAACTAAGGACCAAGACCTAATCACCCAACTATCTTCATGTTGGCACAAAGTCTTCAC
>Ga0099824_1006747_pt1 | contig 15617 bp, 10 predicted proteins | sample SiratrowhiteBW_FD_76837 | JGI IMG/M metagenome (GOLD analysis project Ga0099824, IMG submission 76837) | Root nodule microbial communities of legume samples collected from California, USA - Siratro white BW | ecosystem: Host-associated > Plants > Roots > Nodule | place: USA: California...
AAAAAAAAAAAAAAAAAAAAAAAAAAAAAAAAAAAAAAAAAAAAAAAAAAAAAAAAAAAAAAAAAAAAAAAAAAAAAAAAAAAAAAAAAAAAAAAAACTGGAAAAATAAGGATATAAAAAAGCAAGGATAAAAGAAAAGGCTTTTTGAAGTTCTTTATGCAAAAAGTTTATTTGTTTGGACTTTTAGATTATAGAAATTCTAGATTTGTAATAAAAACATGTTGAAATTTTGATGTATAGAAATAAACCTTCACGAACAAAGGCAAAAATAAGTCCTCAAATAATACTCACAATGTTGAATTTTTCAACCATCCGAGACTATACTTCATCCCGTAAAAGATGTTGACATAGTCTGCATAGTGAAAAACTGAGTAACCCAACAATAGTCAACCATTTGTTTTGCTTGTATTCGTAAATCAACATTTCACTGGGTTACGTGTAACGACATTTTTACAATGAAGTGAGGTCCACTCCATGGATGTGTTTGCCCTAAAAATTGATCATATATTTTTATAATAATTTCCCGATCATCAGTTTGAAATATGTACTCTATCCCAACTATTACTGTGTAGGAAAACTCAGTTTGAAAGGGATACTCGTTTATTATGACTTGACCAAGACTTTGGCATAGATTCCTTGGTCTATGCCTTGAGAATAAATGTACATCTAATATCAAGTCTCCTGGTGATGATAAGAAAAAGTAACGTAAGGGGCTTTAGGTAATTTCCCTAGTAAAAGATAAGACCGGGTATTATGTCTAGAATATTACAAAGAATTCAAGTGTGGTGGACTCAACCTAGCAAGCGAAGAAAGGGCAACCTAAAAGGTTATTTCGTAAACAAAATATATCTTCATGCCATCTCTAATACTAGAATCCATTTTGAGTTTTTGAACATTTTTTTTGGAATATATAAATGTTTCATATAATTTAAGAACTTTTCTTTAATATTAAAATTTGATGAGCTCTTAATTGATTTTTAGTAAGTTTTGTTGTACATATTGTATTTTCAACCAGCTCTTATTGGCACTAACCAACGATCATCACAAAATTATCTCGGACGCAACTCGTCCATTGGTACTTGGTGTAACCAGCACCTAGTGAAAGTCAAAGCTAGGGATTGGCTAACAGGTATGTGGGTTGATGCTGACCTTGACACCTTCAAATTATTATCGAAGGCTTAAGCTTAAGCTAATGGCAGATGAAGTTTAGGAAAGGCTGAATGAAGAAGATATGATTATAGTTGCTGGTTTAGGGTTTAATGATGTATTGGAGTATGGATTAATCATTGATTTTGGCACCTATTGTTTGGTTTTTGAGCTATGATACTACTAGTACCTTTTAATATATCTATTTGTTGATGAAGGAAACGATGAAAAATTGTGTTAGAATATTTCTTTTTTTCAGTTTTGGCAGCCCCCATAATGACTACAATATCCACCGCTTTGAGATACACTTGCAATACCAAACTCAAAACACTATTATAGGATTCCACATCGATCTTGGACATTTTTTATACTAGTTTCGCAATCGATCTTAATGTCGGGATGTAAAAAATTATAACTTTTTACATCAATTCTTCGATCGATCACTATATCATTTTTTGACTTTAGACAACAGTCTAAAAGTGTTGTCTTAAGTCAAAAAATTATTGTCTAAACCTTAGGAAACACTTTGACAACGGTTTTGTAACCGTACAGTATACGTCTGTTGTCGTAAACTATAAGCAATGGTTTTTTCTCTAAGGCAACACAATTCGTAAAATCGTTGCCTATAATGCTACATTAGGTAGTGCTTTTCAGACAAATTTTAGCAACACTTTTATTGAGGCAACGCTTTTTGAAATGTTGCATATTATTTAAACAATGTTTTACAAAATGTTATCTATTATTTAGCCCACACTTCTTCTACATTTATAATAGCTTTTAAAATTTAATTATTCATTTATTTATATTGTTTAACTATTAAAATTAATTTATTAAATTTATAATTACTTTTAAATTTTAATTATTTATTTATTTATAATATTTTAAAAGTTGAAGAATATAAATATAGTATTTTCAAATAAACAATATAAACATACTAATTGAATAAATTACACGAATAAAAAACAAAATAAGGATAGTAAGAGACATATTTCAAAATGTAGTTTGATTTTGTTTTGAGTTACGTACATAAAACATTCTTTCTTAACTAGAATTCAAAATAATTAATAACACCATTCAAAGAAAATTTCAAAGTTCTTTCATTTATTTCCTTCTCCTCTCCAATATGACATCCTCCTCCTCCCAAACTTTTAAAGCAATTAATTGTAGTCATATTTCATCATCATCAAGTTGATCTTGAAATTAAACATATACATAAAACAAATAAAAGACCTAGAATCAAAACTTCATCCTCATCATCAAGTTGATTCTAAAATTGAAATATACATAAAAGAAATAAAAAATTCAGAATCAAAGCTGTGAAATTCTGAACAATCAGAACCAAAACATACCTAAAATTAAAACTTCATCCTCATCATCCAATTGATTCTAAAATTAAACATATACATAAAACAAATAAAATACCTAGAATCAAAACTGTGTAATTCTGAACTGTCAGAACCAAAACTGATTTGTTGCCAAGGTTTGTGAGCTTAAATTTTAACATGCCATTGAGATAAACAACAAGGCTTTTCGATTATTATAACAATCATAACTCTTTCCACAAGATTTAGGTTCAATAAAAGAGAACAAGAATGTTGAAATAGCATAAACAAATGGTGAAACAAATATAAGTTGGTTAGAGTAGTATAGTGCAAAATGACTACTTATTATGAATTCCTAAAGAATATTTAAGCATAGTGTTAATTAATTAAGATATATTCAACATATTCAGACCTTTATTTATCTACATATTGGAAGTGATCCAGCTTATTAGTGTTGAAAAATGTAATACAATATCAACTTAAAAATATAATTCATTAAGATTTAATCTAAAGATTGTTACCTAGTCATAACAAGGAACATGAGTGGAAGCAGATGATTGTGGAACAGTTGAACTATTTTCTTTTCCAAAAATATGTAACATAATATGTTCTATATCATCGTCATTCAAATCGGGATTTCGCTACTTAATCAACAATTTCATCATTGCTTCTAAACCTTCAATTTTTTATTTTTATTTTTTGCATGCCATTAATTTTAACATTAGTAGATTTCTGAACAACAACAACTTCTTGATTCTTTTTTAGTATTGATTGTGTCATAGTCCTTCCATAATGCATAGATTCAAATGCTTTTTCAACAGTCTCACTTGATGAGTTTTGCATAGAACTTTCAAGCATAGACTGAAATATGTATATATATACAAAAGGTAACAATTAAAAATATGAAGCACTTAGACATATCGCTTACATCAAAATAAACTTACAATAGCATCATGTGTTTCATCATCTACTGGTTTTCTTTTTCGATTAGGACGACCTTGACGAGTTTTTATAAACATTTCAACTCTACTAACTTCTTCTCCATCCTTTTTCCCATCATTCTATACGAATTCAATATTAATAGTAAATATTTGTACACATATCAGTACCTATATATTTTGTACAAGATGTATAAGATGAGACAGAAGAAATTAATACAATACCAATTTAGCTCTAACTCTAGCAAAGTTTACTAGTCCCATTCTATGCATATGCTTTTACTTTCTCCTATTCATTGCATTTTTCTCGCTGATGCTTTATATTTTAGATAAGAAAAATATACTATCAGTAGGTTTGGAGATTTCATATCAGTTGTATCAATCAAAATATATAAATAAATTCAACAAATTCAGTTATCTGTGAATGGCAGCATAGAGATAGTCTCATACCTGTACCGTAGTGTTTTTCAAGTATGTATTTAGCTACTTGAAATGATGTTCAGGAATACCCTATGGACGATGTTTCAGTTGTTCCTTCATTGCAAAAGATTTTCCAAAATGTAGTCTCTTAATATACCTTGAATAATGAAAAAAAGGTCTGTAGAAAACAATAGCCTTAGTCCAAAGGGAGACGACACACGTGGAATCTTCGTGCGAGGCAAACAAAGAAGCTAGAGAGGGTTTTTGAGCGGGTGCTTAGAGCGGGAAAGAGAGTTTGTATTTTTTTTGGGAAAATTTCTCGTACGAGGCAAGAAGAGACGGAGTTGTGCTGGTGTTTAGAGTGGGGAAGAGGGTTTGTGAAATTTTTTAGGGAAGATTCTCGTAAGGCAAAAAGAGAAAGGAAAATTTTTGTTAGGCACATGTTTAAAGTGGGAAAGAGGGTTTGTAAAATTGTTTAGAAAAGCAAGTTCCGGAAATTTTTAAGTTAGAAAAAAAATTTCCCACTTCAACTTTAGAAATATATAATGGTAATGATTAAATCTTGTTTAAAATAGTCACATTTTGAAAAATGTGGTTTAATATATCCACAGTTTTATGTATGTTTTCTAAATTAAATTGGCAACGCTTTTCATGTATATTGTTGCCATTTTTGGAATAGAAATGATTTTTTAGGCAACGGGTAAAAAACGTTGCCTATTCCTATTTTAAACAACGCTTTTTTGGCTGTTGCAATATAAGTGTTACTTAAAGCCAAAAATGGTATAGTCGAATGTAAACAAAATCGATGTAATAGAATGCTTAAAAATAGTAAAAGACGAGACTTATTACATCAGTTATAGCTAGAAACGATTTAATACAAGACTTATTACATTGGTTGTAATCATGACCAATGTAAAAAGTCCTCTATTACATTGGTTGTAAGCTACAACCGATGCAGTAAGTCTCATTTTTTTAAAAAAATAATGGGTTGATAAATTTCTAATTGATACAAGAAAAATACCACAAAAATATTTAGAATTTTCTAGTAAGTATAAATATGTAAAATAAAAGGCTAAAATTTAAAAAAATGGGTGAAAAATAACAAAAAAATAAAAAAAAGTAATTGTAAACGATGGAATTTTGGAATTTCCAAAGGCCTAAGTTATCTCATTTCAAACAACTTTCAGTTTTGGAGCGTCTCAATCTGAGCTCTATCAAAAGTTATGAGCATTTGAAGTTTTTTCACTCTATAATTTGAAAACTCAAATCTATCATCATTTTATCCAATGTAAGGACTCTATTGCCAAATATACACTAAAAGAAGTTACCAATAAAAAATTTGAATCAAAAACAAATTTCTAACTATTTTTAATCAATTTTTCAAAATTACTGACCTGTTTAAAAAAGACCGTGTAGAGATAAAACCAAAAATCACAGGCTCATGCGTTGTTTGACATCCTTAACAACCTACAACATAAACGCAAAAACAAGTTAAACAAAGTGGTGGAGAAATAATACCATTGAAACAACCAACCAAATGTGAGTGCACGTAGAAAGAAGAAAACGCAAGCAACGACGCAAGGGAAGATGAATGGCAAAAGTAGTGAAAATATTACGTTAATAAGTTGTGCATTCTCTATTTTATTTCATTTTTTATTTAAAATCATAACATTCTAAATTGATTGCTTACCGATGTAATATCAATTTCTACATCAGATGTAAAATGCGGCTGATTACATCGATTAAAATACAACCGATGTAATATTTCATCTTTTATTTACAAAAATTGTCATTGCGTTTTCGTTTACAACGGTTTGCTTTTGATCGACATTGTATCCTTCTGCAATATCATACTTTTCTACTAATGAATACACAAACCGACACACAAGTACAAACATAAACATTGGTTGATGCAAAAAGTACATATACAACCAGTCCCTTGCATATCTATTATGCATACACACACATGATAAAAATGGTCAAGCTCTTTGTTAAATCAAATGTAGTTTAAAAAGTCTCAAACTCAAAGCAAAAATACATCCATGTCCGCCACCTTTTTAACATCAAAAGTTTGAATTGAAATACTAGAATTAATTTTTGGCAAGGATATTTTCTCAGATCAGTGAAAAGTTTTGAGTCAAAATCTAGATATAAATCTTAAAGTTTGATCCCACAAAAATTATAGTCAACTTTCTAAATGCTTCATCTTGTTCGCCATCCTCCTTATTTATTATAACAGAGGATATAAATATATTAATTTTCTACTCAAAGAGAGAGAAAATAATAGAATTTTGTTATGATTGATATTTTTATGCTATATTGTTCTATTTTTGGTAGAACATGAAGTATAATATATAACATCATAATAGACTCTTTAAATTCATCTCTCTACTCATAACTGATATACTATAATTGAGATTAAAAATCGGAATTACAGGAAATAATTATTGGCCATCCAAATTTCTATTGAACAACAAGGCACACCCCTGATCAAACTAAAGATTGTTTGAGTTTAATGCCAATAAATTCCTCCCTTAAACTCAAACCTTTTTTATCCTTCGTTCCAATCATCTCCTTCAAGTTAGAAAATTGTTGTTACTGTTACCAATAAGTAAATCTAGCATATCCATCGAGTGGTCAGCTAAGGAACAATAGCCAATGTTTTTTTCTTTTTTGCTTTCGCTATTTTTGAAAGATTTTCACTTAAAGTACTCTTGTTTGGAGTCAATGAATGCTTAACATTTGACCAAATTACAAATAAAGTTAAAGCATTATCAACTTTAGTGGCCATCTTCAAACTTACATAGCTTTCTTGGAAATTAGGTGATTCAGACCGATGTATCCTTGGAAACATTAGGTGAAGAATCCTTGATTTCGATCCAAAATCTTCTAGTTGGGTTGCTAAAATTTTGGCTTGCCTTAAGATTTCATCAACCTTTTCTATCTCTCCCTTACACCTAAATAAAATTTCTCTTTGAATCTCTACCTTATTTCTTGAAGTTGCAGCATGAATGCTTCAAGATAAATCAGGTGCAACCGAATCCACAATAAGTTTAGACTTACCAATAGCTTCCTTAACTAACTTTGCTTTTATGGTCACAAGTTCAAATTCATCATTCTTCCATCCTAGATTAGTAACTATTGAATTCAATGTCTGATCGTGCATGTCCTCTTTTGAAACAGCCACATCACTTTCTTTATCAACTGGAGGATTGAAAAGTCCATCTTTCAACAGATGATCCACAATCTGTACTTTATTTTTTGTAACTTCTTTCTCTACATGCTGGTCTTCTAATGCTTTAGAACTTTTAAGAACTTCTTTTGAACGATTAACTTTTCCTTCATGCTTGAGAGAAAAGGACTTTATCTTTAAATTGAGTTTGAACATCTAATTTTTATTTATCTCGATATGTGTGATCTCGACCATTTTTATCCTTAAAATGAAACATTCAATCTTTCATGAAAACTGAACATCGTTTCTCCAATAATCATCCCATACGATGAATATTACTTTTCAAGTCAGGTACATAATAGACGTCTTCTATAGTACATTCTTTTCCATCCTGTTGGGAAAAACATATTTTTCCTCTTCCTTTGATTGGAACCTTCATTAAGTCTCTAAAAAGACACAAGTCCATCTTCTGTATCTTATATATCTACAAAGATATGTTTTTCCGCACACATATGATTTTTAGCACCAATGTCCAGATGCCACACCATGTCATTATCAAAAGTGATTCCTTCAAATGCCACATCATGATGATCCCTTCCTCTTTTGCCTCATTTTCCTCTATTAAATTTTTGTTGTTTTCCACTTTCTTCTTGGCATAGTAATCCTTTGCATAGTGTACTTATTTTTCACAATTATAACATTCAATAATTGGAAGATTTCAACGACCACCTCTCCCATGATCGTGGCCTCCTCCACAACCATGATTTTGTTGTGACCGTAACGACGACCTTTGTAATTGTCCTCTTTCTCGGTTGTGTTGTGCATACATTAGCTTGTCTTCCTTGATAGTCATCTTTATTTGTAAGTTCCTCTAGGACTTCTTGTTTCTTCTTCCTCTTATATTGTTCACGTGCTTCAAGAGAACCCTCAAGATTATTGATGGTAATTTCTTCCAAATTTCTTGACTGATCGATTGCACATACATCATTTTCAAAATCATTAGTCAATGACCAAAAAATTTTCTCCATAACCCTTGCAACCGTGAGGATTTCTCCTTTGCGCTTAAGTTGGTTGAATACTATTTGCACATGAGTAATGTAACTAGATACATCTTCTGAACCATTCACCCTCATGGTCTCCAACTCACCTCCCAGAGTTTGAAGACACATTTGTTTAACCCAATCGAGACCCTATAACACTTTCTCCAAGATGTCTCATGCTTCATTCGAAGTTGATGCACTAGCAATCTTCTAAAAAATTGACTCATCAACATTGTCGCAACCGGAATCACGACGGGGGACGGCGATCCGTAAGAAAAAATATTAAAAAAAGTTTCAAAACAATGGAGTTGCCACCATAGTTTTTTAAGGAAAACTATGGAAAAACCAAAAAACAAGGATAAGGCTACTTTGCAAAAACCGAATCCAGGTTCGGGAGTCGGTTACGTGTGGGGAAGGTATTCGCACCCCCACAACGTCCGTCTTAAGACAGTAACTTTAATTAAATAAATAAACTGAGTGTGATTTTTCAAAAAATTTATTTTCCAAAGAAAGAGACAGAGATTAACAAAAAACAAACAAAATATTTTTTTTAGCTTTTAGGGCCCGACAAGGTTTAACCTTGCTCCTACATATTTCTATCAAGGATGGAAAATTAGGGTTATGAAGTTCTTAGTTAAAAATGATTGTTGGTGTTTTGATATATTTTTTTAATTTTGAAAATGTTTATATTTTTTATATTTTTGAAATTTTATATTTTTTTGTATTTTTTGAAAACCTTTAATTCAAATTTGAAATATTTTCGCATATTTTTAAAGAGAAACTTCGTGTTGGAAACCGCTTGACGCATACAGTCCTTTGATTACCCAAACGAAGTAACAAAACTTTTTCGAATTAAATTCCGCATGACGCGTGTGGTCATTTGGATATTTAATCAAGTTATTTTTTGAAAGAAATTTAAGAAATTTCTAATTTCTAATTTTATTTAATAACGAAATATTTATATATATTTTTTAGAATATGTTTTTTTTTTTTTACTTAGAAAACTATGAAAGTGAAAAATAATAAAAAAAGGGTGGTGCAAACAATAGAGGGGCAAAGTTGGAAAACTGTGGTGTTAATAAGAAGGCACAGGGTGTTAATAATAATATGGTAGGCTCAAAACAGAAGGAATGCAATTATGAATCCTGGGGTGTGGATAGTGATTCTATTGGGCCAAGGCCCAACTTCATAAACTTTTCTTTGGCAATTGCTTTAGAACCTTAGACCTAAATTAGGTTTGGCCAGGAGCCATAGGACATGGAGGTGCAACCACGACGACACGACTCGGGAGTGATGAGGGCGTCGGCGGCGGTGAGTGTTGCAGCAATGAAGAGCAGAATGCGGCTCTCCCCAATGGTGATGGTGCAGCGAAGGTTAGCCAGGAGGACGGTGGTTCCTTCGTGGTGAAAGCCACAACGAACCAGAGGCTATTATGGTGAGGCAACTTGCGAGTGGTAGTGGCGGCGTTCATGGTTGCTTGGCTCGTGGTCGGTGAGAGAGGTGTTTGGTTGTGCATGGTTGACGTGTGTTAGCTTGGTGAGAGAGGGAGTGGATGAGAAGCATTTTGGAGAAGAAAGAGGGTGGTGGTTTGAGCTCTTGTTGAGCGTGAAAGATAGAGAAATAAGAGTAAAAGGGTGAGTGGTTGTCGGTTGAGGTTTCATGGCGGCTATTTTGTGGTTTCTTTGGTAGTTTTGAGTGCTGCAATGGAGGTGGTGCCGTCAACACCGGTGGCATACAACAAAAAAGAAGTTGGCGGCATGAGGTGAAGACCATGTAAAGGTGTTGGTGAGTTGCACCATGAGTGTGTGAAGGACCATTGTGAGGGGAGAAAGTATATGTGGATTGTTTTTCCTCAAAGGAGAGTGAAGAAGCTCTAATGATCGGTAATGAAAGTGAAATTGTTATTGAGCCTCTATTTTTTTGTGTTTGAGGAGTAAATTTTTTATTTGAGAGTGAAAATGAGTGATGAGTATGAGTGAAAAAATGGGATGAGTAGTGTCGTCCCCTCCAGAAAATTGAATGGGATCAAGAGTATATGTAAGTGAAGAGGATAATCTATGACTAGCCTGCCGCTCCCTGACTCATTGGTTTGGTTATTTGTAGGAGAGGAACAAGTAGGGGACAAAAACAATTTTCTTTGGAGGTAGTGGAGGAGCGCCGTAAGGTCAGTGAGGGATAGGGGGTAGTGTATGGAGATGGATGGAAAAGTGAGTGTACTGTAGAAAAATGAGGGAATGTGAAATGGATTGTGTGTGTGCGTTCAACGGAATGAGAGTGACAGGGGTATATCTTTTTTGTCTCTTTTGTAAGTTAGGGAGTGGTTGGCAAAGTAGAGAAGTGAGTGAGGCTCACGAGAAATTATAAAGAAGTGAGAGAGTGAATTCTTTTTTTCTTTTTCTTTCTTTTATTTTATCTTTCTTCTCTTTCTTTTGAAATTATTTTTTAAAATGAAAATGATAAGGTAAATAAAAAGTGAGCAATGTATCTTTTCAAAATCACACTATGTTTGTATTTTCCTTTTTTTTTTTCTTTTAAAAAAAATTTAATGAACTAGACTCAAACCTCTTTTCCTAAATTAATAATTATTTTTTCATAATTTTATAATATTAATTTAAAATCCTTTTTTTATTTTTTTCAAACTTTTCATTATCTATTTTCTTTTTTTCTACTTTCTTTCAAAAACTACATATATTCTTTATTTTATTTTTTTTAACAAAGAAAGAGATAAACATCTAAATTATAGTCTTTTGATTTTTTTTTCTTTTTTAAGTGGAATAAAAGATAAAAAAAACAATGATAAAAATTTAAATTATTTTTTTTGTTTTGTTTTTTTTTTTCTGAAAATAAGAGAAAAATAAAGAAAACAATAAAACTAAACAAGCGATAAAATTTAAATCAAAGATGACTTTTTTGTATTTTTAGAGAAATAATCAGAAACATTTATTTTTCCACCAGGACAAAATTGGATGTTGACAAACATCTCTATGCAACGTGTACAAAATTATCTTATCTTTCAATCGTGTCTCTTTCAACATATTTTTTTTTGACTAGCCCATGATATTTTTTGGTTCTTCAAAACATTCTTGCATCACCTCCCAAGTAACTTGAGATTGAGGCAATGATAGATTATTGGTCATACTGGTCATAGCTTTGAAACCAATTTGATAACAAAGGATGTGAATATTTTAATTTTTTTTATTGAATAAAGGGAGATAAAGAGAGAGAGAGCAAAGTAGACTTTTTGTTCTAATAGATATGTTTCTTCTCTATTGCTCTAATTTTTATAAAACATGGAGTATAATGTATAATATTAATATAGACTCTTCAAATTCATCTCTATACTCATAGCAATTATGTTATAACCAACATTACAAAATAAAATTAAAAGTAATAATTATTGGCCATCCAATTTTCTATTGAACAAAATAGCACACCTCTTAACAAACTGATGGTTCACTTAAGTTTAATGCTAACAATTCATTCCCTAGCTAGCCCAAATCATCATAGTAATGAAAACCCCAAAGCCTTCACTTATCCCATTACGGTCCCGTGACAACCACTTGGATGAGCCCCACAACACATAATGTGGGTCTCAACATGATGTCACAACAATGACCATCTTTGTTTGATGTGTTAACGAGAATTGAGGGACATGGTATCCCCGCAGCGCCCTTAAGTACAAGAAAATGCCATAAATTGGCAAAAAACAAGCTAGTTTTAGTCACCATACTTGTTTCCATGCACAAGTTTAATCATGCCAATTGGCACAAGCACAAATAAAAGTGTTATTGCAAATTCATTTTTACAAGGCTGTAGCAAATTCATTATACACTTCATGATCCACCCGTCAAATAGAAATGAAAAATGCTAAACAACGAATTTGCAGTTAAGTGAATGACAAAAATATAAAAGTGCATAAAATAAATTGCATAAACATAAAGGTAAGGAAATAAAATTGCAGGGAAATTGAAATTGTAGGGAATGTCAATTGCATAAGAGTAAAATTTGAGAAATGTAAATAGCAAAATATTAAAGGAAATTCCATAAACAAGACATTGAAATGGTAAATAAAATCTAGATGACAAAATTGAAATGGCATAAAACTATAAAACAAAAATAAAAATTCAAACCCATAAGACAAAGAATTATCCTTCATGAAGCTTGGTCAATTTCTCTTCACTTTTAATGCAAAGAAAATCATATTTGACTTCTTTGATTATGAAGAACACATGACCAATCGGTCATGATTATGAAACTTTGATCAAAATTTGTAAATTGAAAAATAGTCAAAGTAGAAATGAAATTGATTATACCCATAAAAGAATTCTTCATTTTAAGAGTAAGAAACGTAAATGTTAATTGCAGAAATGAAACAAAGTGACTAGAAAATGAATCATGAGAGAGAAGGAAGAAGAAGAAGAGAGTAGAAAGGAACTATAAATGACCAAACTTAAAACTTTAATCATTTGTAAACTAAAAACTACAACAAAACACCGAATTGAAAACTAAAAGAAACAATTGTAAGTAATTGTGCACTATTGCAAGTCTCAAATATACTATATATAGATTTTACACGGTTCACATTGAAGGCCAAAGAAGTCAAAGTAGGCCCACTTAAGTGCCTCTTGTGAAATTCAAAGTTGCCCTTCTATTTTGACATTGTAACTAAAATTTTGACTTTGATTGTCGAATAGAAAATGTTGACCTTCTACTACTTCTTTCTTTGAGTCCAAAATTCTAATATCCATGCTTCCCAAGTCCTCATTAAAGCTCTTCAACGGAGAATTACCGCAACAGAGATTAGTTTAAAAAATCATGACAAAACATTGGATTAGATGGTTTACTAAAAATAACCAGAAAATATTTATCTAAAAATGAATTATTAACACAATTTACCATAAAGTACTTATTTTCTAATAAAAATATAAATCTATATTAGAAAGAAACGAATAAAAACAAAAGAAATACTTAGAAGATGCAATTAGCTTATGAATTGTGAGCAAATCAAGTGTTATCAAGAAGCTAGAAGTTTGAGATGTTGTTAGAGAAGCTACTCTTTACTCCCATGTCAAGCAAATCGTTGTGGGAACCTCCTCCTCCTCTTTATTCTTCTACATAGAGTATGACGAAGATCTTTTTTAAGAACGTCTCATTATAAGTTTAATATTTTTGTAGCTTGATGGACAAGTTTCTCAAAATTTATATGATGATACATTTTTCCACAACGTATGGAATATCTTGGTTTAGCCCATTCATAAACCTTGCCATGCTTGGGTCTAAACCTTCATCAATCTAGCATTTAACAAGGAGCATTTCCATTTCCTTAATACTCCTCCATACTTTCATAACTTGTTGCAACCTTTGAAGTTGAGGGATCAAAACCTTTGAAGTTGAGGGATCAAATCCTTCCTATTGATATTATTTTTTCTTTTTTCTATATCACTACTCACTTGGTTCCACCAAAATAGAATGCAACCCTCAAACTCTAAACATGGGAGTTTAATAATTCTCACAATAGAAAAAAGTCCATTAAAAAGAAATATAAATTTGATCCATTTTTCTCTCCCATTCTATCTAAACATTGGGATTAGAGCTTCGTACAAAATTAGAAAATTTTACATTATTTTTATTGATTTTTTCTTCATTTCTAACCTCGTGTGCAACCCTTTCTCTTCTTGTTACTCTCCTTTCATGGTTGTAAAAATCATCTTCTTCACTCTCATAATAGGAGGAAGGTCATGAATGTTTTATTTCTCTTTTTTTATCGTCTTTGATCTTTTTAGGTTCATGATTTCTATTCTATATGTTGTTTTCTCAAATGTTGGATTTGTTGAAGGGTCACTTGTTCCCTTTCAATGTTACATTCTCTTTGTAATAATAAGACTTTAGGTATTTTAACATATTTTTATTAACCTCATCTTTAAAAGATGTTTCAAGCATTAAAAAAATGTAATATTTGTAAAAAGGTCAAGTTTAAAGTCTTACCTCATGGATTATATACACCCTCTTTAGGAAAAATTAGACACTAAACTTTTTTTCTCAACTATTTATCATCCTAAATTGAAGGTGAAATAAAAGTGATTAATAGAACATATACCTTATATTGAGTTTGCTTAATAGAACATTTAATAGAACTTTGCCTCAACTTTTAAGATTTATGATAACTAAATTTTCAAAGGGTGGGAAAAGATATACCTTTTATTGAGTTTGCTTATAATAGAGTAGTTGATTCTATAACTTCTCACTCACCCTTTGAGATTATGTATGGGTTTAATCCTTTAACCCTTACCCCTTCTGAATCCAAAGGAAATGATGTATAGAGATAGAGATGCAAGATAAAAATCTATAAAAGATATGTATATCAAAGTAAACAAGGAAGGTGGACGAATATGTGAGTGCAACAAATAAAGGGGGAAATGAAGTTATCTTTCAACCCAAAGATTGAGTCTAGTTAAACATTAGAAATGATAGATTGGGTCTACCATATTACATTAGTTATTTGAGTAACCGATGTAATATACTTCCAATTTTTTCCAAAATTTTTCCATGTGGTCAACGAAGGACATTTTAAATCGACTGTGACCCACAACCGATGTAGAATATAGTATCGGTTGGGCCACCTACTACTCAATTAGGATTAATTGGACCTTAATTGAGATTATGGGTTAAACTTAGACTTTAAGCATATTCTCTTACTTTTCTCGTTTCTAATTATTTGCAGAGATTCTTTGGGTTCCAAATCTAATCAAATTTTATGTAAAGATATTCTTCATATTTTCTACAAAGATGATATTTTGCAATTCTTAGTTGATTTAGAACAAATCTTCTTCAATTATTTTCCAATATATTTTGCGTAAAATTCAATTATTATGAGTTGGATTGTTTGAAAATTAAAGACACGTATCTAGAACAAAATTTGGAAACAAAATATCTGAAAGAAATTGGGAGAAAAAAAATATCTACAGCTTTACTGGAAAGAAGATATTTACAAAACTGATCTTTGACACATTAGGAAACATTTGATAATTACAAGGATAATATCTGAGAATGAAATCTGAGTTAATTTCGTGAAGAAAAAGATATTCTAAATAAAGGTTGGAGAAGACATGAGAAACACACTACTGCATGCAAAAACTCTAGTTTTATTTTCTTTTGTTATTCTTGCGCTTTCGTCATGGAAGGATAAACTCATTTGGATTGATTCTCTTGTGATTTCCCAATGAATTCCGAGGCTTTTGTTTAATAAAGTTTTTATTCTTTATATTCTCTCTAACAGTTGTGTTACATTGTTGGTCTTTTTGAAATCTATGTTTTTTGAAAAATAATCATTTTTGAATGCTTGTGGAGAATTCAATTGTTTTTCTTTAATTATAGTTCTTGTTTAATACGTTTAGTTGTAGTCAATTTTTTGTATAATTAGTTGAGAGATAAAAGATATACATCTCATTAAGCATACACTCGAAGACTATGTGAGCTATTAAATATATTGTAACACCCCAAAAATTATCTATAACATCTAATCTATCCAAATCAGTAGCTAAAACATAATGCACAATATAGATTTATATATATATATATA
>Ga0099824_1006754_pt1 | contig 15603 bp, 6 predicted proteins | sample SiratrowhiteBW_FD_76837 | JGI IMG/M metagenome (GOLD analysis project Ga0099824, IMG submission 76837) | Root nodule microbial communities of legume samples collected from California, USA - Siratro white BW | ecosystem: Host-associated > Plants > Roots > Nodule | place: USA: California...
ATAAAAAAAAAAAAAAATAAAAAAAAAAAAAAAAAAAAAAAAAAAAAAAAAAAAAAAAAAAAAAAAAAAAAAAAAAAAAAAAAAAAAAAAAAAAAAAAAAAAAAAAAAAAAACTGTGTAAGAAAACTTAAGCAAATTAAAGTGTTACAGTTTTAAAGACTCCTAAAAAAAGAGTGATGACTAGTTATTATGTAAGAAATTATTAAATCAAAATCATTTTTTTCAATTTATTTATCTTTATTTACCAATCAAATTTACTATGTCTTTAAATATATTTTATAATATATCACTTTTTACTATATCTAACTATATTATTTATTATTTATAAAAACCTTATTTTGGAAATATAAATTTTAATAAATAAAAACTGAAAAATTTTATAAATAAATAATAATATTTTAATTCTTTATATCATGATATTCTTTTAAAAAAAATCTATATCGCTGGTAAATTATTTATTTCCAACCGATTGTAATATTATTAAAGAGGTGATGGAAGATAAAACGTGATAAATCAATCTTTATCTTTATCAGCGTAAATTTAAGAGTTTTTTTTATTGTTGATTTAATGTTTTTCCGTCTTTTATGTGCAAATGATAATTTTAAACCAATAATAATTTTTTGGTGTACTAAAATTTATATTTATCTAAGGAATAAGGCACACTGATTAACTCCGGGTAAGAAAAGTTAATGTATTATTTATGTATGTATTTAATCATATAAATGAAATGTATTCTTATTGAGGTACCTAGAATGTGTTATATTAATTTAGGTATAACTGTGTGGAGATGTCGAGACTATAATTATATACATATGTGTGTGGAATTGTTGAGGAATTGAAATTTTATTGTGATGTTAAAAAATAAAATTACTATGAGAGTAAAATGAGTGTTAACGATAATTAAAAGAGTATAATTCTTTAATATTGATATTAGGTGTATGATAAAATATAAAATATTATTGTTGTAATATATGATATGACTATAATAATTGTTGCATGTGTTTATATGATATACACATTGACGTATGTTTATGTAAATATTTATATGATATCGTGGCCTAGTGACCGTGTATATAGATACTCTGTGTATATTGTGACAATTTTAAACTGAATAAGATTAAATCTATAAATTTTTAGTCTAACAAATTATATAATTGTTTTTAGTTTTAATTTTTTAATGTGACCTTATAATACGTGCCTACGTTATCATTAAGATGGTTCACAAAGGAAATTAGTAATCAGGAAAAAAACTAAAATCAACCACCTTATTTATTGAAACAAAGTCATAAATTAACAATTTCGATGCCAAGATAATTTAAAATGTTATAATAATTAAATAGAAAATTAATTTATTAACTTACTAACTAACTACCACAATTGTCTCATATTTCCACATATTAGAAGATGCATAGTAACATTTATTACTGGAGATTGCTATATATAAAAAAGTTAAATATAAAATTTTTAGGCAATTTTAATGGTCAGGTAAAATTTGCCCAGCTTGGTCCAACTCTTTACAAGGGGACTCAAAATTGGTCAGTTAGTCCAATTTTTTAAAAAAGTTACAACGCATTGCTTTATATAATAAGTTAACAGTTTTATTTAACCACTCTCTACTATAAAATATTATATCACACAAATAATATAAGAGGCACATACGTTGTTCTAATTTAATATGCGATTTCGCCTTTGCTAATCCTCCAAATAATAGTTTTAAACAGGTGAAGCCATACCATTATTAATTATATTACAATAATTTTATAAAGTCATATCTAATATATAATATAATTTTATATGCCTGGGAAATATAAACATTTTGTGATTTTATATTTTAGAAAGTAAATAAAAACAAAAGTTAACTAATAAAAAGTAAATAATTTGTCCTTTTAAAAATGTGAGCAATTTTAAGAATATGAGAAAAAAATGTAACATCCCCAAAAAAATATTTACGGTGGTAATGAAAAGTGTTATGATAAGTTTAAAATAGCTGACAATTAATTATATTATAATAAATGTAATAAATTATAGAGTATATATTAATGTAGTTATTATTATTATTAGAAATACAGTTAGATATCTAGATTTTTATAATAATAATAATAATAATAAATAATTAATATATTAAAAAATTCGACTATTATATCAATTATAATGACTAAAAAGTAATTAATACATACTACTAAAGTATTAAGAATAAAATAATAATAAAATATGCAGTTAAAAAATAAACACCTTTATTAACTATTATATTATTCATGGATAAAACACGTGGCTGTCCGAGGTTACAATAATTTCTCCCCACAGCAGACAAATAATGGGCTTTAGATGTAACGTGACGACGAGCTAAACTGTTGAAGTGGAGGACTGAGGGTAAAACTACCATTTACTCTAAAAGCTTTAAAATATATTTCTTCAAATTCCAGCAATTTAAATTAAAAGTTGTAACAATGGTTGAAGTTGGTTTTTTTTTTTTTTTTTTCCTTTGAAATTGAATAAGGGAAAGAGCACTTCATTTTTCCCAAATTGTCCCTATTGGGCTTAAACAAGGCCTAGTAGCATGTGGCCCTCACTCGTGTCGACATGCCACCAGGACAGCATGTGCTCCACGTGAATGAAAACCCTAATCAAGGTCCATCCAACGGTTTCAGTTGAAAGTGAGTTTCTCATTAGATCCAACGGACCCAATTGACTCTTTTAATTTTGAGAAATGGTTTCATTTTTTCCTATTATATTTATTAGTCTCTGAAAGTGCCCATTTCAGAGAAAGGAGGCTTTTCATGTGTACCGTCCTTCACACTGTCGATTTTTCTGTTCCAGTGTCTGCATAACCGTTAATTACCCAAAAACCCTATTTCCCCAAATCGATGATGAGAGGTTCAAAGCGTTTGGCTGTGTCAGAACCCAACCAGGTTGATACTAACGAAGCACCGGTAAGTATATGACCGTTATCTCAGCTTAATTAATTTTATTTATGTGCTGTGTGCTTTAGCTTCAGTTGTTTTCCCCAATTTTGAATTGAACAAAATTGTGTGAGCTCATTCTTAGCTATGAGAAGTGTATTTATTTATTGTTTTTTATAAAAATTTATCTAGCGTTGTATGTCCGCATAATGGGTTATGAAGATGCTTGCAATTAGCATTCTAAGAGTGTCTCCCTAGACGAGCTATAACAATTGGAAGTGAGAGAATGGTTGCTAGCTGCTTAGAAAACTGGTTGTTTCAAATGAACTTTTCATTATTAACCATCTTTGACAGTCAGCTTCTGAAGTCATTAGGTCATCAGTTGCAGTGTTGAGAGAGATGGGTAGGGATTAGAATTGGATCGTTTCTGTTTAATGTTTTGCAATTTCCTTCTGGTTTAGTTTAAGCTTTATGCTCATCATACTTAAATTTTGAGTATTGGTTTTGTAAGTGTTCGACTTTTGCTTAGTGATGAATTTGATGCACGTTCCCAATTCAAATTCTAAAGGCTGGGTTGAAGGGCATTTGACACCTCTTATTTATTGAAAACTTTTGAAGATTTTACGTGAGAAAATAATAATTGTCCTTATTTTACCTTCATTCACAATGATGCAGTTCCGGAATAAAAGAATAATGGAAGGATCCCTCTTTGATGCTCATAGGGCTGAACCATCTCAACAACCACTGGTGGCAGCACCACCATTGAATATGAAACATGCAGAGTCATCACAGCAGCATGTGAGAGCTTTAAATACCCAGTTTGCAAGGTTCATCTTTTATTTTATGTCAACGTTTGTTTTTTGCTTGCTTTCCACATTTCAATTTTTCTTTTAATGAGCTTTATACCTTGTTCTGGACATTTGGTTTGGCTTATTTGGTGGTTGTTGTTATAAAGCATGTTGTCTTTATAGTGGTAATATAGAAGTCTAGGTTTAAGGATTTTGCATTTCTATGCTTATGAATGTCATGTTGGCTCATTCATAACCTCTCCTTGTTATGCTGTGTCTTTCTCACAGTTGGGTTCAAACGCAACTAAAGAACCATCCTGATGAGCTTTGGGAAGATGGTGTCAGAGATTACTTAAATCACGCTTCAAGCATTATGGTAATCCTTACACGATTTAGTACACTAAAATTATATCTCACTTGTATTTTAATTTACTTGGTTTCACTATCTATTCTCTATTGATATGTTGTTGAAGGTACCATTTTATAGGAAGCTGATCCCATATCTAGTAGTATTATTGCTACCGTGGTTGTGCATGTTGTACTGAAATAGATGCATGCACACTAACAAACATGCATACATTTATGAGAACACTGGAGTTCTACTTGAGAAGTAACCTTTAGTGGTGATAAAATATCATTTCTGTTTGTTCTACTAGTATTTGATGTTTCTTTTGTGAGCAATGACAAGTATAAAATGCTTTCTTGTTTTGGACCTCCTATCTATAATATAAAACTTTCGCCTGTTACCTGCCTTTGAATTTGCTGGTGGCATAGTGGCTAAGGCTGTACAGTAGCATCTTTACTTGTTACTTCTTTCCCTTCTTTGTTTGGAATTATACTGCTGCTTTAGCACTCCGAGTTTGGGTGCAGATCATGGATATGCAGAGTTGCAATAAATTGACCTTGTAATTTTTATGATTGAAGGAAAAGTTCAGTGATGTTGTCAACTGGCTCAAAGCAAATGCATCCAAGGCAGAAAATTCAGTTGCTGATGCTGGAGCTGCTTTTTCTGCGAAAAAGCTCTTGCCTGAAGTAGTAAACAAAGAAAATAAATCTTTTGGAGAGAAAACTGGGTTTACTCCTGATACTACTGCTACAAATTTTGCTAGTCCATGGACTCCTGGATTATTTTCAAGCAGTCAAAGCATTTTTGGATCTGGTAGGTCGATTCTCATTTTCAAAAATGTAGCCAATAATTTTAGATGGAAAATAATTAGATCGATTGCATTTGGTGCTTGAATGTATGCCAGTCAAGGGAAATCTAAGCCCGTATCTGGTAACAGTTTTTCTCCTGAAAGTAATTGGTTTTTTGTTCAAAAGCTTTCTCAAAAAGCTAACAAAAAGAAAATGACTATTTTTCAAAAATAAGCTGAACTAAACATCCACCAAGTCCATTAATCTTACTCTTATAAAAAAGAGGCTGAATATTTTGATCTTATGCCATATATACTTGGAAGATATCAAATGAGAATTCTTGTGATAAATAATAAATACGTACCATTAGATAATATTTGAATAAGATTAAAAGGTAAATGCACATGATTTTTCTATGTGGTCATGTGACCGTTAACCAACTTTTAATCCTGACTATCCATGTGTCATTCTATTATTTAACTTGATAGTTCTCCCGTTGTAAAAGTGACAATTGCTTTCACTAAACATGTCCCATATAATATGTATTATATGTGTATATGTATGTAAAATAAGTTTAGTCGTTCAAAATATCTTGAAATCTGATTTTAGTCCCTATAAAGATTTAATGTGGCATTTCCTATCATTTTTTAAGCAAAGTCCGTTGTCTATCTCCTTTACAGGTGCTCACATAATTAATGTAAATTCATATTGAATTTACTTGTGATTTGTAAAAGAAAAAACATTTGGACAAATAAAATGAAGGTTAATAAAGTCAGGGTTTCATAGTTATTAATCTTTATACTTATTTTATCCACTTCAATGTCACACCTTGAACTCAGGGAGAAAATCTTTCCATTTTTAGGTAACCAAAGTTCTGCTCCCTCTAACCACAAGGCTTCAGATGATGTAGATGAAGGTGAGGATTTAATTCTAGTCTCTTCTTTCTCATCTTTATTTCTTTTAGCAATTATACTTGTATTTTGATTGTTTTGACCTTTTCTGGTGCCGTCTTTTATTGTCCAAGTTCTTGTTTATATATTTATAAATGAAGGTTGTTTCCTTTTCTTGGTAGTTGGTAGGTCGTGTTGATAAATATATGTAGCTATAGATACATTTTGTACTGCTGTATGTTTACTTTTTCTTCAATATGCAATGCTTTCAATGAAAGATACCTATACTGAAAGTACAATACTAAATATGCAGCTTTTGTGGAACAAAAATGGATTTTTTTCTCAATTAAGTTGTGAAAAGCCGTGACACAGCGTTTGTGTTATTTATCCTTATAAATTGAACTGGGTGCTTTAGATACTAGTCTTTTCATTGTTATCTAACTTGAAAGAGATTTAGGGGAAGGAAGCAAAAACTTTGATTCTCATTTCTAGGTCTGAAACTAGTACAATAGGTTACTTCATATAGAACTCTATCACCCTATAAATAATTACAAGAATAAAGTAATTACTCTTCATATCCCTACCATATCTTAATATCTGATAATATGTTCTTGTAACTCAACACTCTCCCTCAAGCTGGTGCATAAATATCAATCATTCTCAGCTTGCATGTAAGATCATGAAACCGTTTTGTGAGAAGTTCCTTTGTAAACAAATCTGGTAGGTAAAGTCTTGATGGGATGGTGGAAGCATTTATAAGGTCATTATCTAGTTTTTCTTTGATGAAGTGTTGATCTATCTCCATGTGCTTGGTCTTATCATGCTGGACATTAGGGGTGCCCTCGTTTTGGTTTGGTTTTAATTAAAAACACATCCGAGCCAAACATAAAAATTAGATGCGGTTTGATTTGGTTCTGTTTAAAAAAAAAAATCCAAACCATCTTTCATGGTTCGGTTTGCATCAATTTTGCAATTTTGTAGTAGTTCTGGTCTTTATCTTTTTTGACATGGTGGCCTAATGCTATATCATAAATAATTTTTTTTCCCAACTCCACTATAAGTAAATTGTTATTTTCATCTTTGTGTAAACTGTTAAATAATTTGTTTACACGTTAACAATTTTTTTTATCAACTAAGGAACTAAAATAAAATATAAAGGGTGAAACGATGTCCATCCTTTTACAACAAAGAAAAAATAAAGAACAATGGTGGTTATTTTGTATTTATCCATTGTGGCATAAATACTCTATAACCTCCATGAGCTATCTCTCATAAGCTTAACAACCCCCGTATACACATGTACTATATTGTATGAAATTCGAAACTGAAACATCAAAACCAATCCTCTGTGTTGTTTCTTTCCAAATATGTTTTATTTTCTTTTAGCACTATTCTCCCTCAAGGCTAATAATGTAACGTTCACACCAACAGACAACTCTTTCACCACCCTTTTCATATGTTAAACATATTGAGCTACTACTCTGCCATAGATTTATAGGCATGAACTCAGTAGGCACATCTAGTTTTCCTCTTGTCTCGTATATGAGTGAAATAATAGGTAATATTATATTTATGTAATTGATTTCAGTTAGGTTTGGTTGGGTCGGTTTCTGAGTGTCAAATCACAAACTGAACCAAATCGCTTGGTTCTGAAAAAATAAAAAAAAAAGATTAAAATCTGTTGTTTTTTTGGACCAGTTCAGTTCTGAACACCCTTACTAGATAAGATTGCGAGTAATACTAATAGCTATTTTGTTGTCACAAAACAAAGTCATAGGTTCTTCATACTTATCTTTAAGACCATTCGAAATAATTTTCAGCCATACCAATTCACACACACTGTATGTCATAGCTCAAAATTCAGCCTTCTCATGGATCTTACAGCAATATTTATTTTTTTACTTCTCTAGGTCACCAAGTTTCCTCCTAAAAACGTGCAATATCCTGATGTGGACATCCTATTTGTAATAGACCCAACATAGTTTACATCAATATAGATCTCCACATTTAATTTTCCATCCTTGTTAAATAGCAATCATCTTCTTGAACTTGTCTTTAAATATCGAAGGATTCTATTTACAACTTATAAATGTAGTTGTTGTGGATCATGCATGAATTAATTGGCCACACTTATGCATAAGCTACTTTTTGTCGAGCATGTACTAAGTAAATAAGCTTTCCTACAAGTCTTTGATATTGAACCATATTTTCATCACTCCAAATACTATGGTTTTGTTCAATAGGACCTCTGGTGGCCTTGGAATCAATCTTACTTACCTCTTTGAGAAGGTCTAGAACATATTTCCTTTAGGGGATAGAGATTTCCTTCATCTCAAATTGAACAACAGGCCTTTCATTCAAGATCAATTTTTACTTTCATCTAATTCTATGACAATCATGTCATTCATTAGACCAAGAGCGACTTTCCCTTCTAAGGAATGTTTGATAAACATGGTATTGTCACTATGATGTAAGAGTGTGTTTGGTTTTCAGTTGGTACATCCAAACGAACTTCTAGATCGATATTTCACAATGTAGATCTATCTATATCCTAGAACCCATATTGTGTATCAACGAGTTCCCAAATTTGATTCTTTTTTAAGGCACCCCTTTCTTCATTGATGGCTTGAACCCAATTCTTATCATGTAATGCCTCTTGGATTGATTTCGGAATTTTGACTTCACCCATAGTAGGGAGATGCACCACTATTCACTACTTGATCTAAGGATGGCAAATCTCCTAGGGAGGGCATTGTCCAAAACAGTTAGTCTGGCGAGGTGACTATGGTGGAGTAGGCCAAAATAGTGGCAAGCTTGCTTGGGAGCACTTCAGGCAATCCCAAACGATAAGGTGGGAGCACTTCAGGCAATCCCAAACAATAAGGTGGGTGCACTTCAAGCAACCCAAACTAGAAAAAAAAGCCTGCAACTATAAGGTAACTAGGTTTTGTGGAAGCAGAGCTCCCAAGATTGGAAGCTCTAATACCAAATTAAGAGAGATTTACTGGGCAGAAAACAGGAACTCTAATTCTCATTTCTTGGTCTGAAACAAGTACAAGAGAATACTTTATCTAGAACTCTATCGCCTAAAACTAATTTTAGTAATAAAACAATAACTCTTCAAATCTTCTAGTAATTCAACAATGTTATCTTGTCAAATATGAATAATCTTATTTCTTTCATTCCTTTTCCGATTAATAGAATCTATTTAGAATACAGCTGGAACAACACCAAAGGGTGTCTCTTCTTCTCCTTTGATTATTTTATTTGTTACATCACTTAGGGTAAAGGGATGATTTTGTCCAAATATTCTTTATTTGGATAAAATGGTAAGTTAACTTTGGGAGTGGAGGGCTGCTCCCTGCTTTTGGGAATATCATGAATAAATGGCTCCTATGTGAATTTTTAATTCCCTTGCGAACTGCTTTCAGTTGCTAATGTTTGGATTGCTAATGCCATGTTGATTCTCGACTCTCTTAGATATTAATCACCATTACTCAAGGCCGTGCACTGTGCCTCAGCTTCATGAAAGCAATAAATAATCTTGCTTGCCATGTTTATAAAGGACCTGATTGCTTGAGTTTTTTTGAAAAAGAAATTTTTTTTCTATTTAAAAAATATATAACTAATTAAATTCTTCAACAAACAAACAGCAAAAAAATTTAGAAAAGGTGTTGCATTGCCTTTATCGTCTAAAAATTAGGTTATACAAAAGCCATATAACTAAATCAGAAATTATAAGCTTAAACAAACTTTCCCATAATAGCTAAATTTTTTGCCCATCTTTGCACCACCTTGGTTACATTTAATAATATTCATGACATTTATAAAATATAACTTAAAAAGAAGTTATGGGTTGATGAATAAAATATTCTTGTTGTGGTCTTAGAAAATGAATTGGAGCAGCCTAGCAGCCCATCAGTTAAGAAGACAGAAGAGAAAGGTGTAGTTGTTGTACATGAAGTAAAGTGCAAGCTTTATGTGAAGGTATTTTTTTAGTAGTTTTTATTTTATACTGATATGTGTCACTATTGTTTTGGGAAAGCATTTTTTATTTTTCTGCGCTTGCTTCAATTCAGCTTGATCTTGTTCTGTTCATTCCAATAATTTTGTTTATTGTTATCCTTGGTATGTTCAGTCAAGTGATCCGGCAGATAAAGATGCATGGAAAGATAAAGGAATGGGTCAACTGTCTATTAAATGCAAAGAAGGTGTCAGCAAGGCTACCAAAGAATCCAAACCTACAATTGTTGTTCGCAATGAGGTTTGTTCATATTACCTTTTTTATTGTAATGATTATATACTAGTATTTACTCAGGGGGTTTATGTAAGTAATCTATAGTTATAGTTATTTAAATGAGAATTTCACTTACTGTCTCTGTTTGTTACCTTCGTGCAGGTAGGAAAAATTCTTCTCAATGCCTTGTTGTATCCAGGAATCAAGACAAACCCGCAGAAGAACTCTCTTGTTGCAATATTCCATACTTCGGTAAGCGCTGAAATATTGCAATTGAACAAAATGCCGGTAGAGATGGTTTGCAAGCATGTACTAAAAAGTATTTTAATATTTCTTTAATAGAAAAACCTCTTGTTGGATAAAATCGCTTGAAAGTTTTCGGAATGGAAAGGAAACTTCAAATGTTTAGACTACCTTACAGTGGATATAATTCTAAGTCAGGTGTTCTAGGCTTCTATTGCCCTTTGTCTAATCTGTTCTTAGGTTCAGTGTGCCTCCTATGTCAGTGAAATTGTTTTAATTCCGCCCGTGGTGGTTTAGTCTGTATTTCCTATCTAGTTGTCGTGTGATGGTTGTTATTTTAATACTCTCTCTTCTTGATTTTGATTCTTCGGAATTCATCTTCTCAATTATTTATTTATTTAAGCATTTTTTCGGCTCGTATGATTGAATAACCTATGGAAATTGTGTAAAACTTGGGACTTTTGTAGGGTAATGCTGACGGAAGTGGGGATAACGATAGTGTAGTTGCACGTACATTCTTGATCCGAATGAAAACAGAAGATGATCGAAATAAGCTGGCTTCAACCATCCAAGAATATGCTCCAGTATCTTGAGAGTATCGGAGTCATGATTATTGCGTCACCTTGAGCCATTTGAAGTAATCGAATACTGAGCGGTCAATTTTTCTTTTCACAAAAGAATGTTTTTGTAAGGTGTTGTTTCTTAGATTGTGATTCCAAACCTTGTGTTTGGTATGTACCATATGAGAAGAATGTAGTTGCCTTTTGTCTGGTAAAATACCTTAGATTAATGCAATTTTTTTTTTGTTTAAGATGATGCACACATTATACCGTGGATCTCCTGTTCTATTTTTTTCAAAGGATTAGAGTGTTTGTTTCATATTGGAGAAATGTGACATTTTTTTATATAAAATTATAATTAAAATTAATTTAATTAAACATCTTGATTTGTTGAATATTATACTTTTTCCTTTTTTTTTCTCTATTTTATTAGCGTTGGAGCAATACTACAATTAGTATGGAGTGATTCCAAAAAACCCAACATTTTTGTTGAGATTACAAAATTATGTTACTTTTTAAGGTATGTATTGCTATTCATTAGTTTTTGTTTTGAACCAAAACGCTTTCTGTTAAGGTTGAAAATTAAGACAAGGTATTATTGACTTTGATATATTTTTTCAATCAAAATTTTTACTTGTCTTATAATTGTTTTGGTCTTCATATTTGCAATTAAATTTGGTATAAGTTAGTTAGTAAGATGAAGTGTTAGTTTTAATTAAATTACAGCATTAATAATATTACAATACTATATCTAAAACAAGACATTGTATAAAATTGTAAGTACAGGGCAACTAACGATGAGTTGCAATGTTACGCCAAAATATTTGCAACCAAAAGGTATCACCTGCAGTTGAAAATAAATTGCAGGTTGGTGCAGCTACAGTCTAATGTCTGTTGAAATATTTTTTAGCTTATATCTTTTTTATCACTGGTGATTGTTTATATGAATAGTATTACTTGGTAATATCCATTCAGTTTTCCTGCACCATCCTATTTTTGAACATGTCATTACCGTTATTGCCACTACAGTAGTCATACTATACCTTCACTATTGAGAAAGAAGAACAGAAGGAGATAGTACAGTTAGAAGAAGAGTAAAAAATATTCTGTTAAAACACTTTTCAAAACACATCTAATGTATGATGAAAAAAATTCCCATAACATGATGTATTATGTAAAAGTCTTTTCATAACACATTTAATGTGTTTCAGAAAACTTATTTCAGAAAACTTTTTTTATGATATTATATACATCTTGAAAAGTTTGTTTCAGAAATTTTGGTATATAAAGCTTATTTTAAAATATATTTCATATGTTTTAAAAATTTTATTTCAGAAATTTTGTTCTAGATAGATATCTTATTTTGTTCTAGAAAACGTGTTTTAAGATATATTTTCAAAATTTTAAAAGATATATTATAAAAAAATTTCAAGTTTTCAAAACAAGTAATCTAAAGTTTGTTTAAAAAAAAAAAGTATAATATTAGGTCCAGAAAGCAATTGCTTACGGGGCTCCAACTTTTCATGGTACTTAGGTCCCTCTGATTGTAAAATTAAATTAATTATATTATAGTTAAAGTGATTTCAGTCTTGAGTAAAATTCCTTTTATCAGTATTTTAACCAGTAGACTTGATTTTAGAAAAAAAAAATATTATTTTATTTGAAGTTAATTATTTATGATATATGAATTATAAATTATAAATAGTTTATTATTTAAATTCTCAAAAATAATTTTTACTAGTCAAGTAACAACTATATTGAAATTATTTTTGAAATATGAAACTTAAATATGAATTAAATTTTAAAATAAATTGTTTTAATTCAAAATTAACTTTGAATTAAAGCAACTAACAACACATTTACATGTGTAGATTCATATGCATGAAGCAAATATTCATTGCTTAAGGCAATTATTCATTTGACATGAATTTTGATATAATGTGGCATGTAAACATATGAATCCAACACCAACAATTAATTTTTGCATTAAATTAAAAAATTATATTAATTTTTATTATTAGTTTTTTCAAAAATAAAAGCATCTAAATATACATTATCTAGCTTTAAACTTAATTCTAGCCAAAACTATTTTGGCAACCATTCCACAAATCATACAATTCGAATGAGGAGGTAACAAATAACTGCAGTATTTTGAGCTTACATTCAATCAATAAAGGTATTGTTTACTATTATTATTTATTTTTTTCAAATTATTTGTCAATAAATATCATATATTTAAAATACTATTTATTTTTTAAAATGCTATACAGATTACTATATTTCTAATTGAAATACTTACAGAAAGTTAGAATCTGACACTAGATTAACTGATATTGGGGAAAAAAACAATAAAAAAGCAGGGATATAAGATACTGCAGAGATACACTCACATCATTGTACAATTTAAAACAATAGCTTTACGACAAAAATTTCAGTGCCATGGATTAGAGCAGTGTGATTTCTGTCATTTCGCTCTCACCCAACGGCCTATGGTCAGGAGCATTATACTCAGTTCTGTACTTTTCTGTAATCTATTTATTTTCTTTTTTGTACAAATTTACACATTCACCTAAACAGATATATACAGTATTTTGAATTAACTTAATCTGCTTTTTGGTTATTCTTTTAAGAGGATAATAAAATATCTTACTCTTAAAATGCACTAAAATAATTTTAAAAGATTATAAATTTTTACACTACCAAGTGATAAAAGGATACAGAGACTTTTAAAAGCAAGAAACTGGAGATCTTTTGTTAATAGAAAGGTGCAGAGACTTTAATTAACTACTATTGTTAACTAAATAGATAAATAAAATGGATTAATGACATAATCTTAAATAACTTTTTTATTGTACTAGAAATATATAATAATTTATCTGGTAAAACAGTTTACTTTTATTCTCTAACTAGTTTTTCTTTTTCTAGAAAATTACTATTCATACAAACCCCATGCGCAGCTAAAGAAAAAAAAAATACAAATCACTTAGACAAACAATTTTTCACTATCGAAAGGCAAAGAAAGAAACATATAATTAATTATATTTCAATAATTGATATTCAACATAAATATTAATATATATATATATATATATATATATCTGATAAAATATTAATATTTTATAAATATATGTTTTTATATTATAGAAAATAATTAAAATAATAAATTTAAAATAAAAATAATTTAATTTAATTCAATATTATATATATATATATATATATATATATATGTTTTTATATTGTAACAAAAGATAAAAAATTTTAAATTCCAAATAAAAATAAATAATTTAAATTTTAATATTTTTTTAAAAATAATTTTTAATACGTTTCAATATAACTTCTGATTTGATAATAATTTTTTACTTAATTAAAACTTTGTTTTAAATCTAATTTAGATTCTAAAAATTGTTATCAAATTATTTAAAATTAATTTTTAAATATATATAAAAAAATATTTTATTATATCAATTACAAATTTGTTCACTTATTTTCTTATAATCTAAAACATTCTACTTGTTCACTCACTTTCCACATTTTTTTATTTTATTTTGCAGTTTACTCTAAAGAAAACTTGATAATATGAATGTTGAGAGATTAGGAACAAACGAACCAACAATGGAGTGCAGATGAATTTATACGGTCCAGTAAGTACTACACAGTATTCTCCATAGCTACATAGGGAGTGAGTAGTATATAGCATTCATTGCTGCCTTATAGAGACCTTTGCATTAATAACAAAAATATGAATAAAGTACATTTTATACTTTTCCTTGCCACCTACTTGAATTCAAATTACACTTAACTTTAGGTCAAAATTGTCCTCTTGCGTTGAGATTGGTAGGTTACATGAAAATTTTCCTATAATTTGGTCTTATGAGTGTAGATTAGAGGAAGACATTGTATGACTTAAGGCATGAGGTATGTTAATGTTTTTTTTTTTTTTTCAATATTTACTAACTTAATGGTTTCTTTTCCTTGGGCTAATATTAGTAAAGTGGAGGAGAGAGTTCAGTTACTGAGACATTATTGAGAATATGTTGGTTGATTAACTATTCGAGTTATCAGTGTTGATGATAATGGTAATTGTGAGTATGAAAGTGGTTGGTTAATTACTTATTATTCTTATCAATATTGGTAATTGTGGTTATCAATATTGGTAATTGTGGTGATGAAAATATTTTGTGTGATTGAGAAAGTTCACTTAAACACGTCATTCTCATCTTACAAGCAAAATAATGGTGGCAGTCAAAGATGGGCGTAACTTCCAAGTCTTGCCGCTGATCAAAACCATGGAACTTGTAACAAGTTATAAGGTTGCTTAAGAAAGACTGGTTTACTTCACAAATACCAAATCCTTGACATGAGAACTACAAAAGGGTAATAATAGCATATCACTGATCACATTTTAAATAAGGGGATTCAAAACTTTTAATATTATTAAATTCAATTGCTTATAATATTATTAAACTGGATATTTAAAACCTATAATATTGTTAAAAGATTCAAAATGTTTCTTAATAAGGTGATTCTACAACATTTTAAATTCAATTACTTGTAATATTATTAAAACTATATGTTTATTTATATTTCTAAATATTAAAAAATATGATGACCTAAATAAAATGTCAAACTAATAAGATTATTGAAAAATGTATTTATTTTTTCTTTAAGGAACTCAATAAAAAAAACTTAGGCTTTTAAACAAGTAATTTATTATTATTATTATTATTATTAATATTATTCTGTTGTTATATATATATATATATATATATATATATATATATATATATATTATATTTTTTTTATTTTTTTTTAAATTTTTTTTTTTTTTTTTTTTTTTATTTTTTATAGATAT
>Ga0099824_1006765_pt1 | contig 15581 bp, 8 predicted proteins | sample SiratrowhiteBW_FD_76837 | JGI IMG/M metagenome (GOLD analysis project Ga0099824, IMG submission 76837) | Root nodule microbial communities of legume samples collected from California, USA - Siratro white BW | ecosystem: Host-associated > Plants > Roots > Nodule | place: USA: California...
AATATGTCAAAAAAAGGTTAATTTTTATAAAAAAACTTTAAAAAAAAAAAAAAAATTTTATTTTAAATATTGTTGCAAATTTTATAAAAATTAAAAAAAAAAAAAAAGCAAATAACATGAAAAAAATTAAAAAAAAAAAAAAAAAAAAAAAAAAAAAAAAAAATAAAAAAAAAAAAAAAAAAAACTAAGAACTAATATACTCAAACGTAAAAAATAAAACATCAGCAAAACTGATATAAACTTTTACTAGTATAGGCAGTATGGGAACTTTCTTTTTCTTCTCAATTGGTGGCCTGGAGGATTCAATGGAAGAAGCAATTGGGAATCCTCTTTTGGAGCAAGATGAAAAACTAGGGGATGATTTGAGGGTTGGTAATGCTATAATTTCGGCATAATAGGGACTTTTAATGCCACCCTTTCCGATCAGAAATGCTATAGTTCTTCAAGGCTCTCAACGATGCGATTTAACTACTGTGATCTTACAGACACTGGCTTTTAAGGATTTCCTTTCATGTGGCAGTTACAGAATCTTAACATTCGAATTACTAGAACGTTGATTACCTCATAATAGAGTACAGTTTCAGGATGAAAGGGTTCGCCATGTTCCCTCTTTCAACCTACCTGAACCTAAAATAGATCACCAGGCTAAACAAATCAAACAGCCACATGAGACATCACTCATTTCAATTACAATGAGACTTCCAGAGAGAACAGCAATAAAATTGGACTTTTTTAGTGTTTATGCTATGACATTATTTTACAACTGATCTAATATGGAATGAACACTACTATATTTTGAAGTTTCCTATAAATTTGACTGTACAAATATCTTTCTTTTTCAGTATTCCAGTAATAAGAAAAACTAAAGCAACTTTCAAAAAAAAAAAAAGCGTTCACTTGTGCATGCTGGTTTACATGAAATCCTAAAACAAGTTGGATTAAAAAAACTTAGTAATATGAATTATAACTAATTATTTCAGATTTATATTATCTTGACGTTTAAGCTGTCTTACACGTCCATGCATCTTAATTTTAGTGTGAACATGACATAATTGACTATTTGATTCGAAAGGAAAGAGAAGCTAAATATACACCTTGCTAGTCTTTCTTCCTAGCCAAAATCACTTACCCAGATTTGTTGTTCAAAACATTCAGCATTTGCTAATGCTTAATTGAAGAGTAAAAACATTAGGCCAAATTCCGACCTATGTTAACCCCCGGAAGGTCCCAAGAGTGTCTGTGCCAGCAATCTTGTCAGAGACGAAAATAGGTTTCGAATGAAATAATATAAACTCAATCACATGATCAAATCCATTAAGCGATACAGGATATATATATTCAAAGATATAAAATTAGGCAGGAGAAACTACAGAAGCTGCCTTGAAAAATTCAGCAACTTATGACAACTTTAGTTGGTGCAAAATTTTACCTAATGGTTCAGTTATATATACAATTCTATTCATCCCCGTATTTTAGCTTTTTCTTCTGCTTTCTACGCTGATCACGCAAACCTGGAACAACATGCCAGAATTTTTAGTTTTTTCACTAACGTGAAGCATAAACGTTAATAAGGGAAATTAATAACTAGAATAGTAAGGAAAAGACATTTAAGATTAAAACTCACGTTTTTTCTCCTCTTTTCGCTTTCTTTTTAAATTCTCCATATTTCTCTGTTTTCCTGCCAAATCCTTAATATCCATTCGCACCTGCGAGGAAAAAGGGTGATGACTGATGAGTGAAATTTCAATCAAGTCACATAATAGTTGAGTTTAAAATATTTGTTTTAGGCTTTAATTAGCTCTAGTCCAAGTTTTGTCAGTTATAAGTTGGTGGTATGCCTTTTAATTTTCCAGTTCCTGTTGTTGGTACTTTTTATCATTATATAGATTGTTTATGCTAAGAATCAAATGTGTAATTTTGTTTTAGGCAACTACCAAGGGAAAGGTACATAGTTTGAACCAGTGCCAAAATATAAAACTTGAAGTCAATGCATTGGAATTAAGCATGCATTACTCTTCGCCTATGCTGCACCTGGCACCCAAATCGGAATACCATGACACAACACGGATGCAAAATTTACTTTCTGACCAGTACTATCTAGTGTCACATCCCAATGCGTGCCATGGCATTGACGTCAGAAACTATTATAAAAGAGCATGAAAGTAAAAAAATAAAATAAAATAAAAAGACGAATTAGTCTCCCTATGGTTTTTGCAGCCTCCAATACTGGTTTTCATCTTCACAAAGTTCCTACTCTTCATACTTAGTTAAAGCCCTCTTTACGAGGGGAATGAAGTTATTTGGTTATTGATTATGTTTTAACCTTGATTGAGTTATTCTGTAAACATTTCCCCTTGATTCGGCTATCAATTGTTACGCTTCAGGGAATTGTGAGATATGAGCATGCTTCCATTTGGTGCCAGGAATGAAGTCAATCTAGGGATATATAGCTGTTTGGTAAGGTATTTTATTAATTTCAATTGGATTCATAAACTTGTGTAGTTAATTTGACAAAGGGAATTAGGCTTGAAAACATAGTTTTGGACTTTACATAAGGTAGTTTCACCAAATAAAAGCCGGTTTATAACATAGTCAAGGGTAATTCAAAAGGCAATTTATCTATTATAAAGTCTCGGATCATAACCAACTAATCAAGTGAAATAGGACCCTATTGTTTTTTATCTTTATTAATGCATTCTTAATGTTTGTTTAAATTCCTAAATGAAAAAATCCAAAAATATGCCATCTTCTAAAATTGCTTTTTTTTTAGATTCCTTCATGCCAAACATAAAGTCTGTAGATAGTTGTTCAACTTAGGAAGTGGGACTTAAACATAATACTTGAGGAAAATACTTAGTACTAATAAGTTTACCATACACACAACTTTATACACTTACCAATTTCCACATATTAACAGGGGCAAAAGGATAAACAAAATGAACAAAAACATTAGCTCAGTCTTAAAGTAAGCTGAACATTATACTGCTACTTTACATAAATTACAGACATTTCTGACCAAATAAGCTAGAGTCCACTCTTTCAAATAACGACTTTTATTTGGATTGACTAGCAATATAGAACTGCTATGCACTATCATCAAATTATATGCTACAATTATTGGGATTTCATTGGATAGTTGTGTTACCAAAGTCAAACTATTTTAATGATTTGGGAATGAGGCAATACATGATCAAAATTAAATCAAATTGTGTGTGCATCTATCATCTGTCCTAAAATTAACCACTTCATTTTTCATATACAAGAGTACGAAAAAAAAGGGCCAAATGTAGACAAGGGAGAAGGAAAAAAAATAAAATTTTGAAAATAAAGACAAGAATCCTCAGTTTAGACATCAGGCAAGCAAATCTCATTTGATGTCAGAATTTCATGATCCGCGACAAAACTCACAATGCAGAAAACAAATTGTTTATGAAAAATGTTAAAATATCGGTCTACCTCTTCACCAGCACTTCGAAGTGCCTGAAGTGCATCCATGCAATCCTGACCAATCACAACCAATTTTCCCTTTTTGCCTAGACTAGAACCCTGGTGATCACTTAGTTTTTGCCTTGCTAACTGTTGCAATTGCTCCTGCATGAGGGGTGTGACACCAGCCTGGAAAGAGAGTATTACATTAGAGTCTTGTCCTAAATCCTTCAAGGTAAAAGTTGAAAGGAAAAGAAACAATGAAAACACATGTTCAAAATATGTGTCTAAACAATTTTGAAATATTACGGCATATTGTTGACAATTATCATGAACATGACAACTTGAGGCATTATCCGATTTTAAAATGCCAACAATCCTTTTTCATTATAAAGAAAATATCAAACCTATACAGGTTGTGTACAGAGAGATAAGGTAACAAGTGGACTGGTATTTAGAATATAATAATGATTTTTGAAGACAATGGAACGTATACGGGCCACATCCTAGTAGCATGGCAGAAGTTTTTATTTAACTCCTTGGCTAAATTGCATCTTCCAACCAATTTGCAACTTCACCCATATTAGTAGAAGCAGCCCAATCCAATTTTAGGATAAGTTGAACTAAAACATATGATCAATGTTATATATATCAGCAAATATGCATTATAAAATATTAAAATCAATATTCTTATGCTCACTACCTCCTGCCTTCCCGTTGCAACAGCCAATCAATCACTATGCTACTTCTAAATAACATAAACAAGCAAGTGCCATAGTGAAATAGAAACACAATAAGAATAATACCCCTGCTAAATACCGATGTGAAAATGATTTTGATTGTAATGGGCGAGAAATCAGCATATTGAGCTCCTGCAATTTGTGAGATTTATAAAGAGCATTAAATAGTTTGGAAGGGGTGGGGATAATGACTATACATAATTTAAATTTTTTTAGGTGAGTTTCAAACCTCCTGCAATTTCTTCAATTGTCTAGAGCTGGCCTTCGTTTGCTTCTGTTTGTTCACTTGCTCCTCTTCACTGTCATAATTTTCAGTAACTAATTCAACTGAGCTAGCATTCCGATCAAACCAGCTTTTCTCAGCCTTTACCTACAATAAGAAAAATAAAGACAAGGATAACATTCCTAACAATGAAAAGTAGACAATGATAAGATAACCTAATAAATCTACAACTATACTCTTTATAGGCTCAATCAGGAATCACTGAATAGAGGGAAAGTACAAAAGGAGGTAACAAAGCAAAACATAATTTTAACTGTTTAACCTGGAAAAGTAAGGACATATAAGAAAATATGCCAGAGAGGGTTATTGAATTCACAATCAGTTTCAATCATATACACAAAAATGAAAATTTTGAAGGTGACTTAATTTGTTCAAGGAACTAACACAGCTTGCATGAATAAAGTCCAAAAACTAATCAGCATGAATTTAGGTGTGAATCAGTATACCTGGGAATCCTTCCTTGTTATCTTGTCTATTTGTCGTGCAAGAGACAATCTTTTTAGGACCTCTGGCATGTAAGAGTTCTCTAAAGGAAACCGCTGAAAGTTATCCTGTATATATGACCAAGACCATAAACAAAATTTAAATTAATTATTTAATTATTTTGGTCCATGAAACAGAATGAATTACGGACTTATTTCATGTAAACGATACTTAATGTATTCCATTTCCTTGAAAAACATATCTTAGCTAATTTTCATGAATATCTATATTATAGATGCTTAAATTTAAACCAAAAGACACCTTAGAAAATGATTTGCACAGTGAAGCAAACTTTGACGTATCTTTCGGTGATATTAAAGCAATGCTACAACCTTCGGCGGAGGCTCTGGCTGTTCTTCCACTTCTATGAACATAAACCTAAAAATAAGAAACAAGTTTGAGATATCATAATATATAAATATAAGAATCAAAGAAACAAGGTATTGCATACCTCTGCTGAATGTGGAAGCTGATAGTGGACAACAGTTCTAACACCAGGAATATCGAGACCCCTAGCAGCAACATCTGTAGCAACAAGTATGCCATTTTCATTTTCACGGAAGCGATCCATGGCCTACATCAAACCAGGGTGAATGGTGAGGGAAATAAAATGCAATATTCAATTAAATGGACATATTACTCAGTAATATGATATAATTTAATGACAATTTCAAGGATCTGATTCCCATGCCCCATGAAAGGAGAGACGTACTAGACCCACACAATGCACATGGATGGACAATACACATTCAAGATACAGTAACTAGGTTCACTTTATTTGTAGGAAAAAAAATTAGGAGAATAGGACCAAGAGCATTAGTTGAGTATAAAATCCTCAAAAAAAGAGTTTGGACTCGGGATCTTATAGTTTATTTTCTTTCATTACTCACTATCAAAGATTTCTTTCAAAACGATATGAACGTACAAAGCGCTGAAGCCAAGTCTTTTTATCAGAAACCTCGATTTAAGGAGAATCGCATCATGCAATTAATGGAAGGAATGCAGTAGGCTATTCTATTTTTTTTTTTTTTTTCACTTCAGAAATTTTGGGATTCCTAAATAATTTTGAGAATACACTATAAATAATTCTTCGATCTATTCTCTTATGGTATCAAGAGCCGGTTCTTCGTTGCTAAAAACCATCACAGTTAATGGACCTACAACCCCAGAAAATATTGAACAGTCTGTCATTCATAAGCCAAATAGTTACCCAATCTCCGTGACTCTTGCTCTAACATTTTTTCCTTGCGCAATGTTGTTTAATAGGAATAGGATCGAAAGTAGTGACCTTCTGCAAGAGGCATCACATTGATAGTTTTATTGATGGGTATTATGTGTGCTACTTCAGAATCTACTGTAATTTGTAACACTTGTTTAAGATGGATTTTGAAATAATTGACATTAAAGGGATTTTGAATATAGAGGAAAGAGGGGAGATGAAAATGAAACACTAAACTGATTTTTTAACCTAGATGTATTTCAATAAGATATATGCAAATAAAATCAGAGGTGACCCCAGGCAAGTGGCAAAGTTGTGCTTTGGCGACCGGTTGGTCATGGATTAGAATCCAGAAACATCCCCTTTGCATATGCAAGAGTGCCGCTGCATACAATGACATTCAACATAGTGAGGAGCCTTCTAGCTGAGGGGTATATTAATTTTTCTTATAGACTAATTAAATCCAGAGCACTGATCCTTTTTTATGCTTATTAGTTAAATCATAATCTAAATTATGGAAACAAATCTTGATAAGGAAGCACATTAATTAATCCTATGAAATAATGAGGAAATAGAACTAATCCTAGTGAATGATCTAACAAATTATAAGACATTTATATATATTCTAACAGAATACTATTGAGGTTTTATCAACCTTGGGCATGTCATGTCCTACTTTAGAAGGGTTTTCAACGGTTAGTTCTAAAACCAGTGACAGTGAGAATAGTTTGCAAAACTTCGGTACATTTTGTTGTAGCGGAATATACACCGATATTTGAAGATACCTTGCTGCTTCTCAACTTTATATGAGACCAGATGTGTTTCTGACCTCTTTACGGATGTGCAAATGGTTTAATTTCTGATGACTATAATGATTAACAAATGGTTTGACATCTATTCTATTCTTTTAATGGCATGTATGCTGAAAAGAATTCAAAAGTGCAACTCTATTGCAGATGCAACTTTCAACCAATGATAAAAAAGAACTTAGCATTCTGTTGAGAAATAGAATGGTACCTGATAACTCAGAATATGTATTGTGCTAAGAATTCAAAAGTACAACTCTTTGCAGATGCAACATTCAACTAATAATGGTAAAAAATAACTTTGCATTCTATTGAGAAATAGAATGTTACTGATAAAAAACCAACTGGAATAGTAATATGGACTGAACTTTATTCAATTAAAATGATATGGAAACACCAAATGACACCGACAATGAGTTCGGGTTGAATACAAGGATTCCCTTAGAAGACATTGAGAGCTTAGTCTCTCCCTTCCCAACTCCTTGCTATATCCTTTTGTCCCTCTTCTTTTCCCCCCGTCTCCTATTTTGTTCCTGCACTAACAACTGCCTAGAGGCAGTTGTGCTTGACCCTGACAAGAACTGCTAACCACTGAATAAAAACTATTAAATACTTAATAACAGCTACAATAAATTCAGTCCTATTACAGGACCTAATTTGTAGTTCTCCTCTTATAATTACTTACAATAGGCCTGACAGGTACCTGATGACTTAAAGGTGATCTACACTATCCAGTAGACCTTGAAGCATAGAACTGGGGTAGAATGGCGAGGATAGGGGAGAAGATTGCACAAGCTTACAAGGAATATTTTGTTCATATTCCTATCGAATGTGAGGAGGGTTGCCTAAGGATTAAAAAGAGAAATTGTCATACTCCAAGTCAATGTGAGACATCTAAACACACCCCTCTTACCCGAGCCTAGTCACTTGTGGGTGGCCTAACATTAAGACTGGAATCATATTATGAACCAACTAAGCTTGAACTATTATGTTAAGACACAAATAATTGTATATTATAATTCTATCATGTGGCCTAACGTAAGAACACTTTGAGCATGAAATATCCACAATGTAGAGGTTTTATTGTGAGATGAACGAAGAATAATAAAGGACTGACTTCTAGACAACCACAAAGGTTCTAATACCATTTTAGAAACCAACCAAGCCTACCTCAAAACCAAAAGCTAGCTCGAGGGTGTAGGATTGCTCAAGTCTTTCAAGGAGTATTTTGGCTATATGCCAATCCAATGTGAAGAAGATCATCAAATCTTATAACAAATATTTTGATTGCATTATAAACCAATGTGGTTAATGTCAACACACCTCCTCTCATTCCTAGGATTGGACATGCATGGCATGATATTAGCAAAAATGAGAATCTGCAAGTGACCCCTTATCAGGACTAGATAGACTCTAATACCATCCTATGAACCAATTATCACATATACTTTTAACTATTTGGATGATGAGAATGGTTTAATATCACTTAACAGGACACAAACCTTCAATCGAGCACGCTGCTGCATTTGGGCATGAAGAGTCCAAACATTGGTTCCAAGAATGCGCAATATGGAGGAAATATGACGTAAAGCTGCAATTGACGTGCAGAAAACTATTGTGCGACCTTGTCCGTGGACAGTCAAAATATAATACAAATATGCATCTTTATCTTCTTCTCTGCATCTGTAAAAAACAATTAATGCTGATCATCAAACAAACTGACATTTCACATCATATTAAACTTTACTTTTTTGACTTTATCATGAATAATAAGGTTTAGCAAAAATGCTCATCAAGAGACTTTGGAAATTTAGAAAAAATGCTCAAACATAAAGTAAAAGTTTATTTGAACAAGGAGGAAAAATAGCATGTGGCGCCACCAGGTCAGGTAACCCAACACAACCAAATTCAAAAGCAACTTCAGTAAAAAATTATTTCACTAAAAAAATATGTATTCTATAAAACTCAAGTTCTAGTTCTAGAGTTTAGATAAGAGTTTACATACTCAATAAATGACTCCTCAAGCTTAGCTGCTAATATAGATGGATTAGTAAGATCAATAATTGCAGCATTGGATCTCATTCCTGCACGTTCGGAAAGTGTTTCGATAGAATTCACTCCATCTGTTGATGATTGCTTTTTTTGAATTGAGCTACGTTTGAGCTTCTTGCGAAAATCAGCAGACAGTGCAACAGTTGCTGAAAAAACAAGTGTTTGCCTTTTCTTTCTTTGGTAACTAGAAACGGTAACACAACTTTTTTGTACATCTTCAGAATTATCTTCAGCGGAGATATTGGACATGGGAAGCATATCAATTATAGACTGCAACTCCTTAAAATGACCACTTTGTACCATCCGATCAGCCTCATCAAGCACAAAGAAAGAGAGTGAATGTAACTGCAAATCAACATGGCTGACATCACAAATGAGTTTCAATAAATACAATATGGAGTACATGTATACATTTTTTTTATCAGCTTGAATCAATCCTTCAGCAGTTATATATCAACAATGAAACTGGCATTCGCAGAAATGATATCAACCAACATCCAGCATGCAAACATTGTCATTAAACACCATAATTTTTAGCTATGAATGAGCAACGTATTACTCTTGCAATGATCTAAGTCATACTGGCATGCTTAATCATGGCTTGTAAGGATAAAAAAATTGCTCAAAAGCCTATTACTTATGGGCTCTGTGTATAAGTTCATTGTTTTTCTATTTAATTGTGCAGATAAGTATTTTACAGTTTTCTAAAGTACTTTTCCGCTTGTCAATTATATAATGCATTATTATTCATCAAAACAATTGTTTGATTTGCACAAATACAAATCCAGTGATACTCAAACTTCCCAATGCATTGCATTGGATATTACCTCAACTAGATGTTTTTCTCCAGCTGACATAAGTTCCCATAACCTCCCTGGAGTTCCAACAACAATCTCAGGCTTTGCTTTTAAAAGTCTCTCCTGTTTTTCTGCTAAAATCCCCCCAACTATAGGGGTCACCCTAACATTAATATACTTAGCAACAGCTTTCAGATGATCAGTGACCTGAAAAGGCAATTAAAAAAATGAGCAATTCGTTATTAAAGAAAACTACAGTTAGAATGAGAGTCTGACAATACCAAGCAATTGGCTACTGGACAGAACTACATAAAAGTTTTATCATATTTCTTTGTTGAGGTCATGAAATAATTGATGCAAAAAAACCCTAGGCGTTGAATTTTATTCAGATTTTTCACTTAGTTCATTTAGTATGGGTTAGAATATATGAAAATATCATTGAAGTTAGAATATCGAGAATTATCCTCTAGGATTAGTTGCTTTAATTACATCATCTCTTAGGATCGGTACACAATATCTCCTTATCTTATCATGATTTGTTTCCATATCTAGTTGGGATTAGTGAACATATTGTAAGTAACTTAGGTTTTATGAAAATAGTAAACACATCAATACACTGTAACTTAGTTTGGTTACTACGTTTCCTTATCTTTACATCGTTGGCACTTAATATAACTAAGAAAATTTCCCACTCATTACTGCAACTGTTCTTAACGTGTAACCCATTATTCTTTGATTCAATCCAAATTTCAGATTACACAATACCAGTTGCCAGTGACCAGGAGGCTCCATTTTGTTATGTTCTATTAGATAACCTAGATCCACCAACTCTAATAAAAGATTTATCATAAAAGCTCTGGATTGCTATAAGTAAATCCCATCTGAGTTGCTCCCTCTAATGGACATAGAATTGCTAGTTAAACCATATCAGACTTGTTCATAAGTTAGTAACTACTACAAAACTACACACCCAACATAAAGTTCTCACTTCTCACCTTAATCCTATAAAGCAAATATATAAACCTCACTGTAACAATCAAGTATTTGACAATTATGAAAAATTGAGAAAATCCTTGCAAGTACCTGAAGTGCAAGTTCTCTAGTTGGAGCAATAATAAGAGCCCTCAAAACGCCTTTAGGAGAATACTTTTCAGGTTCTTCAGCCATGTTTGCATCCTTGTCTCTCTCCTCCAAAAGGCGTTGCAAAATGGGCAAACCAAACGCCAGTGTTTTACCAGATCCTGTCTCTGCAGCCCCAACAACATCCTATCAAATGCACACAAAAGAATTTTATTAAATTTAATAGGATAAAAACCAAAACAGCACCCTGGAGAAAAGCTTCTGACAACCTTCCCTTGATGAGCAGCAGCTGGAATGCAAGCCTTCTGTATTGGTGTTGGTTCCTTGAAGCCAAGCTTGCATATTGCTTTCATTAGGAGAGGATGAAGCCTCAACTCATTCCATGCATAAAATTCAGTTTCATCATTGTCCTCTTCACCGCTACCGTCTTTCACATTAGCATCTAAACCTAGAAGCAGATACAATCATTAGCAAAATGCATCTTTCTCATCTTCAATTTATAACAATGCACAAGTAATTCCCATTTCAGTAATCTACAAACACACATACAAGAATTCTAACACATACACGTACAAATACACATTTACATAGAATTCAAATTAATTGATTAATTTGAAATTAAACACGCAATTACCAGCATCTGGCTGCTCAACTTTCGGCTCTTCCGTAGCATCCTTCTTTTTCGTCTTCTTCTTCTTCTTCTTTTTCTTCTCTTTAGCCTTCACACTCTCGTCCAACTCAGCTTCGACCTCGTCACTACTAGCACCGCCAACTCCATCTTCCTGCTGTTTCTTCACATCTTCATTCTGTACAGACTTCTGCTTCTTCGTCTTCCTCTTGCCATCTTCAGGTTCAGGAATATTCAAACCATAATCCGTCTCATCAATCTCCTCGAGCGACAGAAAACCTGCACAACTCAAAACACGAACAAAATAAAATAACCGCGAAACAGAAAATCGAAAACGTAGGACACCAAAGTAAACAAACTAAACATTCCGCTGAATTAGCTACAATACAAATGCTTACATCTTAAGTTTATTCAATAAAAAAAAAATAAGCGATAATTTGAGAAGCGAAACGGAAGGTGATTGTTTGTGAGAGCGAACCTCCTTCGAGTTCGTTGGAGCCAATGAAGATGGAGAAAGCGTCATCGTCGTCGTTTTGAGGAAGAGAAGAGTTCCACGGAAGCGAGTTGAGACGGTCGAGTTCAGGATCGCTTTTCGCGAGGGTTCGCTTCCGCTTCAGCTTTCTCTGAGAAGAGGTTGCTACTGTTGCTGCTTCCATGGCCAACTACACCGCCGCGTTTTCAGTTTTTCGTAAGTGTGTTCATTTCTCTTTGGTGAACAAAGCCACTGTGCATCAAGGGAAGTTGGGCCCTGAAATCTGGTTTTGGGCCTTTATTGGGCTTCAGCTCATAGGCTGCTATTTACACCCCCAAGGAAAAAGTGGTGCATTAGTATAAAATGGGAGTGTAAATAGTAAGACCCTTAACTCGTGACTTCGGTCCTTGTATCAGGTTAGACTCTGTTGGCTCTACCTTTATTCACTATTATTACACCATATTTGTTTCTTGTTTTTTTTTTTCTTTTTGAAAATACCCATGTTTTCATTGTGTTAGAAATGTGTCCTTCATATACAACAAAAATTCCAATTGTTTATTAATTTAGTCCAAATAATATAACATAAATTTAATATATCACATAAACAACATATTTTTACGTTATAGAGATTCAATTTGCATAAAAACTTGTTTGTGTTAATCCTTAAAGAAAAACTAAATTAAGCTTTTAGTTTGTCTTAATTAGTGGTAATAGCTATTAAATAGGTATAGTAAGAAACAAATTAAAAGTTAAAATACAAACATAAAATCATTAATATATATATATATATATATATATATATATATATATATATTATGAAAAATATTTAAAAAAAAAAAAACTGTTCAAGACATATAAACCATGTACATGGCTGTCTCTTGTAATCAACCTTGACCATTGCACGTGCACCTCTTGTTTGTTGTTAATAATTGCAAATAATGATCATGTTCTTAAACCTTCATGAAGTTAAAAGAAAAATTTTGTGGGGGTGATATCATTTTTTTTTTTTTTTTTGAAACACATTACAATTCAGAAATGAAACATTTTGTGTTCTACAAGAAGTGATTTTTTATTTGGTTGAAAAGAAGAAGAATCAAATCATGATTCATGGCTCAATAATTTGGTACCAAGAATGAAGAATGAGTGTGATAATGTCCATACCCTTATGTCCATTAATGAGTGTCTGTAGTAAAGACCAACATGCATATATTTATTCATTCATATACCTTCTTCACACAGTGCTTGTCTGTGGTTAAGAAAATGTTCATTGCATATATGTTTAATCAAAACTCAATTAATAGCCACCAAATGAATGGAATCAGATCATATTCATGCAGAAAAGAGGTTTGGCCTAAGGACAAATTCTCCATGTCTTTTCTCACTCTGCAACATATGCATGCTCATTTTTCTAGCTTCTATTTCTGCAGCATGCTTCTTCTGACATTATACTGCTACTTTTGAAATAGGATCAAGCATTCAGCACTTATATTAAAATATATGTTTCTGTACAGAAAAATATGTTAAAGATATTTGAAAAAAATTATTTGATCCTCTAAAAAAATTAAACATTTATTGGATGTTGCAATCTCTTGCCATCTCCACAATATATTTCAATAGGAAGGATAGAAAAAAAAAAATTAAAGAACAATCATTATTTTATATTACATTATTATATGGTTTTTAATATACTACTATCAGTATAATAATTTTATCAGGTTTTTTCTTCGGAAGCAAAATCATTGCTTGTCAGATATTGAAAACTAAAGTAAAGTTTATTACAATTATATAAAATTATTGAATAAAATGTCAAAATAATTTTAAAATAATCTATTAAAATACTATAGAATATAAGCATTTAGTTAGTAAATATATTTTATTAACAATATAAAGTGTTAAAAAATATATTATTGAACAAAAAAGTAAAAATAATATTAAAAATAGTAAAAAAAAAGTATTGTTTGTAATATATTGCAACTCTATATATAATTAAACTAGTTTTTAAATACCTTATTTATGTGGAAAAAATATCATTTAAAATCAAACACCTCAAAATAGTTTTTATTATCTTAATATAAAATATTTTTTAATAAGAAATAAAAGGTAACAAAATGTGAGAGATTTCAAATTAGCATTTTATGTTATAATGAATATAAAGAAGATAATGTCATATATATTCAAAGAATCATTATTCAGTATCAAACTATCACCTCTTGGTTATTCATTATAACTATTAAATCTAAAAAAAAAAAAGATAGAAACAACTTTTTCATATTTGAGAATCAAGTTTTTAGTTGTTGTAAATAGATAACTTTCTGAAAATTAAAAAAAAAAAGTAATGTGATATATTCATAAAAAAAAATCACAATTATTTATCACATTAATGTTTTGTTTGGATTAAGGAGTTGATTTAAGAGAGTGAATTTGAGATGAAAATGTTTGTAAAGTTTAATTGTTTGGATTAAGGAAAAGATAATGAGATTTGAATGAAAAGTTTATAAAAATTTGTAAGTAATGTGATGTATGTAATTGGTAATTTTTTTTAACAGATGAAATTGTATTTAAAATTAATTTAAAATTAAATATAATTAATTTATTAAGTGTGATTAATGAAATATTAATTGAGGAAATTATAAGATTATAAATTATTTTTAAATTAAAATTAAAATTAAAATTAAATTATTTTTTTAATAATATTATTATTTGATAAATGAATTTAATTTTTTTTTTTTCAATTTTATTATTTTTTTATTTTTAGTTTTTAATATTAATATCATTAATATTTCATTTTTATATTATTTTATTTTTATTATTATCTTATAAATTTATTATTAATGTTTATTATTATTATTTTTATATTATTTTATTATTATTATTTTAAATTTTATTAAATTTATTATTATTATTATTATTATTGTTATGATATAGAAGTGAAAGATTTATCTCGATTTTTACATTTAATTATTATTTTATTCTTAGATTGGTGGACTTTCTTCGTATTTAGACCATCTTCAAATCGACATCAGGAAGCAAATGGAAATCGACATCAGGAAGCAAATGGAAGCTAAATAATTTAGCAAGAACAACCTAATATTTTTGTATTATAAAACATTAGATTTGCCAAAAAAAAATGAACAACAAATAAATATTTCATATAAAAAGTTTGTGATAACTATGTATTTACAAGTATACATATATAAATTAATGAAATTTATAATCTTTAAATCTAATCAATGTAACATATCATATTTTTCTCGAATAATAGAAACTTTATTACACAGAAATTTTATAATAAACTAAAATATAAATATCCATACATTCATCATATATTTTAAAATATACTTCTCCACATAAAATTTAATAAAAATATCTTTGTACAATCACAATAAAATTAAATTTTTTCATCAGCTCATTAAGGATTCATACCACCTGTCAAATCCTAAGTTCACGTATGATACACGCTCATCGCAAATTTAAAAACAAAACAAACACCAACCAAAACAAGGGTAAGCTAGAGAGTTTAAATATATATATATATATATATATATATATATATATATATATATATATATATATATTTTATAATATATATATATAT
>Ga0099824_1006769_pt1 | contig 15578 bp, 9 predicted proteins | sample SiratrowhiteBW_FD_76837 | JGI IMG/M metagenome (GOLD analysis project Ga0099824, IMG submission 76837) | Root nodule microbial communities of legume samples collected from California, USA - Siratro white BW | ecosystem: Host-associated > Plants > Roots > Nodule | place: USA: California...
TATAATAAATAATATATATATATATATATATATATATATATATATATATATATATATATATATTACGCAAGAGATTCGTATTCTTGTTTAGGAGTCAATGGATAATACAATTGTAGTTTAAGATTTTGAGAGAATTTTCAGAACAAAATCTATAAAAGTATCATCTATTTCCTTTCTAAGAATAAAGGACACAAAAACCTAATATTTTGTTTCAACGGTTGTTGAATTAAGTCCTTTACTACAAAAAGAATCAGCAAAAGACAACCAAAAATTATTGAATTGTGGATGAGAATTTCTGAAATACCAACAGCACAAAGGGCTGCAAACCTACTTAATTGGTGCCTTTTCACGAGAGTCAGGACCCTGCACCACCTAATCTCACAGACCTCCCGTGACTTCGAGAGATGTATAATGAATATTGCATTTGCATGCTATATATTGTTGTGATAATTTTCTGAAATGAAATTCATAGATATTTAACTGAAAAATAAAATTTAATTTTCTTTAACTAAATAGATTATTACTTTTACATATTATATTATTTTATAATTTTAAAAAGACGACATCATTGTATAATTTAAATAATACAAAATTGTATTTTTTATATTATAATTTTTTAATTACAATAAACAAAGAAATGAGCCAACAAATTATAATGGGCAAACTAAGCTTGTGATACTTTACCAAATTGATGGCAGAATAAGATGCTAAACCCAACTTGTTTTATTATCTAAATGGAGTAGAAATATACTGTTTTCTCCATGTCAAACTTAAGAAAAGAGTAGTGAAAATTCTTTTTTTTTATATATAAATACACGACGTTATTAACTTGTGCAAATAAATTATGATATCAAGTAAGCGTATTTTCAAAAAATGAGCTTTTATGATTAAAATCCTACAAATAACATTTTGTGAAACAAATATTGCTGGTGTTTGGCACATTGCCTTCTACTTGTCTACTTTCCACCTAAATTTCTAATCTTACCTACTTTTCTACTAGGAAAATAACTGTTAAATTCCCCATTCAGAATTTTTCTATGAAAAGTGAATATCTTATATCTTGCTGATTTGAATAAAAGAAAAGAAAGACATGCCACACCTCAAAACTAGTTAAGATCATGATGATGCATGGGGTGAAAAAGTGTAAGAATAATACATATAAGAAAAGAAGAGAATTTGATGAAAGAGAAACTGTGTAAAAGAGAGGTATAATTCTAAGTCACCGTGTGGCCTAGGACTGCACAATTACACAGCTTTTGAGAAAGAAGAAAAGTAGGATTCAGTTGGACTAGATTCCCACTAGAGTCAAAAGTGTTGGAGCTCACTGCATCTGATTTGGTACCTCTTTGATTTATCAAATCTCTTTAAGTTTTGAGAAAGGTTTAGACAGCCGAATTATTAACAAGATAATTGAGACATATAAGACTTTTTCTTTTTGTTGATAAAGTGATGATGGTTGCAAAGCATCTACTCGAATAACAGTAACTACAATTAGGTGACTTTGGGATCATCAATTATTGGCAACGTTAACCTCAATTAGGTGACTTTTATGATTTTCAATTTGTCATAAAGTCCAGAGAATGGGACTCTCTGTAGAGAAAACAACAATGAATAGTCAAAAGTTTACATTCAGAGCTAACAAAATTGAAGCATACTTGTTTTTAATAGAAGATTTTAAAGCAATGTCTTCACAAGTTTTTCAAAAATTGATTTCAAAATCAATTGAAAGAGTTGCTATACGAATCACATGTTTTAACATCATATATGAAACTATATTATTTCGATGGGGTATATTATTTTGATGTGGTGCAGGAAGCAAATGTGAAGCAAAAGTGGGGTGCAGGAAGCAACTGCCATACGGCTTAGTTTGCTATGTGGGGAACTAATTTTCTAGGATTCAAAAATTGAATTCTTGTGTTTTTCTTTTTATTTGTAGAGTGTTTATAAAACTTAAAAAGTATGTAATGCGACGCTTAATTGGTGTAACTGAGTATATAACTTGAAATTATATAATGTGACACTTGAAATAATAACACAACATATTTATATCAATTCCCACATAACTCTTTAACTACATTTAGCTTTTCTTTGAAAAATTCTTAAAGTATTCCAATAATAAAAAACTTAATCACACTCGTATATAATAATAACCATTATAACATATATTTAATCATCTTATACAAAATTTCACTTGAATGCTAAGGTCGCTAAACTTATTGTTAAACTAATTTTCTAAATCTTACAATTAATTACACATTATTACCTAAAACATTATTTCCATTAATTTCACCTATTCATAGCATAATCTTTTTTTTTTCTTAAACATTTCCTATGTAAAAAAATGGTGCGTATATAAACAATGTCACATCGTTTGTTCAGAAGGTAAATCTTATTAAGCAACGTTGCTCAACTTTAAGCAACCTTGTATAATCAACTGCATTGGAGATATCGTTAATGGTTTAAAATGAAAATACCAACCTTATTGTACGTGTGTTGTTTTTCTCATGCTTTTGCTGTTAAAAGCACTAATTTTCTTTCTTTTTTTTCTTAGCAAGGAAGACTCAACTAATATATTAGCTTTATTTAGATATAATTAAGTGTCTTGTACAGTATTAAGTGTTTTAACCTTCGATTCAATCTCATTAAAAGAGTGGTAAATCTCGTAACAGGTGAACCAAAAAAATTGGAAAATAGTAAAGGACAAGCACAATCGAAACAACGGGGCAGTAAATTATGAAGGGGACCAAGCTTGGATAACTGGGAGACAAAAAATGGGAAAAAAATATGTATGCTCGTACAGAAAATTCACCAGACTCATTTTTTGAGTCTTGGGTGTAACTATAAACATTTGAACCAAGTAAAAGAGAAGAGCCAGGCTATTTAACACTTTTGGCTGAACACATCAAACCTCTAACGGCACAGCAGATTCAGGTTTTAAGCGGTTTAATCGGACAGTTCCAAGTAAGTACTCAGGCAGCTCTGCTTCTTCTTTCGCCTGCGAACATGGCATCAGTAAATATCAGAATAACGTGAGAAGGTTGAGGAATCAAGAGCTTATTCATTGTTACCCACACACCCAGTGGCATGCAATAGATGTTGACATGCTTTATGCAAGGAATCAAACACACATACACACTAAGTTATCATATTTTGCCATCGTTTTAATTTGCTTTTGTCTCTCTCGTTTTTTCCTATATGCTAATATTGATATATATATGTGCTTTATATTATAGAAGGGCTCCGTCATCTTCTTGTAGATCAGAAGTACGATGCCTCCAGTATGTGTTTGTTTAAGGGAAGATTCCGAATATAAAAGATTATAATACCGCCTTCAACATAAAATCTTAAGATAAAGAATTTGTTGATCTTAATATTTACGTAAGACTTACAACTCACCTTAAATTCCTAGGAATATCTACATGTATTATTGCTTATGAAAGAATAAATATATTTGGATAAGGGAGGGAAAACATAGTATAGGATGAAAAATCTTACTAAATACAAGCTCTTTTTGAAAACCAGAAATATAGTTGTTTGTGTTAGATAGCATATGTGACAAGTTAAATCTGTAAATAGCTTTTGCTATATATTAGGATGTAATCACTACAGTTTCGTTTTTTATTGATTATTCTTATTTATGACTGAGTTTGTTGTACCCTATTACGTGGTTATAAATAAGACGTATAAACATACAACACAATATTTAGACATTCTTCCACAGCTCGAATATGCACCAAGTTGTACAATCTCTGTATATCAGTAATTGTATATTCCCTCAGCAAAAACCATCAGTATGGGAACAAAGAGAAGTCACGTTGTTAACTCAGTCATTTCCCATAACAAATGTATGGATAAACATCCTTGACCTAGAACATCTGAGCATCCTACTCCCAAGAAAATACACCAAAGAAATCACATAATTGCACATTTTCTATAGAATCACAAGTCTACTTGAAAGGAGCATGAAAAAAGCGGATAGTTTGTCCATAATATTACGATCAAAAGGAACAAACCTCTATCAAAATTGCAAGGTCAACGACTAGGCTTGTGACATATCCCAGAACAAGGCCAATGACACTCCTAGCTACAGAAGATGATCCAATATCTACATCTATCTGCATAAGAAGGAAAACACTATCAAAGTAGAATCTACCATACAAATTATGACAATGGCAGAAAAGTTACAAACTATTGCACCCAATTTTAACAATGCAGAAATGGGAATTTCAATGATTGTCAAGCTTTACATTCAAACTTATTTTATTTCCAAATAAATATAAGTTTCCATATGCAAGAACCAGTTGTTGATGAGAAGTGGGCTTGAAATTTACAAAAGTAAATACTCCGAAGGTTGTTAAACACTGAACCAGCATTAAAACAATGCAGGGATTATAGTGCAGTTCTAGACAACTATCACCAGAGCTAGTAGCCTTAAGGAGAGTGGACTGGCTACAGGACTCCTATATGTATAATTATTCCCAAATGGTAAACCAACATGGGAATTAGCCTTTAGGAAGAGTTAAAGTGTGAAGAGTGGTGTTACTACTGCAGTATAAGTTATTCACATAGGAATAAATTGGAATACAGGAGAGAATACTGTGAAGAGATACATGCCTTTAATAAATAAAATGTTGAGAACAAATTTCTCAAATTAAATGTAATAAATTATTTAAATATGGAGATATGTTCAGTTTAAGTTTCAAGCATAAATGCGAACAGGCTCTACCACGCATTAGGCAGAAACTTCAAAATCTGTTACATAATATTTGAGAGCCAACATAAACTACAGTTATACTTCTTAATTAGCTACTTCGGCTTTACCTCAAAAAAATTATCTTGTTTAAAGTATTTACAAGTGACAGCTTTCCCCAGCAGGCAAGCTTTTGTTCCAACAGCTCGCTTGACCATCCAATATCCCTGTATCAATTGAAAACAATTGGCTGGCTGATGCCATCAAGCATAAAATAAGGTCATATCAAACATCATTGAGAATCACACACCTCAACTATGCTAGGAATTAGTTTGAATCTTGTGTCACGAAAGGTGTCATCTCCATCCAAAAACTTAGCCAATAGAGAATCTTTATTTACAGGTCTGTCAGATGCATAATATAAAACCAAGCTGTAGTTTGGTTTAGCTGGAACCTGAGATTGATGGCCAAAATAAAAATCTACCTTGATAAATATCCATCACTATGAGCATTGAATAAATTTCCGTTTTGCATCAATTTTTGTGTACATAGTTACATATATGTATTCATTCATGTATACAAAGATCTATTCAGCCATTGCAATCTCACATTGATGAGCAACACCAGAGATTGACTAACAGAAAGTTGAACGAACATGTACAATATTCATGATTTCAACTGAAAATTTCAGCTACATAAAAAATCACATTTATGCTTTCTGCAATATCCAATAAGTCAGTCAAGCTTCCAAGATCTGTTTCTGGGTCACATCATCGAGGAGCATTCAACACCGTACATTTACCTCCATCCATGTAAGAGTCTTACAACTGTAACATGCCTGTCATTGGTTCATACTATTTATAACCAAAAATATTATTCAGTATGGTAATGAATCAACAACCAAAAACCTGTCATGGTCCAACAGAAATTTATCATGAATAATCCTACCAGGGAATATCTCAGTGGGAAGGTCCGGAGATCATGTAGAGATGGGAATGGAAGTATTACAGCCAAACTTACAGGGAATGGGTCAGCAGAGACAGAGAGGGAAGTAGATGCTATGGAGGTTGGTTTTAGCAAGCAGGTAACTAATGATAAGTATGACCAAAATGATAATCAAATCTCAAGGATGACACTTGTTTGTTGCTTCTTGGTTGCTTTACTGGTGTTTCTTATCATTTTCCCTGTACTTTCCTTTTTGGTACAGTTTCTTGTACTTATATTTTTAATTTATGAATTCTCTTAAAGTTTCTCTTCATGAATTCTTCCTTTATTAATAAAAAAAGAGCAGAATGAGCTACATACAAAGGATGATCAACCAATTAGCTTTGCTTTCATTCTCTCACTCTATTTCTATCTTACACCTACTAATTGCAGTTAGGGGGCTAAGATACTTGACAAAATTAACAAACAGATGGTCCCCTTGGCTCTTTGGGACTCATCATTATTTCTTTCAAAATATACTTCCATAGTTGGTTCCTAGTTGAGTTGTAGGTAATAGAGGCTAACTGCTTAACCTCTATGCTTAAATAAGAGAACTATACATAACAAATACCAATTGGTCAACTATTCTTTGGTTCCATCTTAAAGAAACATCTAACAATATCAAAGACCACCAAAGGATGGCTTTTGTAATACCAACATGTTTATTAAACTTCACTTTGCAGTAAGTTAACATATAAGATAGACAATATCAAGAATATCCTTACCTGTAGATTGAATACAAGGACAAACGGAAGATTTTTCCCAGCTTCTGACTGCAATTCAAAAAGTAAGGATTATGTAGTATATCGACGTTTATATAAAACAATTAAGAATATAAAAAACGTCCAGTATAATGTTTCCAGAATAATCAGGTAACATGCATGCGTAATTTGGACCACAAGTTTTAAGCTCACAGCAAGCACAGGATAAAAAAGATAACAAGCTTCAGAAAAAGGTATGACTGAAAAAAAGATAATCTGGAAACAAATGCAGCACAGAATCTGAGGAGGGCGGGAGGAGGCCACAACCATACATATGGTATTATACGTAATTGGAAAATAAATATGAAAGTATAGAAAAATTAAGCTCACAAAACCTATTGTCGACAAATAAATATCTGACAATGAAGAGCTGAAGAGTGATCTGTAAAAGCTCCATTTAAATAAGGATCCATATCAGAGAAACACTAATAATGAGGAAACTAATATCCCTAAAGTCTAATGAGAAATTTAAAGCATGAATTGACTAATGGTTTTAGAGAAAATAATTTTCTTAAATCAACACGTCGAATCCAAATTGATTATATTTTCTCCAACCCTAATTCATAAAACTCAACAAGAATTTTAAAGATAAAAATCTTATAGTATAAACTTTACCTGAACCAGATTTCTGTGATGCAGTGCAATTCTGTCTGTAGCTTTGTCAACTTTTAACCAATCTACTGCTATGAGCTTGAGAAGAGGATCTCCTCCGGCTACCTGCATTAGAAATTTCTTATCTACGATATTCAGCCAGAACACAAGGATATAGTATACAAAGCACTTTGCCAGCATGTTACTTGTTCTATAGCCTAAAAACTAAAGATTTAGTTCTTCGAAAAAATTAAGTTTGAATCACCAATATGCCTGAAATGCCGTCATGGTAAATTTTGAGAAAATAAATTAAGGAGTAAACTGGAACCCATGCATTACTAATGCTATACTTAATTTTGAAAAACAGACAAAATTTACTAAGCTTTTCTTTCTTATACTTAACTATTTCAGTCATAAATGCCACTCCAAACAATTAGAAATACTAATTGATCTGAATATGGGATAAGTTTTCAAATCTGTTGGTATCATTATCATTTGTCCATGAAAGGCAAACCCCACCTAATCATGTCCTGTGATTCCAACATATACGTAATGGACCATGATGGTTAACTCACCTTAGAATTATCTTTCAGATAGTCCTTTCCTCTAATCATAAATCCTTCACCACCAGGACAAGTCCAACAGTCCGTATCCTTCTCATCCTCACCTCTGCGCAAAGAGCCGTGCATGTCACTCACATCAATTGTGATAGAACTTGCATCGGGATCTAATTCTTTGCTTACTTCTGGAGCTGCAATTGACAGTATTTTAAACTAAAATTTTGAATGGTAAAAAGAATAAAAAGAGAATTAAGAATTTAATGGGCTCAAGTGACTTTAATCATCCTCGTCCTCTGTAATTGGCATCTATCCTAATCAATCATATTTCTTCTTTCAAGGTAATAATGAATTACATGGTCACTACACATGCAATTAGATGATTAAGGTCTACATGAATAAAAAAGCTAAAAATGACTGCAGTAAGATCCCTTTTTTGATCAGTTATAGTTTTTTTTTTTAAAGTATCAAACGAAGATAAGACGATGCTTAAAGAACTTAAGGGAGAAATAAAAACCAAAAAAAGACAATAAGAAATTACGGTGACTACAGCATCTCTTTGAATTCAATATCATATAATAGCTGGTATTATTGTATGTTACGCCCCCTATTTGGTTTGTTTAAATTCTCTGAAGTATATGGTCTCATAGTGCCAATTTTGAAGGGAACCAGATGCAGAAATCAATATTGAAGTTAGAATAAAGCAGTTGCTGTATTTAAAAATTGAATCATGTAAATAAATTAACTACACAAAGTTACACTGCTTTTAAGCCCATTATCCCATGCGAAAAACAAGAAACAAGGCTGACCTGCAGCTCGCTTCAAAGCTACGTTTGACATGGCCCAAGAAACATTCTTTAATTTGACTTTGTGCTCCTGACAAATTGGGTAAGGATTAAATTATATAACTAAACAGAAATAGTACGTTTTCTTTCTTTCAAACCTCTCACACATAATATCCATTTCTATTGAAAATTTTCTTGCAGTTGATACACAGATTGAAGAAGGAAACCTCATCAGACCCTTTATTGTCATCACTTTCATCGTCTGACGACGATGACTCGGCAGCGATTGCATCATAAAACTCATCTTGTATTTCTTGCTCTGCAAAGTCAGAACCGGTCATAGAAGGATTGGAGACATGAGAACGAACAGCACTAGTGGCATATTGTTGGAGGAGTGCTGGATTGGCTCCAATATATTCCTTTAGACCTGTCATTGTTTAACATGACGTATTCAATGTCACAATTCAATTCAGTCATAAAGGTCATAAATCACAGCACAGAACATGCAAGCAACTAACTTTCTTAATTTCTTATTTGTTTCTAAAATGGATGTTGAAATGTAATGTTATCCTATTACTATTTATTTTGTATGTACTCAACTTTAGGATTAGGATTGTTAGGAACTCATCACATTTAATCACATTTAGTAGAAGTGAAAAAGTAGAATAAAAAAGACCTCCAAAAGATTGTCAATCCCTTGTATAGGTTTGACTCAAGTCTCATTATTATTAGATCTATGCGGTAAATCCCTTTCGAAAGGTTCAAAAAGTAGTATCAGAGCCGATGATTTGTCTTAGTGACTGATTGGGATGAGTAAGTAGGTAAAGAATACTAGATGTGAGGATTCTTTGTATTGAAAGTCTTCATGACCACTTGAGGAGGAGATGGTTAGAAATCTAAGTATAAATTGGGTAAAAGTGAGAAAGTTCAGTAACATATGAGGAAGACCTACAAATCTATTATCTAAGATTTTGAGGTGGAGGTAATCTCAATCTCTTATATAAGTTTGAGGAAGACCTACAAATCTATTGTCTAAGATTTTGAGGTGGAGGTAATCTCAATCTCTTATATAAGTTTGACCAAGTCTCATTCTTATAAAATCTGTTCGATGACTCCTCCCTCGAAAGACACAACAAGGGTTTCACATAAGTGTCTTGTCTCTTTTCGTAACCACGTATATATGTACATCAATAAAAGGTAAAACGGTGTAAGTTGAATATACTGTATTTTCTCCATCTTATTTATTCAAGTCATCAAGAGCCCTGGTTACATTTGTCCACTATCTCTAACAGTCGTCATCGCCGTCTTTCTTTCGGTGACATCAGGGTTAGGTGCACCTCGAGGAGTGCAACCCATCTCCGATGATCACTTATTTAGAATCTATTCTACACACTGCTCACCTCCTACTCCTCATCATGCGCATGTCTGCCACTTGTTGTCTTCCCGATGTTGAAATCACATCCGATTGTCATTGCTCATCTTGTAGGCACCCTTTAGGCGTGTTTCTGCCCTTGTCCTCTTGGTTCGTTAGCAATAGTTGATGACTACTTATTCCCTTCAAGGCTAGGTTTTTTTCCTTCTCTCCTCTATTTATGGTTGTCTTTGGAATGACTTCTATTTTTTCTTCTACTCCTACTATTATCACTGTAAAGTTATCTTGGTCTGCATCCGTGAAGTTATGGTTCCTTGGTCAAGGATACCATAACCATGTGGAGAAGGATGTCATTGTTGTTTTGGAAGATGAAAAACTTTAGTGGCAAAGACTAGAATTACAGTTATGTGTTGTTTTATGGCAATCAGTTGAATGGGATGTTTTAGGAATTTTGAGATTGTTTAAGACATGTTCTTCCTTTTGGAAAAAGGTGCACGATAATTTTTCTAGTGACATTCAACATGAGTAGTTTCTCTCACATAGACCAATCATGATATGATCTCACATGTAACAAAGTCTCAGGCTGCAATAGAAGATTTGAAGAGATTTTTTATGGCTACTTCATTGGAGGATATTAACAAAAAACTTAATAACCTATACATAGTCCTAATTTTGAGAAGCCTACATTTGGGTTTTGATTATGTATGTGACCAAATTTTAGCTGCTGATCAGATCCCTTCAACGGACAACTTAGTCACTATACTTCTTCGACTGATGTTATTGAAACATCAGCAATAGTAGCACCACGAGGAAGAGGGTGTTGTAGCAATCAAGGAGGCCGTGGTGGCCGGAGCGGGCGTCCTCAGTGGTCATATTGCAAGGGAATGAATGGGTCATACTCAAAAAAAACTATTTTTCCTTACATGGTTTTTCAGACAAAGTTGCTCATGTCTAATCTTAAAATTTAGAATTTAAAATTTCTGATTAAGAGTACTAGGAACTTTTGAGGTACAAGTCTAGGAAATCAATCAATCTTGGTCAATCCTCTTCAATGCCAAGTGCGTTAACTTGCACGCATTTCTTAATCTATGGAAGGTCATAGTCCATGGATTCTTGATTCAGGTATATCAGACCATATCTATGGAAGTTCCTCATCTTGTTACTGTTGCTAATGGATCCAAAGTGGCATCTCAAGGAGTTAGCCAAGTTTATTTATCCCCTTCACTAAATTCAAATTGTGTCTTGTTCATTTTTCGTTGTCCTTACAGTTTGATCTTTGAGTCAATTGACTCGTTTTTTAAATTGTTTTGTGATCTTTACTGCTAATTCATTTGATATACAGGAACATGGTACGGGTCGCCTGATTGGAGAAAGACATGAGTCATAGGGTCCTTATTATCCAATTGTGGCAAAGAGGATGGTAAAGAACCCTAAATCACTAATAGCATAAAGGACTTATTGAATGCATAATATCACATCCATGTGATGCTTTATTTGTAATCAAATAAAGAGACAATTAAGGAAACAAAGAATAAAATAAAATAACTAATTTTTATTAATGGAAACTTTCCATATATCCCTATTCACACAAAATGTAAGCATATATTTAACATTGTTAATAGTGCAAAAAATCCTTGACATAATAATGCATTGATGGGGAGATTCCAAATTTATGATGGTAACAATAAAATGGAATCAGATACCAAGAATCTACACGTCATTATCTTTCTGAACCCCATCCTAAATAAAATACAAACCTTTTTCTCCATTTCTCCTATTTAACCATTATTTTTATGATAATATTTTAAGATTTTCTGCTATATCTGTGAATAGTTTATGCCTCATCATACTTTTCATGATTTGACACGTTAACATTTCTGTAGCCCAGATATTCTACCACACATTTTGGTTGAAACCATACAAGATGAAAACAAAAGTTCAATTTACTTAACCTGCCACTTGGCACAACAACGCATACGGGACGCTCTTCTCAAATTTTGTGCAGTGCTGGCTGTTCTTCCACCGGTACCAAGATGCTGAGTTTATCTCTAAAGTGTGGGACACTAAACATCTTGGTCTATCTGATCCCATAGGTGTGTTCAAATTTCTGATTTCCCAGGTAGATGCTGCGGCCACAACAAAATACATTCAGGGTAAAAGTTCAACAAATGTCATAAACAAGTTCATAGTAATATATTTTATTCATTTATTCGGACGAGTGTACAGAAATATATGGATTTATTAGAAGGCTTGGGATTCTAGATAGTTTATAGCATAAGCATTAGCAAACCACTAGTTGAAGTATTGCAATCAAACAAGCACACCGAAACATTGTACGGTAGTTAGAATTTCAGTTGATCTGCCTATTTTCTTAAACAAGAAAGAGTTTATTAGGGGAAGAAATAAGACAATTAAATGGACTGTAGAAAGTTTCAAAGAATACCAAAAAATGTTAAATTAAACATAAATCATAACCATTGGCCATAGAAATTATTCATTATGAATAAGGGTACTGATAACAGATCCAAAAGATTTTAGAATTTTAAAATTTTTAGTACACTTGAGTTTAAGACAATGATTAGATAAATGTACGAGTAAGAAGCAAAAATATCTTTTAATAAAATAAGAAATTCAATATAGAAAAAAGTTAGAAGGACTAGTGATCCTTCTGAAGAAAGAAAACCAATAATAGGAAATAACAGAAAGAACCACAGCTATCCTACCCTCAACATATAAGATCATGTGCTATATGCAACGAGGGAACCAAATGTCTAACCTTCTTCATAAGAAGTTTTTCATGTAAAGAGTTCCCTTGATGTTAGAACTTATACTACGACCAGATGCACACCCAAGTGTAGCACAGATTACACATTGCCAACAAACAAATTGGCCTCATTACCAAATTTGTGTAGCTTATGAACAAAAAGTTGTTTAGAGGACCTAATGCACACCCTTCTCAAAAGTGTCAAAAGAGAATTCGATAAGGAAGCAACTACTGAAAAACGTAAAAAAAAAAAAAATGAGGTTGATTATGAGATTACTCAACCATTAGCACATACACGAGGAAATATCCTGATGTTGTTTATAAACTTGCAACATGTCAAAGGTATCGATTAAGTTATTTTCCAAAAGGAGATCACTTTCAAGGAAGTTTAGAATTCCCAAATAGGTTAACGAAGAAATGGTACTCAATTGAACAAATGAGGAATTGAGGTAAAATTTGCATGAAAACACAAAAAAAGGATCAAGAGCTAGAACCTTTATCTAGGTTATGGAGGACAAGTGGACAAAATCAAGGAAAGCTAGAGGGTCTTCAATCCATAGGATTTCCTTATCATTCAAGTTACACAAAAACTGGAATAAAGGAGAAGTGTCTTGGCATTTATCAATTGTCCAGAGGTGACTCTTGTAAGGAAGATAGACAAGTTAAGGGAGAGTCTTAAATTCATAGCATTTCCTTAACATTCAAAATACACAAAAACTGGAATAAAGGAGTACTGTATTGGCACTAAATCAATTGTCCAAAGGTGACTCTTGTAAGGAAGATAGACAAGATATAGGCGAGTCTTAAATTCATAGGATTTCCTTATCATTCAAATTACACAAAAGTGCAATAAAGGAGTAGTGTCTTGGCACTATATCAATTGTCCAAAGGTGACTCCTATAAGGAAGATAGATAAGTCATGAGAGAGCCTAAATATAAGAGTAATGTCCAGCTGACTCTCATAATTTGGCACAAGACCTGCCATGTTAGATAAATTTCCACCAGTTAAAATAACAAACTAGTTTCTCTATTCTACCACCCATTTTGGTTAAACCATACTAACCCAAAACTTAGTGCATTAGGCTGCAATATAACCGTAGCATCTTTACTGAGGTCTCGTTGGATCATCAGCTAATTTTAAAGAAAAGATTAGGTGTAAGCATGATCCTTGTTTGGATGTTTTCCTCAAAAATATGTCGAGATTGAGTAGCTTTTTCTTCATTATATTTACGTTTCTTTTGTTGGTAGTTCGTGCCTTCCTTTTACACTACAGAGGATCCCTTACAATACAAAATCCTAGTTATTAACTTCTTTTTTCTTATTGAAATTATTATTTTTTTAAAAATAGAAAATTATTGTTCTTTATGACGGTTTGAATACCTCAGCAATGATGTTTAGTATAACATAATCGTGTAAAGTCCTCATTGCATGACTGTCCTTTTGATTTGAATTACTTTTATGTTCAGCTTTGCATTTACTTTTAACTATGCACGTGATTGGAGGTGAAGAGTTGATTTAAAAAGTTGAGTTAGCGCCAATATAACAAAAACAAAACAGCACCAAATTCAGAAAGCTAGTGCTCCAACGATTAATATGAATTACTTATGGTAACAAAATATCTTACGATTAATTTTGGTACGTCGATATCCTGATCTTGGAGGCTTTTTCTTATGAATAGATGGAAATTGCAAGATAGCTGCAACAATAAAACATAAATATGTGAGCATAATCAAGCTGGTCATAGTACAACATAACTTGAAGTAAACCCACAAACGTGCAATCACTTTTGATGATCCACGTCAATCAAGGCTACAACAACAATCACCATAAGAATAGTTAATTGTTGCACTAAAGTTTTGATAAGATGCATGCATAAAACAAAAGTAAAATGGATGCCGTGCTTTAAGTAGAGAAACTTAAGTTTTGGGGAGATATTTCAGTAGAGAAATTTTCAACAGAAAAAATAGAGTGAAATAAATATATTCTCACTGTATGTTCCATCTTGTGCCCGAAACCATTGCCGAGAGAAGATAAAATCACGCTTTGAATGCCACCTGGAGAAGGTTTCAGAGGAAATATAAAAAAACCTATCATACATCTCTAGTAAGAAGAACTTTGTAGGATAGAGATCAATCAGTTGGTCAAATTGATAGAGCATGCAAATCTTCGGGAAAAATATGTGTTCAACACAATAAGTATGGGAACATTTCTTTTTTAATGCACTGAGGAAAAGTATCACTCTTAATACAATAAGTTTAATTCTGTTAGTTTTCTTTCAACTCCGTTAAGAATACCAAAATCCACGTGTTTTTGTTTTTATTACGTAAAATATTATTATACATTTATTTTGTAAATTTAAAATACTATTAAGCGGCGTTTTGTGGAAGAAAGAAAACGCTGAGATCAAGGATTGAAGAAAAAAACGAAGAGCATTGCACAACCAAGACTAATGATTTGCGGCAGAGGTAATAGATGATGAGTTCTTTGTCTCTGGGGTGGAATCTAAATCTGGAGGAAGTGAAGATGTGGTGCAGCCATTGCTCTTGTTGAGAAAAGTTGAAAGTTATGCAATGGCAGCATTTGAACATTATGGCGTGAGGGAGAGAGGGTGGGGGATTTATTGGGTGAGGAAAGGGTACGTTGAGGTTGGGATGGTGAGGAGAAAGGGTGCGTGTGAAGAATGGACGTGTGGTGTGTGTATGTTGAGAAGAAATTGGTTTAATTTTTATGTATAATAATACATGGATTGTGGTAAATTACTTCTTATTAACGGAGTTGAAAGAAAATTAACAGAATTAAGCTTATTGTATTAAGATTGTTCATTTTCTTTTTATTGTACTAAAAAAGAAATGTTCCAGTAGTTGTTGTATTGAATTCCCAAATGCAAATATAAATTAGCAAAAGAGCTATACCATACATATATATATATATATATATATATATATATATATATATATATATATATATATATATATATATATATATATTTTTTATATTTTTTTTTTTTTTATATATTTATATGTATTTTTTATATATACAAATATTAATTTTATTTATTTTTTTTATATATATAA
>Ga0099824_1006770_pt1 | contig 15576 bp, 6 predicted proteins | sample SiratrowhiteBW_FD_76837 | JGI IMG/M metagenome (GOLD analysis project Ga0099824, IMG submission 76837) | Root nodule microbial communities of legume samples collected from California, USA - Siratro white BW | ecosystem: Host-associated > Plants > Roots > Nodule | place: USA: California...
TTTTTTTTTTTTTTTTGTATTTAGGAGTAAATCATTGCAGATATGGGATAAAGAAGGTACGCGTTTTCGGGTTTGTAGTAACATCAAGTGGTAATATTTTGGGATTTGGATGCTTGAAAATGAAAAATTATGACCTTTGATTGAAGTATTGACGGTGGGATTGTGATAAAATACACATGCACAGTGTATAGCTAATTATGAAGATATTAAGCCTTACTTGTTCATTTTCCAGCCAATGATTGTACTTTACCTTTTAAAACACTCCTCAATCTAATATTTGAGCTTTTTTAAATGCACTGCGCTGCCGTGCCTTGATCTGAAACTGTGTAATTTTATTTCAAAATTGATTTGTTATGTTGTTAAATAGTAAGGTTCCTACTGTGAGGCTGACTGATAGCAGACCTATAGTTAAACATGTCAATTTCAAGAAGAAATGGAGTGAGCCCATTGTTAAGATAAGTTAGATGAGGGCAGCGTAGGAGGTTTTTTATGTTCAATTAGGGGGTTATCATATGCACCAGGTGGGCTGGTGGTGAGAATAGGACAGTCCAGTGACTCTAATTTATGTGGGATCGACTTTTTTGTATCATTATCATTTTCCACATAGAGTTCTACAGAATTGAAAATTTGTCTTCATTCAATTACCTCTAATTTTGTTCTTCATTCAATAAAAAATCCTTTCCTTTCTTTCTATCTCAAGTAACCTGGTAACACTGACACCTCACCAAATTCTCATGGTAGGATCAAGGATCCTTACTCTTTGATATTCTTGCATATTAATGCCATGAAAGGTTAATGTGTATGATTAGTCTTGTATTTTCCATTATTCCTATTCTGATAGGGAATTTATGCCTTCTTAAATCAGTTTTTTTTCTGTGAATCTTTCTCCTATACGTCAATACTACTCTATTAAATTACTCTGTATCATAGTTGAAACATCATGTTTCGGTGTTGTAGTCTGTGTACCTTAGTTGAAACATCATGTATTGATCTCCTTCTTGTAGTAAATGTGGGGAAATGGAGTGTCAGCGTGAGGAAACAAAGGGATGGATGCATCATCTGTTCAGGAGAAAGTTAGTGTGGAGAATCTCAAAAGGATGATATTTGATAAAAGGGGTAAAGATGGATGGATGAAAAATTATGGAGAAACGATAATAGAACCTATTGTGAATAGTATGGTGAAAGCTTAGTTCTGGATAGAGCTCCATGGCATTAGTGGATGCAATTCATCTTCTGGTGGTAATAATAAGGTTCAGTTGTTGCTTTTCTGTAAAGAAGTTTATGAAACAAGTGCAAGTTAGAGAAAATTCCCCATTCTCCAAGATTTATTGTAGTTCTTGTCCTACATATTTTATGTTATATGTTTTGTGCTTTAGCAGTCTACTCTAAAGCGTAAGAGAAATGAGAGTTGCATAATCTGTTAGAAACTGGAATGGAACATTTAAATGGGGTTAGTCTAATGTACTATTTCCTGAAAAAAATACTAGTACCAGTGTGGTCACTACTGGTATGGTTAAAATAAATGGCAAAGACTGAAACAAAAATATAACACAATGTTTTCACAGACCCTGTACTCTCCGTTACCGTCCTCTACTTATTCTTTCCCGCTTTCTTGTATTATGCTTTCTTGTATTCTCCTTTCTTATTGTCACAAAGTGGACTTTCCCTCCTATATCCCTTGGTTGCCTCTCTGGAAAAGCTTTTGACAGAACCCCTAGATCAGAAACCAGTGTATGACTTCTATTTAGTTCGAAAGAAGTGGCCAAAGTTCTTATAAGTAGAAAATGGAAAAGACCAGAGCAGATTGAAAATAATTAATATTTTTTTAATAGATATAATAATTAATCTATACGTATGTATAAGTTGAAAAACAGAAAAATTTCATGCACCAATCATCATTATAGTAAAAGCTCATAGTACTTGAACAAATATGGAGCATAAAGTCAAGAAAAAACCATTGTAAAGCCTAAATTTTAAAATAATTTACTGAACGCAAAAATAATAAAACCAAAAGCAACTAGGGAACGGAAATAACAGTGGCACAAGGGAAGGTAAAAAAAGTAACAGTGGTTTTGAGCAACCAGACATTGAAAATCTAAAGAAAAAGAAAATGAAACGAAACAAAGATAAAAAGATTAAGAAAAATGAAATGCACTCCCTTGAGAAGTTGTGTTGCTGGTGAGAGTGGGTCACAGGACAGGCAGTCGTCGAAGAAAAGTGGCCAAGTGAGAAGGAGAGGATGTAGATACTGTGTTCACAAAGAATGCGAAGTGTTTCACACTGTTGGCTGGTTTACTTTGCTCATTGTCGAACTGTTTAATATAAAATAGTAAATTGAAAAGACCCAAAAGTACTCTTACAAATATGCAGTAAGGGTTATTTTGGTTTTTTCAAATGTTTCTAATTTGCATAAGATGAATTATCCAGAGCTCATGATTCACACTGCACAACCCATGCCCTGATGCCCTGACCTGCACCGTCCACTACAGGCATGATATGTAAACGCACTACAGCCCAACAACTGACGTGGCCTCGCCACTACTGCTTCCATGACGACTGCAATTGGCTACCTAGGAATCCAACACGTGGATTTGATACATAATATGAAGCATGCCTTGTCATTAGGAGCAAAGGTCCTGGGTTACAGAAATCATTCAATTCTCCTTGATAGCTTATCATACAGAGTCTGTTACATTAAGCATTTGATTCTCCTTGATTGCCTCTCCGGTCTTTCCTAATCCTAATGTAAACTTTAGTGATAGGTGGTTACCTAAGAGTACTTTCGTCCAGTGCCTTCAGCTTGTCTTCGAAGTAAAATGTAGGAAACTTTTTTTTCAGTCTTGTAGTTGATTCCCTTGAAGTTTTGAAGTCAGGAAGGTCCTTCAGTAAGATCCTCAGTTGTGACTCTGTAATCCTGCACCATAGCGGTATCAGACTATATATTAAGCTCCCATCATTAGCTAGGGAGGCAGGCAGTGGTTGACTCTAAACAGCTGTTGACAGCTTCTAGCAGGCAACTTTAATTTATAAGCAACCTGGCCAACATTTTCAAGGATTGGAAATGACCCATAGAACCTTGGACTTAGCTTTTCATTCACCTGCCTGACTAGCAATTTGACCTTGTAAGGTTTAATCTTCATACGTTCTTCTATGCTGGCATCAAGTTATGCTTGAGTTCTTCCAACACTGATCCTATTCTGCCATTAAATGGTTAACCTCCTTATTGGTTGATGGAGCTGTGGGACTTCCAAATAGTGTAGGAGGGTTCCTACTGTAGGAGGCTTCAAAAAGAGTAAGCTGTGTGGTGCTTTGGTAATTGTTTTATATTAATACTCAGCCTAACTGAGCCATTTCGCCCACTGCTTAGGCTTTGACTCTGTTAAATAATTCAAATACATCTCTAGAAATTTGTTCACCTTAGTTTGGCTATCAGGCTGAGGTGATTAGTGGAACTAAGTGTGAGTTTTGCCTGCCATCTTGAAGAATTAATTTCAAAATTAGGAGAAGAGCCTTTCTTGATGGGTAGCCATGCAATTTTACAGCTTCTTTAGTATAATGCCAGCCACTTCCTTAGCCGTGTATTGTTGACATAAAGCCACAAAATGAGCATATTTAGTGAACCTATGCTTTATAACCATGACCATGATAGTGTCCACTTGGTTGGCCTTAGTTAGTCCTCTAATAGTTTAATGAAATCCATAAAAATGTCTGACCAAACTTGAATGGGAATTGGTATAATTTTTTGTATCACTTTCTAATGCCTTTAGGTAAAAGCAATCCTGTGATCCTCTTGTAAGTTCTGAAAAAGCCCGAATTCTCTCCCATTGCTTAATCATGAAAGCTGGCCATTGTAGTTTGAGAGTTCAAGGCCTAGCAAACCCCATACTTGAATACATACTCACAATCTGAGACCTAATTCGCACACCTTTTGCAATTGGATCTTGATATCTCACTAGTTGAACTATTCTTCTGAAAATACTTGTCCTAATATGAGAACTAGTGGGCAGAGTTACAATGGATGAAGATTAAAATAACGCACATGGTATTAGACAGACCCTGCATTCTTTCCTTCACTTTTCCCTCTCGTCCTTTTCCCCTTTCTTACAGTCCCACAGTCAACTCTCCCTCTTAAATTCCTTGAAAGCCTATCATGCAATCTGTTACATTATATTAAGCATTTTATTCTCTTTATTACCTTTCTGTATTCTTTTTCTTTCCTAATATAAAATGTAGTGATAGGTGGTTTCCTAGCATAATATTTCTAATAATTTCATTTTGATTCCATTGATTGTTCTATCCCTTTCTCTTATTTCTCGCAGGTAAATGACTGATTTGGTCCTTGAATATATGAGGCGCATTAAATTTAGTCTTATAAAAATTGAGAAATCTGGTTTAGTCCCTGAATATGTGAAAATTACAAATTGATTCCTGAATAGTATATCTTACGACAAAATGGTGCCTGATTTATTGTCAAATTAGTCCTTAAAATTAAATTTTAATGAGAAAATGGTCCAACAAAATTTAATAGCAGGAACGTAGTTATTAGAATCTTACAACTCATGATTCAAATCTGATGATTGAGTGCATTTTGACTATCTATTGATTAGTATCAAAAGATGAATCTCAAATGATTTTGTATCTTATACTACATAAATGAATCCATGTAATTTCATATCACCAATACAATTCACATGTTCTTACATTTTTACCAATTCTTATGAGGAAAATTAAATGGACATGTGAGTTTAAGTTTTTAAATGAAAAGGAATTCGAAAGAAAACAATTTTTTTACATTTTTACTAATTCTTATTAGAAAATTAAGTGGCCATGTTAGTTTAAATTTTTAAATGAAAAAGAATTTGAAAGAAAACTTGTAAACTTATCCTATTTGATTATTCCACCTTTATTTGTCATTCACTCATTCAATGCATGTGCTATATCTGGCTATTTAATGATTTTGTTTCCATTCTTCTAAAATAAAATTTCGCAAACTTAGTTATAGGTAATAGTTTTGTTTGTATGACTTCTGCTTAAGTTATTTTATCTATTTCCAGTTTAAGCTGTTTATATTGAACACTGCTTATCATTTATATGATATATTTCAAGTAATTTTCCTTGTACCTGAATCTTATGATTTCATACAAAATTATGATTCACGATTCAAAGAAAGCTTGGATTCATGATTTGAATGTTGTTTCGATAACCTTGAGTAAGGATGTAATTGTTGGACTTTTCTTTCACACTTTCAGGGGCTAAATACAGCCTTCTGTGTTCTCAAGGACTTTATTGACAATGGCTCACATATTTAAGGATCAATGTGGTCATTTACCCATTTCTTGCTGATGAATTAAGTGGTCTCAAGTAGATAATTGTTTGTCTTAACATATTTGTTGTTTGTCTGATGATATGAAAAATCTTTTTCTTGTTCAAGGTAACTATTATGTCACTGATTTTTTGGGACTTTGTTTATAGTTGTGAATGGTCATATTAAACGACCTCAGGATGAAGACATTCAATCCAATGTACTGGAAATAATTGGATCAAATATTCAGTCCACATACATTACATGCCCGGCTGACCCAGCTGCAACACTTGGTATAAAACTTCCATTCTTGGTTATGATTGTGAAGAATCTAAAGAAGTATTTCACATTTGAGATTCAAGTTTTGGATGATAAGAATGTCCGACGACGATTTCGAGCTTCAAATTTTCAAGTGTGTAAGTCTGCCCATGTTTGCATGTCTTAAGGGTTTTGTCAACTTGCAAATTTTGATTTCTTCCATATGGTATTTTTGCATGACTGCTTGATTGTAAATAATGTAGAGAACTTTAAATAGCAATGTGTGGCAATTTTGGGTCAATATATTTTTAGTTGGAAAAATCTTATAAGAATCTTGGTTATGTTTCTCAAGTCTGATGAAATTCACAGTTTCAGACTGCATATACATCCAATTAATTTGTATGTGCAGAACTGCTTTGAGATTAAGTAACATTGGTTCCTAGTTCTATTAAGAGATATTGTCTTCTCTTGTGTGCACAACTGCCTCTTCATTTTCCATGGGTACTATCGTTGTTGCCTTTGTCTCTTCATTTTTACATGGGCACCACTGCACTACTAAAGAAACCATTCATGGAAATCGGAGTAAGTAAGAGCACAAATTGTTCTCGCAATAAAATGAAGCATAATGGGGTTTTTTCAAATGGGGTTGCATGCGGCCCCACTCGTTTTGGAGCGAGACCCCCAAGTTTTAGACACCATCACCCTATACTCAACATTAGCGGCTAATCGGGCAACTACATTTTGTTTCTTGATTTTGTATGAAATAATATTTCCTTTTGTGGAAACACAAAATCATGTAGTAGAGCTTCAATCCATAAGAGATCCTGCCCAATTAACATCAAAATACACGGGGATTTGGGCATTCCTTTTATCTTCATATATAATAAACCTTGTCTTGGAGCCTTTTTGAGGTATCTTAGAATATGAATGACAATATTTCAATGATCAATACAAGGAGTATGCATGAACTGACTAACAATACCAACTGCAAAAGACAAATTAAGTTTAGTAATAGTAAGATATGTTTTCCAAAAAAGTCTTTTATATCTTTCTAGGGCAAAGAAAGATTCACCCTATTTTACCTTTAATTTTTGATTTGGGTATTGGTCTACAATCAATCATACCCATCTACTATAATTAGATGTGGATCACGGGTAGAATAAGTACCCTTTTGGATAGCAATGGACAAACATGAATTGTCATTATCAGGATTTGTGGTGTTTAGTGAGGATTGAGAAGGACCTGATGAAGAGGACTCACTATAGAGTATTGGAATAGTCATTTGGGTCCTGCCTTATAGATAATGAGAGGTGGTGATGATTGTTTAGATGGATTTTGGATGGGTTTCAATTGTCATTAGCCGGAGGAACAAACTACTCAATTAATGTCTAAGGTAGGACTTGTTGGATTGAATGAACATCTTGTACAAATGAAGGGAAGAAAGGAGGGAGTATGTGAAAGGAAAGTGATACTAGCATAGATGTAGTACTTAATTTCAAAAGAGTAACATCAATACCTTTTTTGAAGGCGAGAACATCGTAAGGCTCTGGCTGAGAGCTTATCCAAACATCAAGACATATAATGAACAAAATATGAAAGTGGGGCTTCATTTTAGCAATAAAATTGGATAAGGAACTTCAATGTAAAGAGAAGAAGACATTTTGTTGATAAGAAAACTAGTAGTGAGGATAATATCTTGCCAATGATGGACATTTATATTGGCACCAAACAATAAGTTATGAGTAGAATAAGCCTATTGATTCATTTCCTTTGCCAATTAGTTAACTCGTACCACGTTTCTTTTATAACAAAAGAATTGACCTTAAAGGTTACTCAATAATTTAATGACTTGGTTAATTGGCTAAAATAAATAAGATTGAAGAGCCATGTGGGAACAAGGAGAATGTGTTTTAAATTTAAGCGAGGAGAAAGGAAAACCTGACTAATTCCTTGAGAAGCAACTTTAAATCTATTGGCTAAGGTTGTCACATAAATAGAGAGGTATTACCATAAATATGATTAGAAGTATTTGGGTCAATTATTCATGGATTTTTACTCTTCATAAATTGTGAGATGCAGGTTGTTGACAAACTGAAATTTGTGGATGGCTTGTGTTAGGTTGTTGGATTTCAACCTTAAATATTTTTTATATTCCGCATAAGAAGGCCTTGGTTCAACAACCATAGATTTTGAGATATTGGTTATCTTAAAAGCTATGGAGAGAGTAGCAGTTTTCTTTGGTATGATCCATTCTTTTACATTATGTGCACTAAGGATGTACTATACTTTCATGTCCTCCTATGTCATGACCTACTCTTCCATAGACAAGTTCTTCCTGCTCCCTAATACGTTCTTCCTGCACCCCAATAAAAATTTTTAATGCCACAATTACCCTTATGGAAATTAATGAGAACCGGATGACACCCCCATCCGATTGTCATTTGAAAAAAAATTGACAACCGGATGAGCAGGCCATCCGGTTCTCATTTCCAAATCAAAATGATAACCGGATGAAATCCATCCGGTTCTCATAGTCCAAATCGAAAAATTAATCCGTTCACTGTGAAGAACGCCCCAAATGAGACTTCAAGTAAGGGCTTCAAGCATAATGAGACTTCATATTCACTGTTACTCCATTGTTATTCAGGCTGGCAATGCTAAGGGGATAGAGGCGATTGAGAAAGAAATTTATGATGGTCATATCTTGATCTGGGGTTTGGAGCGTTCTTGACGGTGAACGGATTAATTTTTCGATTTGAACTATGAGAACCGAATGAGTTTCATTCGGTTGTCATTTTGATTTGGAAATGAGAACCAGAAGACACCCCCATCCGGTTGTCATTTGAAAAAAAATTAACAATCGGATGAGCAGGCCATCCGTTTGTCATTTTATTTTCAAATGAAAACCGGATGGAGGTGTCATGCAGTTCTCATTAATTTCCATAAGGACAATTGTAACATTAAAATTTTTTATTGGGGTGCAGGACACGTGTAGATACCTTGATAGAGGATTTAGTAGATTCCCAAACTTTTATCTTTAACAACTACCACATGAAGTTGTGTTGTTATGGTTTCCATAGTTCTCATTTCATGACCTCTTAACATTTTGTCCCTAATATGATCAAAATCTGGATTCATTGCACAAAGTTTCATAATCATATATAATTTGTCCTGCTTCTTAATTTATTTTAGGGTATCATATTCTAAGAACATCTTCAATTCTCAACAACAGATTAACCTTCAGCGATAAAAGTCATCATGTCATGATCTGTGTGTTTAAGAGATGTTAGCTTGTGGGCAGAATCATAGGTATGCTAAATGTCATTCACAAAAATACTCCAGGTCTTCTTTCAAAAGGCTATTCATGTTTTGAAAGTTTCGAGGGTTCCCACTATATTGGGTCCCAGAAAATTCTATGATAGTGCAGAGTTGAAAGTCCAACTTTTGTCATTGTGCAGTGTTTTCTGATGAGATCCGACCTACATTTGTCAAGTGATCATGAAACCCTTAGCCAAGAAACCAAAGTTCAATCGATGTTGCCCTAGACAAATAATTTTTCATTTAAGCTTTTTCTACTAGGAAATAGGGCTAAAATAGGAACTCTACAAAGAGAAAAAAGGGAGCTAAACAACCAACACAGGAAGGTACAGATAAGGGCAACGGATGTACAAAGACGGTGAACCCAACAGTGGCAGTGTAGCATCACTCCTATGACTAGAAGGTGGCTTGGCGTCACTCCAGTGGTCGGAAAGCAGCACGTGGGCAACACTGACACGTGACGAAGAGGCTGTTGGTGCGCAAGACAGTTTTTTCCTTCCAAACTCACAGGGTTGGTCGTCATTCGGAGAGACACATCAGATTTGATGGTCGCTGGATCAAATTGTGATTGTCGACGGTGGTGGATGGTGGCAAGACAACATTTTCTTTTTCGAACAACACAAGGACAACTAGAGGGGGTCCAACATGCTCTGATACCAACTTGAGATAAATAGAGAGAGAAAATATGTTTTAGCAAGCATGTACAAGACGACTGTTTTAGGTTTTCATATCTATATATATAGAGAATCTGTAGATTAAGTTGAGATATAACTAGAAAGAGAAACGAGTACATAACCAGTTAAGCCCTCTCTACGATCCTAAGTAGATATAGGTACAATTCAAAACCAAATTTTAATAAAAACCTATTCTGAGCCTATTCTAACCCTCATATATGAGGTATACTGCAATTGTGCTTGTAAAAAGAAGTTATATGGAATATTGTAACACTTTTGCTAAAATGATAATATTTTTCATGAAATACAATCAAAATACAATTTAGAAATGATTTCATGTGTTCTTATTTTCATGTCATAATAGGCTGTCACTCGAGTAAAGCCATACATTTGCACTATGCCACTGAGAATGGATGAGGGGTGGAATCAAATACAGTTTAACCTGGCTGATTTCACCAAGAGAGCATATGGTACTAATTATGTGGAGACACTGCGAGTTCAGGTCCATGCAAACTGTCGCTTGAGAAGGATATACTTCTCTGATCGCCTCTACTCTGAAGAAGAACTCCCTCCTGAGTTCAAATTGTACCTTCCAATGCAGGTTAGATTCTGCATAAGTACAACTAGTATTTTCCTATTTATCTTTTCTTGTCAAGTGTACACTAGGAATCTCTCGCATTATTTGTATTTTTTTACTTTCTTTTTTTGGGTAAAATCTCACCCCGTTCATGTTATCATGCAGAAATCATGAATATGTTGTTGAATAGAGTTGGATGCAGAAATCATGAATATGTTGTCGAAGGATGGAATGGAGCTTGGATTGGATTGGATGTTATTTTTATGCTTACTACATATAATAACTATAAATTTAACTTTATTCTAAAATTTGTGTCTATGTTGTGATGGATCTAATAATAACTTTTGCAACTGTTTGTTCCCGACACTTTTTGTACGATGTTCTGATATGCTGTGTTGTGCTATGCTTTAATAATGTATGTTCTGATATTTGCTTAGAAGAATGACGTATAGAACTGTGGAGTAATAAGTTCAATCAAAACAGTTTAAATTGATGAGAATATATGATTTTAGTGTAGGGATGTTTAAACTGCAGTGTCTTTATATCATTTCCACTGCTCATGTCTGACTCGTTATTATAGGCAAACCCATCCTAGCAGTAAGTTGATTGTGGTAATATTGACCATATTTAGCTATAGTGTAAGCAACAAGTGGTAGCATTATACAATATTAAAAAAGTTTTAAATTTAAAGAAACTCAATTCTAAGAGTAGAAAATTGAAAAAAATGAGGGTCAAATCCTGGTTAGATACTTTTTGTTTCTGGATAAATAAATAGGCCTTCTGATCTTAATATTTGGAATCTTTTTGTAATGTAATCTTGCTATTTTTAAAGTTATCACTTTGGTTCTATTTTTTTTTAAATGAGTGAATCTGATCCATTCTTTTATTATTATTATTATTATTATTATTATTATTATTATTATTATTATTATTATTATTATTATTATTGTTATTATTATTATACTGGTTAACGACAGAACAATTGGCCTAGAGTCGAGTAGGAAGGTGAGGTTAACCAGCTGCAATCCCCACTTGTTAGTCTTGGGGAACCAATCTTTGGTCTGCATCCATAAACTCGCCTCAATCTTTCATTCACTTTAATTGAGAGTGGCTTAATGATTTCTTCTCTAAGCAATGCAAGACGATTGAATAATAGTCGCAAGTAATAGGCATCCCAAATTCCAATTATTAGGACTTCAATATGGTCATTTCTTCCCGTGTCCCCTTAAATTCGAGTATTTCAAATTTATCCTTTATTTTTTTGCATCGGGTTTCACTTCCAGATTGTACTATTTGGAGAACTCTCAAATCATACAATCTCGAACATTAAACCCCTTTTTTTTTTAAGTTTTGATATATACAATTTGAAATACAAGTTTTGAAATACAAGTTTTGGATTGTGAAATACATATAATCTATAATTTATGACTCCTCTACAAAAAAGTTTTGGTTTAAAATTAAGTTATTGCTTCAATTCTCATTTGTGTTTGCTCACTATATGTTGAAAATCATAAATTCGTCAGGGATAAGGTAGATTTACAATATATAGGTAGAGGCAATTCAAACTTTGTAAATTGATTTTATAGAGTCAAGTTTAAATTTTACTATATTGATAAGATACAGGCAATTCAAACTTTGTAAGTTGATTTTATAGAGTTAAGTTTAAATTTTACTACTTTGTAAGTTGATTTTATAGAGTTAAGTTTAAATTTTACTATCTTGATAATGTATTAAAATCATTAATTGAGATTTAGGCTTCTTCTATCATCTATTATTGAACTTTTTTTTTATTTTCACATTTAGGTTTATAGTGTGAACACATGATGTCCTTGACATAAAAGGTGTGTTAGAGATTTTACATTTGTTAAAATAAGACCAATCTAGTATCTGAGTCTATCTTAGCGAGATTTATTCAAGATTTATTTGTGAGAATGAATTAAGTTTAAACTTACTTCTTAATATGTTATCAACATCATTAAGAATATATCTTAATTATGATTTGGATTTATCGTGTCACTTACTATCAGACCATATTTAGTGCCATGCACAAGATGCATGCGCCTTGGTGTGTTAGAGATATTGCATTGAGTAAAGTTAAGACTAATTTGTAGTATATAAATAAGGAGAATATGCACCTTGAGAGCTAGTTTTGTAGGATTGACTATATTTAAATTCCATTTCCCTCTTCCATTCCATCCGAAGAATTTCACACATCACAACAAAATTTAAATAACCGTTTCCTTAATTTATCTCAACTAGGTTTTGCTCAATTGATATCATTCACCCTTGCCACTACTTCACTCAAATTTTGAGTTAGTTATGGAAATAATTTCTTTCGAATTGTCAAGGAAGCAATCATATCGGTGAATAAAGATTGTGCCATCAAATTCCTTAAATTTGCTCAGTAAATCAATTACGATTTGACTATTACATCATAGCTCCAAAACTGTGAGTGTCTCGATTCTTAGTCCTCTGCTATTGTCCCTTTTGGAATTCCACTACACTCTCTTGGAGCAGCAGTACCTTGTCATTTGCCACCATTACATGGTTATGAAGACTCCAACCATCAACACCAATTCTTGATGAGAAAATGTTTATAGATTGTACATTTTGTAAGATATTTTTAGATTGAGAATATATTCTGAATTGTGTAATGTAATTTTTGGACGGGAATGCATTTTGGAATGCACAATTCCAAATGTATTTTTAATAAGGGAAAAATGGTATTTCACCACTTCAACGGGTGCAGGTTGCATTCATGGGGTACAAGACGAAATGACCCTTCAAAGGATGCAAAATTTGAAATGATTTTTTTGGGACGAATTCTTTCTGTACCCCAATACTCTCGTCCTGCACCTCCATATGTTTTGAAAATATCAAAATTGTTCCTGTAAAAATGACTAAAAGGACTTTCTGTTTTTTGAAATAAAAAATACTGAATCGGATGGTCCCATTCGATTTACATTTTGAAAAAAATGTAAATTGGATGAGGTGTCATCCGATTCACATTTTCATTTGAAAATGTGAACCGGAAAATATAAACCGGATCGGGGCCATCCAGTTCACATTTCCAAATGAAAATGTGAATCGGATGGCACCCCATCCAGTTTACATTTTGGAATAAATTGGTAAACCAGATGGGGTTATCCGATTCACATTTTCATTTGGAAATATGAACTGGATGACCCTATCCGGTTTACAATTTTTTTTTTAAAATGTAAACCGGATGCAGGGTGTCCGGTTCATACGAAGTTCGTCTTATCCAACACAGATTCATCGTCGATAACAACCCAGTGATCAAATTAACAACTTTAATCATCAATATCACTCATAAATTGCTAATAAACATATAAAATTTCTTATTTTTCACTTATTTGAAGCTTTAATTCAGATTGAAGCAAATACGTAGCTTTTCCTCCCAGATTGTGATGCGGACGTTGCAGACTCTCACCCACATGTACAGATTGCTTTCGTTGATAGTGAAGGTAAAAAATATATACAATGACTAAACCAGATGCTACAATCGAATATAAGCAAAGGAAAAAATGAAACGGATAAGGATGGTTAAAGAGGTGAATAAGGGTGGAGGATATTTTAATCTTTTACTATTTATCATTTAAGGATATATTTGTATTTTTTGGTGGATTATGGAAGTGCAGGACGAGGGTATTGGGATGGGTATTGGGATTGAGGAAAAATTCGTTTTTTTTTGGAATAGGCTTTCTAGAATGGACTTTCCAAAACATATCAGATGCTTTCTGGAACAAGCTTTCTGATACAAACTTTTTGAAATTTATGAGATGCTTTGCAGAATAAGATTCATGAAACAAACTTTCTGGAACAAACTTTCTAAAGCATGTAATATATTTTCTGAAACGAGCTTTAACAGGTTCTCCGTTAAACTTAATGTTATACTCTCTCCTTCTTTTTCTTATTCTTCTTCTTCACAAAGAGTGCAGTGAAGAACGAGGGTATAGTTTGTGGTGCGATGGAGAACAAGAAACACTAGCAGTAATCAATACAGTGGTGGCGGTAGTGTAGGGCAACAAGAGAGGGTGATTTAGCCTTTACCATTACAATAAGGATGTGGGTAGCAATCACGGAGGTGTAGGAAGCAAAAGTCTTTGCAACGATAAAATGTCTCACGGGACTAAGGAATTTGTGTTAAAATAGAGTGGTTAAAATTAATTTGAAAAAAAAAATCAATTTTCTCGTTTTTTTGGAAAAAGTATTTAGCACTTTATTCAATGAAATTTCTTGTTTTTATGCATAAAAAGAAAATAAGAAACTGCTACTTAATACTCACCGTCAAAGTGGTTAAAACTGACAACAAAATAGAAAATAACTACGTCATTACAAGTATAAACAACTAGTAAAAAAATAGGAACCAAGGTTGACAAAGTCTTATACTGAAAAAAACAAAAAAATGTTAAAGTGACTAAAATGTCACTTTTCTGACACTCTTGCTTCGCATTTTGATTCTTTGCTTCAAATCTTCAAACATTTTTTTGGTAATGACTTGACGAAAATGTTAACAATCCATTATAAAAAAAAAAAATATTTAAAGACTAATATTTAGTTATCAAATTAAATAGTTGTTAATTGTGATTAAAATAGTAATTAAATTAAATTTTGATTGTTAAATAACTATAAAATATAAGTAACAAAAGAATTTAGTGACTAATTAAGTATAATAATTTATATCTAACATTAACTACCAAGATTTGAATGATCTATGTTATTAGATTCTAAATTGATATCTAATTAAGTTAAAAACTAAATTGATATTTAAATTAGTATTCTAAAATTTTGTATGATAGATTTGTCATTAAGTTTTTTTTTTTTTTTTCATTGTGAGATTTGATCTAAACTATGGTAGGAGTGATTGGTAATAGGGTGGTAGGAGTGATTGGTAATAGGGTTATTGGTGTACCTTGAACCAGAGTTTCCCATATGTCACAAGCTTCCAAAGTACCTTGTATTTTTACTTACAAAATGTGATAATTTTCACGCTAAAAATGAAAGACGATTTAAAGGAACCTTGATAGATGTGATAAGTTTTATGATTTAAAGAAAAAAAAATCTCCAAAATAAACTATTTCTCTACATACTATTATTAGAGCATAGTTAAAATTAAATAGAAAAAAATATTTAATACTTTATTTAACAAAATTCAATTTTTATATATAAAAAATTTAACAATTTTTTTAATAGTCATTCTTAAAATAGTTTAAAACTAAAACAGAAAACAACTACACGACCATAAACATAAACAATAACTAAAAAAGAAAAAATAAAAACTATACGACCATAAACATAGACAACAACTAAAAAAGAAAAAAAAAAAAAAAAAAAAAAAAAAAAAAAAAAAAAAAAAAAAAAAAAAAAAAAAAAAAAAAAAAAAAAAAAAAAAAAAAAAAAAAAAAAAAAAAAAAAAAAAAAAAAAA
>Ga0099824_1006774_pt1 | contig 15570 bp, 10 predicted proteins | sample SiratrowhiteBW_FD_76837 | JGI IMG/M metagenome (GOLD analysis project Ga0099824, IMG submission 76837) | Root nodule microbial communities of legume samples collected from California, USA - Siratro white BW | ecosystem: Host-associated > Plants > Roots > Nodule | place: USA: California...
TGTTTGTTATTATTTTTTTGTATATATTTGGAGGTTTTTTTTTGTTTTTAAATACCATTCAACATCTTTTTTTTTTTTTTTTTTTTTTTTTTCCCTTCTATCAACATTCATATTACTTGATAAAAATGTAATCCACTTTTGGTAACGCTTGAAGTCTGAGTTGAAATTTTGTGAGGGAAACAAGTCTGGTTGCAGTGATCAGTTAAAAAAACTCTTCATGTAGTTTTTATGGTATGTTACACTGATAAGGTGTATTCATTAATTATAAAAATATGAATTAGTTATTTAGTTAGGATATTACTACTAATATTTAATAATAAACTTTAACAAGTATTATTGCTAAAAGTAAATTACTATTTTTTTCATTAACAATTGGATGATATATTGTGCTATTAAATATTGAATGAAAACAGTGTAATTTTAGAAGGTTAAAAGGTCACGCTTACTATTAAAAAATTTTAGTAACCAATTACATGTTTGTTATATCAACAAATTACAAGAACACGAGCGAATTTAAGTCTTATAAATATTAGGCTGTCAATGTGAGACCATTGTTTCCATGTCGGTAATTGGTTTTTATTGATTGCTGAAAAATTTTAGTAGACATTTTTACACAGTGTTAGATTATGTATTTTTATTGTTTTTTATTTTAAGGAATTGAAAGAAAAAAAAAAGTTTTGAAACATAAACAATATAAAATTGAATATCTACACTCTTTATATTTTATTTAGAGTTTTTCTTTTTTATTCTTAATAGTCTTACATCTTTAAGAATTAAAGTTAAAGATAATTTAAACATACATTTCCTTTTTAACTATCTTCTAAAAGTAAAATTATAATAAAGTTATCAAACTTCAAAATCAATATACTTTATCCTCGAAATTAAAAAAAAAAAAAAAAATATATATATATATATATATATATATATATATATATATATATATATATATATATAAAAGAGAATCCTCTTTTACACTCCTTAATCCTTAACTAGAAGGAAAACTTTAGGTAAGAAAAAAAATATTCTTAAAAGTTATCAAGAAAAAATGCATGGTTAGAGTCTTTTATTTTCAAATATTAAATTAAAACTTATACACACTTGCGGAATCTTAAGTCCCTAGCATATGTGTCATTAATTACTATATTGTCCTCAACAATTTTATTTTTGACAATTTATATTTCGTATATTTTATATTGTTTTTTTTTTTTAATTTTTTTTACAAATAATCTTTATGTAAATCTTTCTTCTTTCTAAACTTACTTTATAGGTATTTTGTTCTATTATCTTTAGATATATAATTTTAGATTAATTTAAAAAATTAGTCATAAATTCTTAACAAAATGTCTAAAGAATAGAATAAAAGAACCCTCTCCTTTCTTTAATTTTTTTTTTGTTCGAGACAATAACAAAAAACACTACTCCAAATTTCAATCAGAATAACAATATAATATTCTTAAAACAATCATGCAGTTAGTATAATATATAAAAATGTCAATTTAATACGATTGAAGGAATTAGAATAAGAATAGGGAAATAAAATAGGTTATGCATAAAAAATTTTGATAGAATGTCGAGGTCAGTGTATTTTAAAAATGTGAAAGTAGTACATACATGGCAATGCGTACTTATCTCTACCTGTAGTTTTTAGCAAATTTGGAAAGATAGAGGACACTTAAGCATATACACGATTATATCAAAATTAAAAACAAATTAGAATTTCAACAAAATACTTAACAGATATGAAAAAAAAATGTTTAAATGATAAAATATAACGGAAAAGCATCGAAAAATGTCCTAAATAATTAATTGTTTATGGAAAGCAGAGACCGTGGGCGTACTTTTTTTTATTTTTTCAAAAACAAAAACAAAAAAAATTTGATATTTGTTATTATTTCGAATGCGGAAAACACAATTATCGGTACAAGCGTTGAAGTGGTTTTATTTTGTTATTATTTCGAATAATAAAAAAACACAAATCAAGAAATTATTATTTTTATTAAATTTTTAATTGTATGAAAATGAAATTTATCCAATTTAAAACAATCTAGCAAAGAGTTAGGGTGTTTTCCAATGGCACATTTAACGATTCATTGACATACATTTGGTTTGAGAAAGTAGGGCAAATTTATGTTCTGGTACCTGTGCTGATTAAAATAAATACTAATAATAGAAACAAGATGAAGTTCAGCGTTCACAACAGAGTCCCAAAGATACTTCCAATCCAAATTAACTTTCCACTTTGCACTTTCCACCCAGTGGGAAAGTTGGTCAGAGCATCCAAGGGTACTTAAATAGTTTAATTTAACAATGTCGGAAACAGTACTGCGCTGTCATGGATGGCACCTAAACAAATCATGTTCAAAATCTCACTCCCAACCCTGTCCCTGCATTTACTTTCTCTCTATCTCTCATTAATGTTTTACCATACATAAACTAATTCATAAACAAAAGAAAAATTAGTAAACTTAAATTTAATTACATTTTAAACCCAACCCTTTATTTTGAGGTTAACTCCGCGAAGTTCGATAACTGAAACATACAAAATGCAGCACGTGAAAGCAAATTGCAGTGAGTTCAGGTTCTTAACATGGTTGGCAGAGAAAAAAAGAAATTCAGGCTCATGTCTGCAATGTAATGACAAGAAATGCATTAACTACCGAGAACCGAAAAACAAGTACCTGATCCCACTTCTACCTTCTCCTTCTTCTTCTCTTCTTTCCTTCTTTTCTATTTACCACTACAGCCTCCTATCTATTATCGCTTATTACTCCAGGTGTCAACAAGACATTCAATTATATACTAATAAAAAATAAATAAATCAAAGACTATATTCAATTAAGCAACGATTAATGTATAGAATCAAAATAAGAATACGGATTAATCATATTCCAACCTTTTTTTCCACAAATTATTTACCAGAAGGTCAATTCTCTGTCCAGTTCTCGCCGGTTCCGATTTGCACCTAGTGAGTACAGTAGGACGCGATGGAATTGCAGAAACGGTTTCAACTCCGTTTTCGTCGGATAACAATTCCTCAACCTTTTCTTGTTCGGATTTTGTTTCGAGAAACCCGGGGTCCGTTTGGGGTTCCTCGGAGGCGGGTTCGGTGTTTGGAAAGTCCGTTTCTTGGTCCTTAACGGGGGAGCTCCAGAACCTACAAGCCAGCGACGAGGATCTGTACGGCGCGGATCTACAACGGGTCAACAACAAAGCGTTTTTCGGGGGCGTGTTGGAATTGGAAGCAAAAGAAACGTTATTTTTATCCACATTGGGTTTCTCTCGGGACGCTGATTCCGATTCTTCCTGGTGCTTGGGCCGGGAGTGGTGGTTGGGCTTTCGGCGGAGGAAGGGCCAGGTGAGGCAGAAGGGCGGGTAGCGGCAGGGTTTGGGCTTGGGAACCCAGCGGCAGCGGCAGCGCGTGGGAGGGGCGTCGCGTTTGGTGTTGGAAGAGCGTTTAACTCGGACTTGGCCCATGCACGTGACCTTGGGGGAAGAAGGTTCCTGGGTGGGTTGTGTTTGGATGTTGGTGGTGGTTTTCTTGCGCAGGAACATTGGGCTTGACCTGGACCTTCTGCTTTTGCTCCCTGCATTGGTCCTGAGGAACCTCATGAGTGGGGGAGGGAACTTGTCGGTCCGACCCGGACTCGAAACGGGTTTGGCTGAGAGCTTCATGTGCGGTGATTGAGGGAAGGTTTTGGTTCCAGTGGTGTTGGCAATGGTAACGCTTCCCCGAAAGTGTGTGAGAGAGAGTTTGGTTTGGTGTGTTTGTAGCAGTGACTTGGTGTGAAACACAATCGAGATGGGGTATGTCTGGGGGAGCTTGCTTTCTGCATAATGCTTTTCCCATTTTTGTTTTTTTGCTGTGGACTTTTTTAATTTTATTGCATCTTCGCACGGATGGGTGAATCCACTTTACTGTCAAGATCTTTTTTTTCTTTTTTTTTTTTCCAGGTTCTCACCTTCTCTTTCTCCTCCCTCTCATACACTTTTAAATATTATTTTATCTTCATTAATACTAAAATTTTCACGATTGTCTCGATGTAGAGACTCCGGTTAACTTTTTGTTAAAACAATTAACTGAATAAATTTGTGTGGTTATTATTTGATCTCAACCCTTCAACTAAGTAATGTTTCAGCGACCCAAACCAATGCCTACATAGAAAGCTTTAGGGGCATGAGAAAGCTCTTTATGATGAAGTGGTAGCAATTTGAAATACATGGTATGAGTGGATTATTATTTATTTTCAGCTAAGGCGATAATTTTATTTAAACTGAACTTTTAGTTCATTTATCTATTTTATACGACTTTAAATAAATACCGAATAAAAACATTAAAAAAAAAACAATGAACAATTGACACTAATTAAAATTAAGGATAGGGATTGATGGGTGAGTTATCTCTTCTAGTGGAAGGACAGATACCTGGAACACTCGGGATCCAGGAAAAAAACAAGCAAGTTAGAGAAAAGAAAGTGAAAAAACAGAAGGAGCATGGCAACACAATCAAGTCCACACAGTCAATGGAAACATATTTATGACTGGATTTCTTCATATTTATTTACTTATTTAATTGTGGAGAGACATTATTGAGCATTGACCCATTGAGTATTGACCCACGAGAAACTACTTACTTCTTACACTACTAATCAAATTCAGAATTTATAAATCTATTGTCATTTAATTATTTTTTTATTATTATACTTACAGAAATTATGCTTTTAGATCTTGTAGTTAAAACATATTTTATTTATATTTTAATAAATTTAAATATACTCGTAGTTCTTATAAAATAAACACCTTTTTATTTTGCTATCTATAAAATATTTTTTTATCTTCATAGATTAGTGAATTTTAATTATAGTTTCCGTAAAATATTTTAGAGAAACAAATATCAAAACTTATTATTTTATAAGAATTAAAAGTGGGCTATAGTTCTAACTTTTTAAACTATATATATATATATATATATATATATATATATATATATTATTTTAAATGATTTACCTCACCTTCTCAACAATCGTTCTTAAATTTAACAATTTCTTAGAACACTTTTATTCATTTTTCACGGAAATTACTTTGTCTGGTGTTGGTTGGAGTGTTGTACTATGTAGGAGGAAAGAAAACAATGATAGCGTGTGTTATATGGTCTCCAAAAATAGCACTACGAGAAGTTAGAAGTTGGCAAGTAAAGATGTCAAACGCTATTTCCAACATCGCGCAACCAGTTTGTTGTAGTTTTCTTGTCTATACATGTTCTATTTTTGCTCTATCATTTTCCAATATTCCGTATTTTGGTCCTGCTTCAATTCTGGCATTGCTTTTACAAATTAAGATACATTCATCAGAGCATGAAAAATCAAATGTTGTCCAACACTTTTTATCAAAATTATAGTTACTTGTTATGGGGACAAAAGGAGTAGCAAAAAATGCTTGCGAAAAATTGAGAAAACAGCAGTGATAGATTTAAGGGCAGCAATGAATTATTTTTGCATACAAGAGCAAAACGCAATCCTCTAATGCAGGCCCCAATACCATGGTCTCACGCCTTCTCCGTACTGTTTCTCAACATAGTGAGTGAACCAACACTATGTTCAAGATTCCACTAATAACGTTTCTTTACAATCCTGTCCTTGTGAAAGTTCAGACAACCATGAAAAATGTCAAAGCAATTTGGTGATTTCAGTGTTATTTCTCCCAACAAGAGAGCATGGAAAGTCAAAAATATTTCAGTTTCAGCAGTCTCAGTCCTTGTCACACTCGTGAAGATAGCTTGTGATGAATAAAAAAACAATGGCATCATGGCCCCAGAGAAACACCAAATCTGAGAGCAGTCTAGTCCTGTAACGTAGGCATTGAAGTATAAAATCCTACAGATCAATTACTATATTCACATGTCCATACTGCACAGTACAGCATTTCCTGCAACTTGCCTGTATTAAAAATATGAATATGGGTCGTCTTGAGATCCGGTACTTGAAGCATTATAAATTTATAATTATATATTGATCAGAAAAATGTTTATATATATATATCACATGAGGCCCACTAACTAAATTAAAATCTGATAGATCAATTGTCTACAAAATTGCCTTTTTAATATATCATATAATTTTGTCAATGTACTTTGTATGCTCATACAAATCAGAGTCACTTCTAACTGATTGTTCTGACTCTGAGTCCAGAGTGTTATAGCCCCAATTGGTGTTTCCCTTGTGAGCCTTGGTTCCATGACCTGATAACAATGGCTGGTGTTAAGAGAGGCACCTTTCGCTAATAAAGCATAGTAATGCAAAATGAATGAAATGAATTAAGATGCCGGTTCAAGAAACAAAGCAACACAGGATTTGAAGAGAAGGGTCGAGGATATAGAAGCATTTACTTGTGCCTGAAACTGTGGATGGAGGGAGTTCGATTAGGAGAGTGACACAATTTTTTAGTGTCTGCAATTCAGCTTCCTTCTTTTGGAGTTTAGATCGAGCCAGGTATAGTTCAGATTCCAATTCCGCAATCTGGTTTTCCTGCTGTTCTATCTGCAACTGACATAGTTTCTGATTCAGTTCTGATGCCGATAGTGCGTGGAATTCAGAAGAGTTGAAATTCGAGTCATTTGGAACTTCAACCTGCAAAGGAGTTCCTCGGTTGTAACCAAAATGAGATTGCATGTAATGTGGTATTGTTTTAGCCCACGTTAGATTATTTATTTGTTTATTGATGTAAGTTAAAACTATTTTTTAGTTGATATGGGTTAGAATTTTCTCTACCTAGTTATTTATCTTAGATGTCAATTAAATTGTTTTAGTTGAAATCGTAGTGATTATTTTTTACTAATATAGGTAGAGGTAAAATAGTATTTTTAATATTTAACAGTAATATAATATTCTATTCAGTAAAGTTAAAATTTGATAAATTCGATAATTTAAAATAAAATAACTTAAATTCAATAAAATTGAATTGTCTAAAAAATATAAAAATATCTATCCTTAACAATACCGAATTATAGAGGTGATACTAATTATACGATCACATAAATGAAAATTTATTGCATGGTTTGACATCATGGTTAATTGCTATGTGATACATAATTGGATTTTATTAAGTGTTTCTCCTAAATTAAAACTAAATCCTGCAATAATTTTTTAATGGAAATAGAGTAATCACAAAGAAAAGACTAGAATAGTTAAAGAAGTCCACAACCTAGCGCTGGCTCAAGAAAGATTTTTCTTAAACAAAGAAGATTACCTCGTATAATTTTGACCTTGTTTCTTCATGAAAATTAGTGTCAGCGCTATCCCCAGGAAGCTTTTGGAGTTCAAACTCAAGTTCTGCTTCCAGTTGATCCATGTCCGGAACCAGCGAATCTAAGTCTTCTGTAAGAGCACTACTTTCACATTCACCATTATCCATTAGTGGGAGACACCAAAACTCAGAATCAGTGTCTCTGAGTTCACTCTTTGTTTTCTTGAGCTTTATTTCTTCATCCTTGTCACTCATGTTGCTACATTCCAGACCAAAATCCAAAACTTGGCGAGAATGTGGTGATTTTTTTATAATGATTTCAGATTTTAGTTCCTCCACAATTTTTGCCATCGCGTTCATGGTTTTTGTCAGTTCACTGACCTCAGCTTTTCCCACCATCATATACTTTATCCCAAATCTAACTCCCGAATCAAATAAGGCTCGCTAGCTGAAAAGTATAATATGATGTTAATTTTTTGCTTTGGTAAAGAACAAGGAAAATTCAACTAAACAACATGTGTCTCTATCTCGAGGTTCAATATGATCTTCAAGTCATGAAGGTTAATTGCACTTAAAGAAAAATACCAAATTCGCTCTTATATAATTTAAAGAATTAGAAACATTTATAAATCAAAAATATTTTTAGTACATCTAATTAAAAACATTAATCAACGAACAAACCAGTCTGTTTTTTACTTTTATTGTTGATGAATTTTCTCCACTTGAAAGACAAAAACGCAGTTTTGGCAGATATATTATTCACGGTTTTTCTCCTTTTCTTGAAACCCAAACGAAATTTTCTTCTACCGTTGCACTGCATCTTTGGTACTTCACCCACTGACCTCAGCTGAACCTTCGTCATTCTGTCTCCGTTCTTGGACCCTCCTCGGCCCATAACACCTTCCTCAGGCCCATCGTGTCCTCGGATAAAGCCCAATACCCCGTTTTGTGCCTCCGGATTCACGAGTTGCCGGTGGGAACTGTTATTGGCATCGTCAACGCTTGGAACTTCTTCCCCGTAACTGCATTTTGAGGTTTGGTGGGCGAAGAAGCGCTTTGCGGCGAAACACGTGGATCCCGCTACAACAGCTGTAAAGAGAAACTGCCACATTGAGACAAATTAACACTGTTTGGAAACAGAATTACCGAATCAAATGTGCATTCAGAGAAAGGTTAGAAGCTTAACCGAGTGAGTGTGTGAGTGTGATCTTTTGTATCGGTTTTCGCTTTGAAGTTCCCGATTCACCCACGCTTCTTTCAATCCAGTAGTATCAGTATCTCTATCAGTTTCGATTTTCATCTTTATGACAGACAGCTTGTTTTACTTTGTGCGACAATAACAAGCTGTCAAATTACAGATTCAAAACTAAAACACTGGCAAAAACTTTGTTTTCACAATAATGATTTCATGAAAAATTGATTTACTATGAATTGATTATAAGGTTTAGCTGTGATTCGTTCTAAATATAATGTAGCATCATTTGTGATTCCAAAATATGGAAAATATTGCGTCATTTATTGTTACAACCAGTGTGTTGCTCTAGGTAAAGGTACTTGCTGAAAAAATATACTTATCTGCTCAAATTTTATTGTTTTGGTTAGATCCTTTGGCATTGCACTACTACCTTCGAGTTCGATTTATCGAGTTGATAAGAAATCAGATGTTCTGATACTTTTTTGGCGTTTTCACTAAGAAAAATTAAAATAGTAGTGTTTACTTTGGTTAGATCAATTTCAAAATTTATTCTAAAAGTACTCACTCAATTTCTTTTAAATTTAAACATTTTTAAAATATTTTTCTAATTCTTACTAAAACATTAAAGTTAAAAAATCTTTTGTAGGTTTTATTAACAAAGCTTGAGAACCATTTTAAAAGAGTTCAATTTGACGAAAACTTAACCTTTTCAAATTAATAATAATAATTAAATATGTTGATCCAATTTATGATTATTTATTTATTTGTGTATTAAAATAATCGCATTTTTATGTTTCTTATTAATATTTTGTGCTAAAAGTACGTTAATTTATTTAAAAAATACTTGCTCTTGAATATAAAAAATTAAAGAATATATGAAAAATACAAATTACAAAATTAATCGAATAAAAGAATGTGTAGCGAAACAAAAGACTGCAGAAACATAAAGTATATAAAAAATTGTTAATTAAAGTAAATTATTTAGTTTTAATTTATTTTCTTTTTTAATTTTGATAGTATGTATTGTTAATTAGTTAGATAGGATGGGCTTTTTAAAATAATTATTGTAAAACACAATCATTTTATCTTATAACTTATTATTAAATCATTACAAAAAAATAAAAATTATTGACGAGATAAATCTATCGAAAACATTTAAAATTTGTCAATAAATTAATTGTATGTAAATTTATCAACGGATTTCTAAATTCGTCGATAATTGTTGACAGATTTCCGACAGATCCTGAATTCATCGTAATTATTGACGAATTTAAAGTAAATCTATCAATAAATCCGTCGATATCGACAGATTTAAAAATTCATCGATAATGATATTTTACCGATAAATAAAATTTTGTTAATAAAATTTCATCAATAATTTAATTTTTTTTAGTGAATATTTATATAAAAAGATATATCTTGTTATTATTATTATTTTTACCTACGATATTCGTGAATATTTTAATAATTACCTATTCAATGTGACATTCGTTTTAAGTTTTAAATAAGATTATTTAAAATATAAATTCAAATAAAATTTGGATGTTAAAGTATATTTTAAAAAAATGTAGTCTTTTAAAAAAATAAATAAGTTATACGGTAAAGTATTACTTTATATAAAGTTAATTTATTCAAAAATCATCTTAATTTCATAAAATTAAACAAAAAATAAAAATTCATCAAATTAAAATCAAAACAATATTTAATTGTTAATATTTTTCTCATCATTAGAAATTTTACATTAATCTTAAAAAGATTTAAATAAGTTATTCAAGATTTAGATACCTTAATATTTATACCAATCATAAATATTCGTATTACAGGGAAATATCCGTGGTACCCGTTTGATCTCCTTGACTGCGATTTTGGGTTTTTTTCGTCTTTAGGCGAGCTCGCTTCCATAGCCAATGTTTAGAAAATGCTTTTCTTTTTTCTCAAATTGGTGGAGGGGTGCATGGCCCAAATAAAACGAATGGAATAGATCAAGTCCACTCTTCTTTATATTTTTAAATGTAAAACAGGCTAAAGGTATGGGCCGAGAAAAAAACGAAAACTTTTTTTGGGTGCTTCTTCCTGCATCTCCAAAGGGGAAGTAACCAATACTGTTTTACTTTTTTCACCTTCTTGATTTTTCTCAGCCACACTCTCTAATTACTTTTTTGTATAATCTGTAATTTAATTTTTATATTCTGAACTATACAATTAAACATATAAAAAAAATTATATTTTAAAATAAAAAAAAAGTTTTGTATTTTAAATTATATAATTTAGAATACAAAGTTTTATTATATTTTGAATTGTATCATTTGAAATATATATATATATTTTATTTTGAATTACATAATTTAAAATATAAATTTTCGTTTTCTGAAATATATAATTCGAAATACAATTTTTTTTATATTTTGTATAGGTATTTTTTAACCATTCGGTGCAGCAAGTAAATAACGGAGGTGCAAGAAGAACAGCCTATTTCTTTTAGACAAATGCTCTCTGTGGAGTAGTTTTGGTTTGGTTCCTTTCCTTCAAAAATTGCAGAACACAGTATCGGCCGCCGCAGGGAAGTCGAAGAAGGAACTGCAACGTCGTGACTCATTACAGAAACCCCTAAATCCTCTCTTTCTTCCAATCATCAATGGCTAGCGACACGTCGTTCCTATTTTCCGGCATCCGTTTCAACAGAAAGAAGTTCGGCGCCGATATCGCCAGGTTCCAGGTACCAACGTCTCTCTCTCTCATCGTGACATACGCTTATTCACTGTTACACAACATACTATTATTAACTGTTATTTTTCGTTTATTTTGAAAAGAAAAAAGATAGCGATACTGATTCGGCGAAGATTTGGAGCGTCGCCGAAGATGAAAGCGCGAAACCAAGCGAAGCAGTGGAAGAGAAAACAACGTCCACGAAGAAAAGGAAGCGCAAGGGAAGCTCTTCCGGTATTCACATTCTCGTGCTTTATTTATACTGTGCTATCTCTTGTATTCAACGTTTTGTATCTCACTTTTGCTTCGTTTTCGTAAACGCATAGTTGAAGGATTCAACGTGTTTAGAAATTCCGCATCTGTGGCGCAGTCCAGTGGTGAAGTTCAAGCTGATGAGGAGTCTATTGAGCTGAATAAGAAGAAGAATAAGAAGGAACAAAATCGACAACTCGAGGTTCGTTCTCTGTTTTGTGCGATTTCGGTAATTATAAGTGCTAGTAAGTTTGTGGAATGGTTTTATATTTTGAATCTTTTTTCAGCGGGACGCGATATTTAGAAAGCAGCACAACATTCATGTCTCTGGTTATAATGTACCGTCTCCTCTTCAAAGCTTTGACGAGTTGAAATCAAGGTATCTTTCGTGAGAATACTATGTTATCTCATTTCAGTTATTTCTGTTGTTCCCTTTGCTTCTCATTCTCGTATTTGGTTTAAAAGAAAGGGACAATTCGGAATCTTAATGAATTGTTTGTAGATATAACTGTCCATCGTATTTGTTGCGCAATCTGAGGGAGCTTGGATTCAAAGAACCAACGCCTATTCAAAGACAGGCTATTCCAGTACTTTTAGATGTATGAATTTTATGTTAATTTACTTCTGGTATAAGTATTTTTCATTTGGTTTTCTGGTCTTTAGAAAACTGTTACTGAAGTTCGATCATGATTTATATGCAGTTTCTATTTTCCTTGGGATATGTATTAACTGAATATTGTTTTAACTGCTGTATTTCTTCAATTATTTCGGATAGGGTCGTGAATGCTTTGCGTGTGCACCAACTGGTTCTGGGAAAACCCTTGCATTTGTATGTCCAATGTTAATGAAGCTTAAGGTATTTGGATTATTTTCTCCACCCGTGTTTGCAGTTCTCAATGTCCTGTGTACTCGGTTCATATAACATCTTTTATGTTTTACAGGACCCAGAAAAAGGTGGCATTCGAGCTGTTATCCTTTGTCATACCCGTGAATTATCTGCTCAAATATTTCGAGAGAGCAAAAAGCTTGCTAAAAGAAAAAAATTTCGTATTAAGTTAATGACTAAAAGTCTCCTAAGAAATGCTGATTTTTCAAAGTTTCCATGTGATGTACTAATATCTACACCACTCCGATTACGCTTGGCTATCAAGAAGAAGAAGATTGATCTCAGCAGGTGTGTTGATACATTTGTTTTATTGATTTAAACTTGAAATCCTTGAAATACTAATCAAGTAATCATTACAGACTTGCAGTATAAGTGTCTTTTTATCCACAAATATTTTATCTTGAATGCTTATATAGATGGATTATTGTTACTCTCTCACTCTCATATAATTATACTGCAGTTTTTTATCGTAATAATTGATTGAGCTATGCTTTATTAATTATCAATTAATTGTACACTTGATGCGAAATGGTTTCCTGGGATGGAATGTATGATAACCTTGGGCGAACCATTTTCCTGTTAGTATCCATTCGTTTTGATTGTGTTTGTATCAAAGCAGCATGGTCCAACTGCGGCAGGTGTAGCTTCACTTTATAGATTATAATGCTTTAAGCATTACAAAAATTGGTTTATTCTTTTAGATGTCTTACAATTCTGTGTAGAAAATCAGTAGCAGATATCTTATACGATTTATTCAATAGCTCGATGTATTGATATTTTTATTTCTTCCAACTACTTTCGGTGCTTCAGAGTTGAGTATCTTGTCCTCGATGAATCGGATAAGCTTTTTGAGCCTGAATTATTCAAGCAGATTGATTCTGTTCTCAAGGCATGCTCCAACCCCTCAATCATACGCTCACTTTTCAGTGCTACTTTACCTGATTTTGTTGAAGATCGAGCTCGAGAACTTATGCATGATGCTGTTCGTGTAATTGTTGGCAGGAAGTAAGTTCAATGCAAACACTTACAAACATGATACTCCAGAGCATATCCTTAATGCATTTTTCGTTAGCATTATTTTATAGATGATGTCTAATGCTTTTGGATCAGGAATATGGCCTCTGAAACGATAAAGCAAAAATTGGTTTTTACTGGAAGTGAAGAAGGAAAACTTCTTGCAATTCGTCAAAGTTTTGCAGAGGTAAAGGGCTAAACTAATCCATTGGATAATAATGCTAGTCAGTCCAATTTTCTTATGCTTCACAAGGGGTTTGTGTCTCACAGTTAAACATTAGTTGGTGTAGGTATGTTTAAAAAGAAATTAGAATTGTCCCTACAATTTACTATTAATATCATTTTCCTATTATTATTCTTTTTTGTAGTCTCATTTGTTTTACTGATTGTGCGCTGCATGTAGATAATTAAGCATTCTGTTTATTCTAGGTTTGGTGTTAAATAATGTGTCATGAACTTAATATAGACTTGGAATGTTTAACTATATATCACTTACCTTCGCTTAACTTTGGGGAACTTGCAAAATGCATATAATATTGTAGTCCCTCCTATGAGCTATATTGGTATTTTTTAGTTGCTTGCCTTTTGGCCTTCTTATTTGCTGCAACGTCTTGCAGAGTCTAAATCCTCCAGTATTGGTCTTTCTCCAAAGCAAGGAACGAGCCAAGGAGCTGTACGGTGAACTTGCATTTGACAACATTAGAGTCGATGTCATTCATTCTGATTTGACTCAACAAGAGGTAATTCGAACAGCGTAAGATATTTATTTGAAAATACATACAAAATCTGCAACAAGAGTTGATGCCATTCATTCTGATTTGTCTCGACAAGAGGTAGTTCTAACAGCGTAAGATATTTATTTGAAAATACATAGAAAATCTGCAACATTCCTCCTTCTCTCCCCTAAGAAACATCAAAATGAAAAGAAAACTGATTAGTGCGTGTCCAAGGTCTGGTTTTTAATATTTGAATGAAGATTTCAAATATAATATTCTTTATGACTACTATTTGTTAATATTTCTTTTATCATCGGCATAGGTAGGTCGAATTCTAAAGCATACTTTTTCATTTAGCAGTTTTTTTGTGATTTATGAATCTCATACATTTTTATGTAGCGAGAAAATGCTGTTGATAACTTCAGAGCTGGAAAAACATGGGTTTTGATTGCTACTGATGTGGTTGCCCGGGGCATGGATTTCAAAGGTGTGAACTGTGTGATCAATTATGATTTCCCTGATTCTGCCTCCGCATATGTGCACAGAATTGGTATGTACAGCTATATTAATGTTGCTTCAGATTTGAGAAAAGATATTTATAGGGATTATAGTTTGTATTATTCTCATGGAGACTTTTGTTTCCTATATCCATGAATTATTACTATTTGCTAACATGCTTGTTTTCATTAGGTCGTTCTGGCAGAGCAGGGAGGACTGGAGAAGCGATTACTTTTTACACAGAGGAAGACATTCCATTCCTGCGGAATGTTGCTAATCTCATGGCCGCATCAGGCTGTGAAGTTCCATCCTGGCTCATGGAGTTGCAGAAAAAGAAGTGGAAGAAGCACCGGCCCAAAAGAGATTCAATCTCAACAAACCAGAAACAGCATAGAATGGGAACGTGAGTTTAACCCTGAAATTTCTGGTACTATTTATATCTTAACAGGCCAGGCAGCCCCTGTTAAGATTTCTTTGTTACCCGTCCCCAAAAGTTGAACACCATGTAAAGGTAAGGGACTGGGGTTGGAATGTGACCCCGAGAGAATCGCGTTTTAGGTTAATTCAGTACAGAAGTTGGCAGTGTTGCCTAAAGTCTAAACCATGTCTTAGACTGCCGAAAATATCTTCCTACAGCTCTTTGAGGCCATTTTTTGAACAGTTGGTATGCAAAATTCGAAATGAAGTAGTGTTGAAAAGGGTTTATGCGCACTAATGACACATGAAAATAGCCTAATAAATAAACACAGAAAATTCTCCTTCCAAATTAAAGTTTCTTGCAATAAAACAATATAACTGAAAATAACGTCCCTCGAAAGAAAATGTCAATTTTCTGTATAAAACACAAAAGTAATGAGCATCACTTTTGTTGCTTTCGAGTGGTACACTGTTTAAACCAAAAAACCCATAATAATGATTTTATATCCTCCGATTCGATAGTTGTTTTGAAATTAAGAAATATAAGTAATATGATGTTAGACTTCTATATATATATATATATATATATATATATATATATATATATATATATATATATATATATATATATAAAATATAAAAAAAAA
>Ga0099824_1006784_pt1 | contig 15547 bp, 5 predicted proteins | sample SiratrowhiteBW_FD_76837 | JGI IMG/M metagenome (GOLD analysis project Ga0099824, IMG submission 76837) | Root nodule microbial communities of legume samples collected from California, USA - Siratro white BW | ecosystem: Host-associated > Plants > Roots > Nodule | place: USA: California...
ACTCAAGACCCAGCATCCTCCAGCTGCAACATGTTGAAAGAAATTGAATTGATCTGCCAACCACAATGGGAAGTTCCCCCAGATGCAATGAGAGAAGAATACAAACAAGTTCACACAGAAGAACTTCCGCCAAATGATACTCCAGTCTATACCTCAAATTTACTCTGGCAAGAATGGGACTCTCCAGAACACAGCTGGCAAGATTCCCAGGACCCCTGGCCTGATGTGAACACATGCTATCATCCAGGACAAAACAGCTGGCAAGATTCCCAAGACCCTTGGCCTGATCCAAGCACATGGAATACCTGGCCCTCACAACAGACAAGACATGACACCTGGCAAGACTCTTAGGACCCTTGGCCTGATCCAAGCACATGGAGCACCTGGCCCTCACAACAGACAAGACATGACACCTGGCAAGACTCTCAGGACCCTTGGCCTGATCCAAGCACATGGAGCACCTGGCCCTCACAGCATACAAATGAAGACGCGTGGAAGACAAGCCAAAACGCGTGGCCCCCTTGGCCTACACCGTCAAAATAAAATCTGCTGAGTCATAAAGAGGGAGATTCAGTATTATCTCCAGGAAGAAAAGACAAATCTACTTTTGACAAAGAAGAAAACACTTTGTGTCTCGTCCCTTTTCAGCTTTTACTTTATGTCACTTTATGATGGCCATCAACTTTATGTCAGCCATCATCTTTACTTTAAGTCTTTTTCACTTTACTTTATGTAACTTTAGGGTCGATTGTCAACTTTACTTTAGGACAAAATTTATATATATATATTTCATTGGGCTATAATATTGACAAAATTTATTTCAAATAAATTGTTAATAATCGTCGAAACGACCTACCAAGGTTGCGCATGCATCGAAATTGAAAAAAATATTTCAAATTTTAAAACAAATAAGTAATCAAACGATTTGTATTGTTAAATTAAACATAATTAATTTAAGAAATCATGATAACACGGACCACTCTAGATAAGGCTCGTGCTTCTAAAAGATTGATATAACTTTCATTTTGACCTAGACTTGAGAAAATATCAACATTTAAACAGTATTCAGAGACTCACAACACAAAATAGAAGACATATTTGGAGCAAAATATATTACGTGTATTAAATTAAAAGTATTATTATTTAATAATATAAAAACATATATTTTAAATATTAGAACTATGTAGTTTAATATTTTTCAAATATTAAATACACCCTAAGATAACATAAGATTTAAAATTCTGATCATAAAAATGAAAATATATTTTTATTTTATAAACATCAACAATCAAATAAAATAATAGAATAAAAATTCCAATCACATTTTAAAAGTGATGTAACATACTGAAATTTAAAAAATAAGTTTACAATATAATATGATATAATATGAAAATAAGTTTGCAACCTTTATTAAATTTAGAATATTAACTTAGTATATTTTAAATGTTGTAACTGTGGAATTTATTATTTTAAAAAAATGAGAACTATCACTTAGCCCATAAATTTCTTTAGCTTATTTAATTGATTTTTAATATTTATTAAAATAGTTTGAATGAAATATATTTTTCAGTGATTAAGAAATAATTGTAACGTCAAATGTGATTTATTGGCAAGCAAAGTTAATGATATATAATATAAGCAAGTTAGAAAAATTAATGAGATTTCTAGATTTTTCTTATTTCAAATTATATAAATGAATAATCAATAAAAAATTTCTACATCTAATTGTGGACGAAAAGTTATTTATAACTGATAGAATATGTAAAAGATCACCTAGTTATTATTCATAATTGTTTTTTCAATCCAAGAACTATTTTTTTTATTATCATAAAATGGTAAAAATACATACTCAAATAAGCAAGTCTTTCCACTAGTTTTTAACAAATATAACAACAAAAACTCCTTATATTTGATAAAATAAAAAGTATTATTTTAGTAATACGAAAATTCAATTTTTAAATTTTGTGGATGTATGATTTAATTTCATTTATGTAAAATAATAATATAATATAATATAAGGATAAGTCTGAAAAACCGTGGACTAACTAGGTATCATTTATGAATTCGTGATGACGTTATGCATACATAAAAACAATTTTTAATAATATAAATAGTATAATTTAATTATATTATTTAAATAATTTGCAATTTTATTTATTTAAAATAATGGTAAAATCAATATGTCTTTTTCATATCAAAAGTCTTTTTAAATAATCTTTTGAAAATGGACCATTGTGAACTCAATAAGATTAGAATAAGATATAAAAAAATATAATTAAATGATAAATTTATTTGTATTTAACTTAAAAATTAATATTTAAATTTTTAATTCTAATTATTTTAATTATTTTTTATTTTTACAAGTTAAATTATTATTTCACTAATTTACCTTACTTATCTTGTTGTGTTGTTAATTATAATATATTATATATAGGAATAAGTGCTGACATAAGTTTTAAAGCACCTAAAGAAGTATACGTCTTAATTTAGTATTTTTTTTTGTCTTGTATATATTATATTTAAAAATTTTATAATTTTAGATGGTCTTTTTTTATCACCGAGATACTTATACATAAATTTGATATATTTATACTTTAAATTTTAAATGTTTACAATTTTTGATAATAAACAAAAATTAGTTTAATTGAAAAATATAATTTCACTCTCTTAAATAAATTTATTAGAAAAATTTACTTTATAAGTCTGAGCTAGTCTTTTATAAAAAAAGAAATTCTTAAAGGATAGAATTCTTATTCAGAATTCTAGTTTAAATTAGAATTTTCATACTCAAGTTAAAAGAATTTTTTTTTAAGATTTATTTTTTTAATGTATTAATCATTTTATAATTTGAAATTATACTTTATTTATCTATAATATTTTTTATTAAAATTAAATAAAAAATACTATAAAATTTTTGAATTGTTAGAGCTTGTATAGGCGAATATACGTAGCTTGTTCAAAAGATATCTTAAATAATATATTATTTAACTTATACAACTTACATAAATAACTCGTATTGAAGATGAATTCATTCATTCTGAAAAGCATTCATTTTATCCTTATTGTTATTTAATGCACTTAATTTGAAAAGACAAAACCTTTATTCCGGAAAATCAATGCACTTAATTATTAATACCATTATAAATAATTCTAAGAGACACACACCTCTACAAGTGAAAAAAAGAAATTGACTATAACAAAAAAAGTCACCTTTAAACTCACACATACACAAAATGGCAAAAGCTTCACTGTTGCTTCCTTGTTTGATGGTTCTATTTCTCATAGCACTTGAAACAGGTATTTTCCTCTTTGTTTTTCTTTACTATGTACCTCTTAAGCATACAAATTTTGTAATGCAATGCAAATTTTGTAAAATGAGTATATGCTTTCATAAAACACCATTTTTGTATTTAAGATTCTTACAAGGTAAACAAAATTTGCAGGTTTTGTGAATTCATGTCAATACAAGTGCAACACAACAAATGACTGCAAAAAATTAGTGTGCTATCGCCCTGGTTGCAAGAAGTATTGCCTCGAAGGATGTTGCCTTTGTAGTTGCAATGGAGTTAGTGGAAATGGAAATGTTTGATAAAAAATTAATGATAATCAAATAAAGTTGAGGTTTCATGGTTTAAATAAAGATGTAACAATTTCATGCCTTTGCTGTGGAATTTACTGGCATATAAGAGAAGAAATAACATTGTCCATTCTTCATCAATAACTTTCCATAAACAGTTACAAAGTTTGATTAAAAAACATGGAAGCCCAAATTTTGAAATAATTCTGAAGAGTAATTTGAAACAAAATTTTGGAGAATCAAACTATAATATAATATATATCTAAAAAAGTTTAGAAAGAAAATTTTGACTTTTTTGATGTGTTTGTTTGGAGTGACTTGAAGCGATGAAAAGAAGAGAGAGGAGGAAAGACACTCAAAATTTAAAAAATAAAACATTTTATTACGAAGAAGGTTTCGTATCATATATAATAAATTAATTTAATATATTATAATTAAATAAAATACACATAATAATTATATTTATAATAAATAAATCTAATAAAATTATAAAATAATAATAATTAAAATAAGATAATTCGAAAAATTAATAATAATAAAATAAAAAATAATGATTATAATAATAAAAGTAATAAAATTGTAAAATAACAATAAAAATAATAACAATAAAATTATAATTATAATAACAATCAAAATAAATTTATAAAATAATAATATCAATAATAATAACAACTTGATTTTTTATTTTAATTTTAAAATAATTATTACTTTTTAAAATTTTATTAATTAAAATAATAATTTATATACTCAAAAAAATTAAATATATTTAATTTTAAATTAATTTTAATTATAATTTCATCTATTAAAAAATTATTTTACCAATTACACTTATTACATAAGAAACTTTCATAAATTTTTTATTCTTTTCCTACAATCCACCTTTATCCAAAAAAAACTTAACTATCCACATTCTTTCCTTTCAAATTCACTCTCTCAATTAAAATATATATATATATATATATACTTATCCTCATTTTCAGATATGTTTTTACTTTAGTGCGTTAAATTCCACCGTATAATATATTATGCAGTCTTTTTCTTTTAAGTAAATTACATAAAACGAGAACAAATATATCTGATAGTTCCGCTCTAAATATTTGGATATTGTTTTTACATGAATTAAGAATAATAATAGATGCTACTTATAATTTTTTTTAGGCATATATTAATTTTATTTGCTATGAATATAACTGAAATAAATTGGCGATATCTTGCGTGTTAAATTAAGATATTATTTAATAATATAAGAGATTATATATTTTAAATGTTGTAACTATATAATTTAATACATTTCGAAATAATAATAATATAATATGCTAATATGTCAAATATAACTCACAACCATCACAAATTTGGTAATATCACGCATATTAAATTTAGAGTATTATTTGATAATTCAAAAACATATTTTAAACGTTGTAATTATATAATTTAATATTTTAAAATAATTATATAATATTCCATTTTTATTGTTTTTTAAACTTTTTAGGTGTCACTGTCTTTAAAAAATAATTTTTTAAAGAAGAACAAAAATAGAAACAAACATGGATTAAACTAAATTCATGATACAATCATGAAAATCTAAACTTTGACAGTCCAAAATGGGTTTTCCAAGAATTCGAGCTTTTCATACACAGACAAGTGGACAAGTCTTCAAACCAAACTACATTTTCTGTGTATACATTAGATATGAAAGAATTTAAAATACTACAAATAATTATAAAATAATTTCACCTTCCCCTCAAAATTTAGTGAATCACAACATTTTTTTTTAAGCTTTCAACCATTAACATAGAATTAATTCCCAATCAAATAAATAATCATAATTTTATCAAGACTCACTAAATAACTAACATGATTCTGATAATCTCTTCTTGCATCACTGAGAAAAAATGTAAAATTTTCGAGATATTTCTTTTTGCTACTTCTAAAAATACTTCACAAATTTCTTAAGTCAAGAAGAATTCCATCAATATTGTATTTGTAATACCTACCTTAGAAAACACTTAACATATTCTTGGATATTAATATTATATATTTCTCAAATTTTAATTTTTAGTGGGAAGCCTATCTTCTCCCTCAAAAACGGTTAAGTAGAATGAACAACATTGTCCAACTTGAAGAGTTAGTTAGCTAACTACCATTCAAAGTTTACACATATCACATATCTCTATTAATACACCAATTTCCCCATTTCTCAATGCTTCACTCCACACTCATCTAATGGGGGTTTCATGGGAGGAAAGTGTCACTCATTCCATCAACGCTATCTACCTTCTCTTCTCAGCCTACCTTGTCTTTGTCATGCAAATTGGCTTTGCCATGATATGTGCAGGTTCAGTGCGTGCCAAAAATGCTATGAACATTATGCTCACCAACGTGGTTGATGCAGTGGTTGGTAGCGTCTCCTTCTACCTCTTTGGTTTTGCATTTGCATATGGCACTTCAAACGCTTTCATTGGCACTCATTTCTTTGCTCTAGAACACATTCCAAATGCCACTTGCGACTACGCTTTTTTCCTTTACCAATGGGCTTTTGCCATAGCTGTAACAGGCATCACAAGTGGATCCATAGCTGAGAGAACCCAGTTCAGTGCCTATCTTGTTTTCTCTTTTTTCCTTAGTGGGTTTGTGTACCCAGTTGTTGTCCATTGGGTCTGGTCATCAAGTGGTTGGCTCAGTCCAAGTTCAACTCACATGCTGTTGGGCTCAGGAGCTATTGACTTTGCTGGGAGTGGAGTCGTGCATTTGGTTGGTGCAGTTGCTGGGCTTTGGGGCTCCATTATAGAAGGCCCACGGGCCGGCCGATTCGATTCGGCCGGCCGGCCCGTGCCTTTAAGAGGCCATAGTGCACCACTTGTTGTACTTGGGACGTTTTTGTTGTGGTTTGGTTGGTTTGGATTTAATCCAGATCTTTTGACAAGATTCTTGTGACCTATCCCAGTACGTCGGACCAGGGTAATTGGACGTCGGTCGGACGGACTGCCATGACAATCATATTAGCTGGTTCGACAGTCGGGATAGTCACCTTGTTTGGCCGACGATTGTTAGTAGGCCACTGGGATGCAATGGATGTGTGTAATGGCTTGCTTGGTGGGTTTGTTTCCATCACCTCCGGATGCTCAGTTGTTGAGCCATGGGCTGCCATTATTTGTGGGTTTGTCTCTGCTTGGGTTCTAATTGGGCTGAACATTCTGGCCCTAAAAGTTAACTATGATGATCCATTAGAGGCAGCCCAATTGCATGGGGGGTGTGGTACTTGGGGTTTGTTGTTTACTGGGTTGTTTGCCAAAGAGGAATTTGTGATCCAAGTCTATAATTCTGGTGAGATTGGGGTTTCAAGGCCCTATGGGCTCCTACTTGGAGGTGGATGGGGATTGTTTGGAGCCCAAGTGATTGAGATTTTGATAGTCTTTGTATGGGTAAGTGTAACAATGGGCCCTATATTCTATGCTTTGCACAAGCTTGAGATATTGAGAATTCCTGTTGATGAGGAAGTTACTGGCCTTGATATTTCTTGTCATGGAGGCTATGCTTATGCTCAAGAAAACTATCATCTCAGACTTTACGGAGATTATGTGCCTATTCAACATGGCCTATCTTAGTTTCATTTTATGTCACATGTTTGTTAGTTTTTTCCTTGGTAATGTTGTGGATTAGCATTGTTTACTGATTGGAATATAAAATAATATTCATTATAGAAATTAACAGTGTTAACTTAATTATGATAGTAATATCTATTGAACTTTACCACTCAGATAGATTTTCTTTTCCATAAGAACACAGATAGCAGAGTTATTTTCTGAATTTTTAGCAGGCTTAACAGTAATGAAATTTTGTGCCTATAATTTGAGTGGCACTACATTTATTTGGTTCACTCGTTTTGGATGAGACTTTTCACAAGGGAACACAGGAAAAAACCAAAAGGGAACTAACATCAGAGTAGGATCTAGTGAGGGACAAGTTCACTCGGGTTAGGGTTATGCTTCAGCATGCACCAAAATATCATAAAGACAAGGAATCTTGTTTGGTGAGTGGATCCCACACATTGGATAGACATGATTCTGTCACTTTCACGTCCTTTTCAATTGTCATTAGTTGCATCCTTAAGATAATGAATATCGTTGAATTTGGATCAAAAATATTGTATCATTGACTAATTAGGCCTACCAGTGTTAAGTACAATTTATGGTTGAATAAAATTTTGGTTTACCTAAAACTAGGAACACTATTGTAAAATAATGAGTGAAATGACTAAATCATTAAGGTAAGGGACAACAGAATACTGGAACTTGGGTTAGAAATAAATCTCCAACTTGAAGCAGGTTGGAACAAAGCCAATTAAATATGTACAACTAAATTCTGGTCTAAAATGCATGTACAAGTAAAGTGAAACATACACTGTTCTCTAAAATCCTTTAGGCAATCCACATCTCACAAACTCATCTCAGAAATGGATCATAGAACACATATCTGGGATCTGGAACAATCAAAGGCAACTTCTCTATGTAAAGAAACAGCCTCTTGCAATTCTCTCTGGAAATTGTCCCAATATCAACAATATCATTCATGTCTGTGTAAATCCAAAGGTCCCCAGAGTTGATTCTCTTCAGGCTATCCCGGCAAAAGGGGCAGGACTGAGACCTCTGACACCTGAATAAACAAGCACAATTGTCATAATAAGTCATATCTAGAGAACAACAAACTAGTAATTACAGTTGATATTTTGATGTCATCAAGGTCAAATATACTATCAACTAACTAGTATAAGAAGGAAACTAATTTTGGTTGGTGGGGTGAGGTGGGTGTGGACCTTCAAAAATTAAGTTCAAAAAATAGGAGGACCATTGATGAAATCAAGGATTTGGCTTTTTATAAGGTAAAAGAAATCTGATAACAATCTATGAACTTACTTGAACCATTATCAGCACTTTAGTCAACAAGTATTCTGTCCTCAAAAAAGTTGGTAAAGAATTAATGATCCCCACCAAAAAAGGACTGATTGATCCTACCAATTCTGACATACAAGATGTTCTCATTGATGTAATTTTGAGTAGTTCCAAAAGATGGGGAAGGTGGATTATAAATTTAGATCACAGAAATATCTGCTCCGTATGATTCACATCAGACATCCTCTCCTTCTAATGTGACATGTTTCATTCACATGTTGAATAACAATATGGCAGATAAAAAAAACTTGGTTTTACCTCAAAATTATGATCAGCAGCAAAATATAAAATATAATATTATATTTGTGAGATCATGAAATTATGTAATAGAATCACAACCAAAGAAATTTACCACTCTCTGTAGCACTTCAAACACATGTGGTGGCAGCAATCAGGCAACACAACTTTAGCTTTCACCTCCAAGCAAACTCCACATTCCTCTTCTCTTTCAATGTCAACATCAGATTGTTCTCTCTCCATGAAGCCACTATTTCCTTTGTACCTAAGAGCGACCTCTTTCTGTTTCCTTTCCTCCAAATCCGTGATGTCTTTCTCAAGTTGCAACAGAGCAGGAAATATAACAGCTGTTTATCATCAAAAGAGAAAAGCAAAAAAAAAAAAAAACATGTTACTTTTATGCTAATCATCAAGAACATAAATAAACATGGAGCCAGTTGCTCTTAGAGAGAGCAACAAAGACAAAGCTATACAAGTAGCCAAGTATACATTATCTTTATAGTACATGACTTAACTGTAAAATTGTCTAATGCTTGCTTTCCTTTCATATATTGACATAGTATTGTTCCCGTTTCCATAAGTCTGCATATATTTTAGAACAAGAAATGAAAAATTAGGAAGGAAACATAACAAGAAAATAAAAGTTACACAGAAACTAGATGTTCTACTAAAGCATTGCGTATATAGAACATGTTTAGTGTTAAAACATGGAAAATATTTTATATTTATCATAGAATATTGTAAATTACTAATGATCAGAGTATCTCAGATTATACTTCAGAATTAGTTTCTTATCCTATAATATCTTCTAGGATTAGCCTTCATATTTCTGAGTAGTTACCATGATTTGTTTTCTTACTTAAGAAGAATTTGTTTTCTAGGTTAGTGACTCAGTCTTTTGCACAAGATCATTGCAACACATCATAACAAGTCGTTGTGGATGGAAAAAGAGACTTCACTGAAAGTAAATTAGTCAAGTTTTCAACAAATGTTAGATATCAACAAAGCCACCACTAATAATATGGTAACTGAAAAAACAAAAGCATTCTCATAATTCAAAGTTACTATCTTTTTCTTTTCTCTCCAAAACCTTGTAACTTCAAGATTTAGGACCTACATACCACATAAATTAGAACTCTCAACAAACCCAGAGCACCAGCCAAGCGGTAATCAGTCCATTGAACAAGAAATAGAAGAAGAGGGGCTGCTGGACTGTAAGATATCCTCATCTGAAAGCATCCTCCATCTTTTTCCCTTGGATAGTCCAATGCCCTAACAAAGAGAGAAGAGCAAAGAGGGGAAAAAGAAAAAGCACATTAAGCACAGACTCACAGGAGAAGGGCTATAGTCTGCAAAAAGAATCTCTGTGACTGATCAAAGTATAAAACATATCAACGATGTGTTGGATATTGAAAAGTGCTATCAAGTTCAATTTCCCAACAAGCAAATTCAGTTTCATACAAATTCAGAGGTGCAGATCATCAACCTTTTCTTTAAAAAAAGTTCCCAGCTTCAAGGTCCCACTTTACCACCTCAAGAAAAACAAGGTAGCATTCAGCTTCAAATGACAAAAAGGCACCATATTTACATGGACGATGGATTACAGAAAAAGGTACAGTGCAAAAATGGTAGATAAAACAATCAATTCTTAAAGATCAAGTAAAAAAAAGTGCTAAACTTCCGTGATTAGCATGACAGATACTCAATTATGCACAGAGAAAAAAAAATCAATTTTTTTTATCTGGGAATGGGAAGGAGTATGCACTAAGCTTTTGAAGGTGAATTTCTCATTGAAGCAATCAATTGCCCCCAAAAGAGAAAGAGAAGACAGGAACAGAGGACATACAGGGTATTAGCATACTGAATATCAGCTTCCAGAGCTTTAAGAGAGTCCTTGAAGGAGCACTTTCCCATAGATATTTTCCAGAAAACTATTCTGCATGCAACCAAGGATAATCTCAAAGAGACGATGGTATTATACTATACCAAGATATATCATATGATCTGCTTATAACACACTCATAATGACACTGTTACCCTTTTGTAACTGATAAATGTTAATTCAGTTGGTAACTTATAAGTTCATATTTTATAAAAATACAAATTTGACTTTTTTTTCAACAGATTAAAATTGATTTAGTTAGTAAAAAACCAGATTCATATTTTATAATAATATATGGTCGGCTTTTTTTTCGGCTTTGAGAATTTATTGGTAATTACCTTTTTACGAGTTTTGTTTTGTTTGGATTTGAAGTCTAACTTAATTACTCTCTTAAAATTATCCTTTTTCGTGTTAATTACTTATGTTTTAGTTTATGATATTTATTTTCATTCCAAAAAAAATTGAGAACTTTAATAATGAGTACATTTTTATAAAAGAATTTTGGAGGACCAATTCACTTAATTTTTTTTTTTTCAATTTAACTCCTTGGTTAAGGAAATTTAGCCACATGAGAGAATATGGTCAGTGAGAATATCTATGTTATTTAATGTTAACAACTTAAACCCTTTTTTAAGTAAAACACTTTTTTCTTTTCCTAGGACTCTTGTTTTAGTTAACTGCATTTATTATCTAAATTGCTTAACACCTTAAACCCTAATTAGTTCTTCTAATTACCCCACTTGTATAAGTATTTTTTCCTTCAAAATAATACCAATACCCTTCAATTCTATGTACTGTTTGGCCAATGGTATTGAGAAGTGGGTTACCAGGTTGGAGATAGCACATTGCATATTTCAATGAATTAGATTACGATTTTGCCCCTTCATATCTTCTTTTAAAGAAAAAGAAAAGCCCTTTTGATGCGCTTTAATATAAAGATTTGATATTTGAAAATGTGATTGTCTAAATGGACCCACATTGAATGAATCTTATTTGGATAAGATTGTATAAGAAGAAACGAAAGATATCGGCACAGATTTTTATGTTAGGCTTTTTGATTTATAATTAACGTAGGAAACCCTTGTATTTATTTGAAAGGATAAGGTTGGGTGGTTTTTTTAATGTATGTAATAACTAGAAACTTCGCTCTCTAGATAATATATATTAATAACCATCATCTATATTATTCTAGGGAGTAACAGAATATAAACTGCAATAATATTTTGAATAAGGAAGATTTTATTTTTTTTAAGAGTTGTTTTCTTTTTAAAATATTTTTTCCAGTTATTTGTTTCTCAGTGAAATTATTCTAAGACGTTTTCTTAACTTCCTATAACTTTTTATCTTTATAGTAAAATAAAGTTATAATCTTTTTGTCTTTATTCGTAAATGAAGTTATGATATTTTTAAGAATATGTAAATAATAAAAATAATACTGGTACCATAATATATCAGTGAAAACATACCTACAATAGTAATTTTATATCCACATTTTTAAATTAAGAAAAAATAAACCAAAATAAAAAGTAAAATTATACAATTTACACAAAAAATAATTATCGGTATACATATGATGAAATTTCTTATTTGACGTAAGTATTGTATATTCTTATTTTATTTTTAATTATAGATTAAAATTAGAAAAAACGTTATAAATTTGTTGATTTATTTTAACAATAAAATATACTATAAACCACTTATTAAGTAAATAATATTATCACTTTTTTATTTTCTTAAAATATATAGAAACATGAAATACAAGTTTGTTATATTAATTATTAGTTTAATATATACGTGATTAAGATTTATAGTAGCAAGTAAATAGTTTTGACAGTATAATTATAAGTAAATAGTTTCTAATAAATAATAATTTTTTAACATAAAAAATATATTTAACATTTATGAAAAACATTATACAGTGATTAAATTATATATATTAAATATAAGGTTAGATCAATTATTTATTTATACCAAGTGTAAGTCTGAATATTTAGATTAAATCTTAACCGTTTATTATGATGTTTAAATCATTTATTTAAAAATAAAATAAATAAGTGATTTATGTGCATTTTATACCTAAAATCCCTTACATTTTAAGTAAACTTATGAATTATTGGATTTTGTAAAATTAACAATTAAGGTTTCGTTTCTAGACTTTTCTTTTCAGTAATACGTTTTAAAACTTTCACTGTAAAGGAATCTTAACCCTACAAAGAAATTATCATGTATAAAAGTTATTACAAGTGATAATACACTTTACATTTTTTGTTATTAATACTTTTATTCAAAACTCTTAATGAAGATAAGATAACTTTTACCAATTAATATATCTAATGGCAATCAAACAAGATTAAAATGTTTTTTATTGGAAAATTGCATTAAGAGAAATAAATTAAATTATTTGCATATTCTTATTATCTTAGAAAAAAACCTTAATATGAAAAGACCTACCTTCACAGATAAAATTTACCAACAGTAATAAAATAAAAGAATACATTTTTATAGAGTCCTAATATAAAAAGGGTTTATTTTGAACACAATAAAAATGTTCTTATATTGAATGAAATTCATGTGTAGTTTACTAATTACACGATATTCACAAAATAGTAAAATTCATGAAAATTTGAATTGATAAGAGAAAATGTGTTGAGAAAATATATATTAAAGAGTATATTTTTAGTACTTTCTAAAAATTATTTGACACTGATCTTTATATTTAAAGAAATTAATCTTCAGTTGATAATTGAAAAAAATATTTTTGGAACATAAAATAGTAATACTTTTAAAAACGTTAATAACAGTTTCTTCATGGTTTACTCTTCTAAAAGTAAAGAGATACTTTAGAGAGCGTAAAGTATAATAAAAACCATTAATTATAAAATTAACAGTTCAAAATTATCATAAAAAAAAATATATATATATATATATATATATATATATATTTCAGAATTTAATATAATCATAATTATTTTTTGTAATAATTTTGTATATTATATTTTAATTTTAAAGTGCATTCTTTTAGAAGAGTTAAATATATTTTTCTTACTTTGCATGACGTGAAATAATATTAAAAATTGAAAAATTATGTTGCCTAATAAAACAGTTTAATAGTTTTAGTCTAATAAACCAAACATATTAAATTTGAAGCATAATAGATTTATTTCACAAGAGAAATAGAGGATACTTATTTCTTTTTCTCATCAATTTAATAGTTATTACTGAAATAAAAACCATAAAAAATTAAAATGATGATTTCTTAACATAGTTAATATAAGCGACCATCATGGGATTGCCATAGATGTAGGTTTCTGGATTTGGTACTGTATTAGGTTTTCTTCCCCTTTTTTCTTAAACAACCCATGTATTAATTTGGTGGCTTTTGGGCTTTTGCAAATTTTTGGCAACTTTTAATTATTTCTATCCTAATTAATGATATCATTCAGAACAAAAATCTTTAATTAATTAATGTTTTAAGTACATTATTGATATATAATATTGTCACCATTCTGGATGAACAATCTCTAACAGAGAAATTGGGTTTTTTTTTCCAATTAAGTCTTTTTTATATTTACAACTAAAGGGAATTTTTTTTTTCAGTAACTGTTTTATGAGTGATGTCAAATTTTAATAAAAAAATGATTTATAAAAATAAAATAATGTTAATTAGTTTGCATAAAAAAATAGTTAATTTGGTTTCTATCATATTATCGGTATTAGGTTGCGGCGCCCCTAAGTTTCGCAAGTTGGGCTTAAAATGGTATATGTGAAAAGACAATACTACCCACCAAACAACTACCCCATTTGTGGCAAATTCACCAAACCAATCATTAGTTTATTAATTAATGATTAAGATTTGGAATTTTTAAATTTAAGCCGGTTTAATCTGAAAAAAAATATGTACAAATTATTAAAAAAATATTATGTTGGTTTTGTTTTATGTTCAAAAAGTTTTGAAATTATTTAAAATAATAATTTGTCAAACCAATTTTCCTTCCATGACAGAACGTACAGTCACCGTTTGTTGCTGACCATTTCAGAATTCACAATTTAATTTTCTTGTAATTTTTAACGGTTGTGTGCGCTTAAAGTATCTTGTTGATTGATTGTTATAAAATTGGTGACATGTGGGTTTAAGTTTTACCTTTAAAAATATATATCTTGTGGAAGGTTTTATTATAGAGAAAAGAAAGGAGATAAATCATCAAATTAATCAATCAATGTGATTGGAAACTTATTACTTCTTCATTTCAACTTACTTTGTATTAGTTCTTTACTTAATCATACTAGTTAATTGTCTTCTTTCACTATGATTATTTCCTTGATCTAAGACATTTAACTCTTCTATTGGACAAAATGAGATATAAAGCAAATAAGACTTTTGACAAATACCAAGTGTGTTTAGTTGAAAAAAGTTATATAATAAGAGGGAGTTAAACACATTTTTTACAACACTTTTGTTCTAAGTACTTGAAACAATTGGTCATTTGTTAATGGTGAATCTCTTTCAAGAGATATGCATGCATTTACCAAGTGGCTATCAATTAAGGGGATAATTTTGCTTTTAATTGAATACATCTTTATGGACTTTGACTAGTCTGTGTGTTATACCACCTTCACAGTGGTTTTATAAGTTAGGATATTTCTTTTTGCACCCCATAATTCTTTTATACATCTCTCTCCTCTCTCTCTCTCTATATATATATATGTATATATATATATATATATATATGTATATATTTAAAATTTTCTATTTTATCCTTGGTTATTTATGAGTATGTGGTTTGTTTTTCTTTTCTAAATTGTGTGATTCAAAAAAAAAATTTGAATTATGCAATATGTAAAAGTATATGTAAACTTAATGTTTTTTTTTTCTGAATTATGTAATCTAAAATTTAAAAATAA
>Ga0099824_1006785_pt1 | contig 15547 bp, 10 predicted proteins | sample SiratrowhiteBW_FD_76837 | JGI IMG/M metagenome (GOLD analysis project Ga0099824, IMG submission 76837) | Root nodule microbial communities of legume samples collected from California, USA - Siratro white BW | ecosystem: Host-associated > Plants > Roots > Nodule | place: USA: California...
AAAAACAACCAAAAAAAAAAAATAAAAACACATAAAAAAAAAAAAAAAAAAAAAAAAAAAAAAAAAAAAAAAAAAAAAAAAAAAAAAAAGTTGGAGAAAAAAAAAAAAAAAAGAGAAAAGGAACAGTTTACGAAAAAGTGCAAAATCGTGTTCTAAAAGTTAGCGAGGTAGTAGCAAGAGCCAGTTACGAATTGGGATTGCAAGTCTGAACAAAACTAAAAAGGAATCCCACAAATCAAGAAAAGTATGCAATGATGATCCAATAGAGAGAGAAGAGGAGACGTCACAGAGCCTCATCAGCCACCGGAGTAAAAGTCACTTTATCTCATCAATGATTAAGCTAATAACCAGAGGACCTAAATTAAAATATAAATAAATAATAGGGTAAATGAAACGAACCCAATTCAATCCAATCCAATCCAAGGGAATTGAATTGAATCTCATGTTAATCAAGGAGTACAACAATTAACAACAAACCTAGCAGCAGTAATCTGAGAGTGATATGTGGGGTGATCCTCGTAGGAGCCACTGGAGCTGACGCTAGAGCCTGAAACAGAGGCAGATCCGAAGACGAGGCCTTGGTCGTTGCTGAAGCTCTGGGTGGAGGAGACGGAGGGGCGAGGCAAGGGGAGTCCCCGCTTCTCGTCGGGGTCGGCAGCGGAGGAGGGAGCGAAATCGCGGGTGGCGCGTGGTGAATTCCGGACGTGGGCCGCTTCGTCGAAGCTCTTGTTGGGCCTGGTCTTGGGCTTGATGAAGTTGAATTGAAGAACGCTGGTACCGCCGCCGCCATGTGGGTGGTGGTCCTCTTGGTCCTTGCTCTTGCTAGACTTTTTACCCCACCAAGTGGGCATGTTCTAAATTAGACTAAGCACAATTGGCGAGAAGGGAAGGAAGAGATGTTGAATTGGCGAAGAAGAAGAAGAAGAAGAGAAAGAGAGAGAAGGGGCGTTGGGAGTGGTTAGGTTTTGTTCAATTGAAAGAGGAAGATACGACGAAAGAGGAGAGAAAATAAAATAGAAAAAGAAAAGAAAAGAAAAGGGACAGAGTGAAGAACAGCTAAGGTTGGGGTTGGAGGGGACGGCAGACGGTGGTTGGATAAGTGACGTGGCATTTTCTTAGAAAGAGAAAGGCTTCGAGATGGGACCCACACTCCCAATCTACAACTCTCTTCTCTCTGCCTCCTCCTACGTGTCCCTCTCTCTAACGCCTTACGTGCGTTTTCAACAACACCCTTCTAACTCTCGGTTAATTTCCCGCCATTCTGCACTTTACAGTAACTGCTAAAACCAGTTACTGCTAAAACGACAACATAAACACAGTATCATTAGAGTGTGTGTTTCTGATTTAATTTAGGGTTGTCGGGTTGGTGATAATGTTTGCGTGATTTTACTACAGATTCAGTGTTACACATGTAACAACATACCCGTTGCTCCACATAAATGCCACTCCCCCCACTCCCTCCTTTTTCTCTCCATCATAAATATACTTCACACAAATTACTCTTTATTATTTTCATTTCAAAATCTCATTTATTTTTTTATCATGTCACGAGTCACCACACACTTTTCAATTCTTTTATGACAACAACGTCACTCGTGATCTTCATTTTCCCACTACATTTTCTCCATTTATTACTATTTTTACTATTTTCATTCAAATTTCTATCATTTTCTTCACTTTCCTCATTCCCTGCCGCCATGAGGTGCTGGTGCTGGTGCTGGTGGATGCTGTCTAAGTCTATAAATTATTAAAATGTCTTAGTCTCTCTACTTCCACTAATAACAATAATCATAAAACAATTCATACGTAGTTATCATTATTTAAAATAAAAAAATTAATGTTCAGTACACATCTTCCTACTTCTTTAATCATACTAATCACATCTGCAGTTTGTATTCAACTACACTATATATGCATAACTTCACTCTTTTTTTCTATATTCATGTCCAGTGATTAGAAAATATTTAACTACGTGTTACCTGAAACACTCTTATTTCATTTAGGTACTGTTGGATTAATCATACATATAATTATTTATAAAGGAAGTCTGTACCTTAAATTTCCCAAAAAAAGTACTTTTGACATAGCAAAAAAATATAAAACGGCTATAGATTTAAAAAAATACATCAACTTCTGCTCATCGATGCTCTCTATCAGTTTGCTTCAATTCAGATTATTGAATTGAATTAGCATGAAAATATTCAGATAAAGTTTTGCCAGAGTCTTACTCAACTTCAAGATAAAAACACACATACATATATATATATATATATATTCCTTTAAAAAATAATATTCCATGCATTTCAATAACTTAAAAATGTTATCGACCAGAGTGTTGTTCCATACATTTAACGCAAATAAAAATTTAATAAACAAAATAAAAAATTATTTATGCGGACGTTGTTGTGTCGTGATAGTTTAATATAATATGCTGTGGCTGGTCTTCCTTTTTTTTTTCAAAAGTTTTTGTTATAAAAAACTATGATATTTATTATATAATAAGAGATAAATAAAAATATTTTTTCAAAGATATAAGAAACATACGGCTATTTTTAAATGTAGTCACCATTGTTGAAACAGTTTAATTTTCTATAAATATTTTGAGTTAAATTTAAACATACAAAATCATTAATTAAAGTAATTGACTTAACTATTGTTTCCATCTTAATGATTACATAACGAAAGTATCGTGGCTTCAATAGAACAATTTGAGTATAAAATCTACGAAGAAGAAAGATTGATAAAACCTTTTTTTCTAGTATGAGAAAAATGTTTAATTTTGGATGAAGTTATATGTTACAATTATACTCTTTCAACCTCATAGCGAATTTCTTCCTCCTCTTTCTTGGCAACCAAACATAGGATTAGAGCATAGGTGGGACCATCATGGATGAAAGTTCATGGTTTTGTGCATGACTCTGTGTGAGTAATTATGCCATGGCTGCTAATGATGACCCCTTGCACAAACTCCACCCTTTTCTCACCATGTGTTTAATTGTATCTGCCCACTTTCATTTCTCAACATTCATTATTCCTCTTTGCCCTTTCAATTTAGGAACATTCACAAATCTGCTTTCAAATTCAAACCCTTTTTTCTCTGATTATGTGCTTCTCATTTTCCAATATGCACTATTCCCACTCTCAAATATACACTTCTTCACATATCAATCTATTTCTTTACGCTTTACAAGAGTGACGATGTTAGAAAGCTCATATCACAATCATTATTTTACTTTATTGCTAAGTCTCAAACGGGTCAATCTTTGGACCATTTTCATTTTTCCTCTTCCTTTATATTTATTTTAATTTGGGACCCAATTAGTAAAAAATAAAAAAAGAGTCTAGATTAAGTGAACCTTTTTCCATTTAACACGTTCAGTTGACTGCTCTTGACCTATGTACCACAGTCTATGCAACCTAGGCATCAAACGATGGACCCATTTCGTAGAATAGGGACACTTGCTTCGTCTTCTGTAAAATTTTGTTTTGAGATGGTGGCTATGGCTTATTTATCTCTGCCTTTATGTTGTGTCTCAAGCTTTGCTCTTATGTGGATATATACAGTGCTATGAAAACTTAATTAGAATGTTTATCTTTCAATGACTTTATCTACGTAAATGAAGATTTTTCACTTAACAAGGAAGTATTTTTGAGCTTTAGAAATAGTATAGAAGAATAAAAGACTTCAAAAAAAATAAAAAATAAGTTTTGGATAAATTATAAATAAAATTAATGAATAAGATTAATGGATGCAGAGAGAGTATGACGGACATCACAGTTCAAGAAAAAAGAAAGTGAATAAGGTAACTCTCGTTTCTGATAATGATAGTACAATATTTGAAAGAAACAATTTAATTTACGGCTAGTGTATTTTTTTCTGCCTTTTGCATTAAAATGGCCTAAATTAAATTATTAGAACAGGTAAAAGAAATTATTATCTATTCGGGGGGAAGTCGTGTTCATAATAGAGGACTTCAGTTCCAGAAAAAAAAATTAACATCAAAATCATATTTTTACTAAGCACGACTTTAGTTAAAAAGATATAATTAAAATTATTTAATATAAAATTAATTTTAATTAGTAGAATAAAATTGTCTAGACTTTTAATTAGTGAAATCGTGTATGTATAATTTGAAGTTCGTATATTTTGGATAAAGTACTTATTTTTAAATTTATTAACATGTTTTGTAATGTTTGTAATATTTGTTTTTGTAATTGGAACATGATTTAAGAAATAATTTATTTACAGTTCCTACGCTCAATCATTTTTGTATGCTCTGTTTTATATAAAACATCGACCAAATTTTTATACTTAAAACAGATTGTAATGTGATTTTTTTATTTTTATTTTTTTGGAATTTTTTTGAATGTGCGTTATAATAATGTCTGAATCGTGATATGCTTCATTTCTTCTATTTAATTATTTTTTATATTGTTTTCTTTGTTGGAATAATTGTGATCCTTTTCGATTATTTTCATCTATTATTATTATATTTTGCTGACTTTAAAATGACACATATTTTTTAAGAGGAAAGTTATTTGTTACTTCTTTAATTTATCCACTATTACTATATTTTTGTTATATGAACATGATTATTTTTGCCGATTGTTGGATTTATTTTAATTAAAACAATGCACTTGCAATTAGAAATAAAAGAGCTTTGTCCAAAATATCCTGCAAAGTACCCATGCGTAGATAAGGAAATTAGTTTCTAACAAAATGAAGTTGAAAAACTAAAGAATGTATTACTTTGTTTGCCCCTGTTTTTGTGTATTTCTGATATTTTGATCTTTCCTCAATAGTTCTGATCAATTTGAGTTTTACAAATAATTTCTTAATGTATTGCGAATGTATTTAAACGGAAAAATTTTGAATCAATTGAAAATAAAATAAAAAAATACCTTGTTTTTAATCACGCGGTATTTGAAACAAAGAAATTTCTTGTTTATATTTAATTTATGTTCATTAACCTGGATTACTAATTTCTTAAACAGATTTGAAAAGATAATAAATTCAAGTTTTGGATTTTTTTTTTATGCATATAATACAAGAAAGATAAATATTTGAAAATACTACATAACATAACTTTTTAATATGTTTTATGATACTTTAATTGGTTAATTATATTATGAAGTATCTTCAAATATTTATCTTTCTCATACTAAATACTAAAAATATCTCAAGGTTTGAATTTATATTTTGATTTTCTTTTGCTTCAAATTTGTTTAAGAAGCTAGTTGGAAAATGTTTGCAATATAGGTAATGAAAACAAATGAAATATAAAGAAAAAAAATTTCGTTTCAAATATGGTGTGATTAAAAAAAGTATATATTTTTCATTCTCATTTATTCAAATTATTTATGTTTATATACACATAGATATTTGTAATACGTTAAGAAATCGTTTGTATTGAGGAAAGATTAAATCTTGGAAATAAAATAAAAAAATAGGAGAAACATGATATATACATTCTTCGATTTTTTTAACTCCTGTTTTGTTAGATGGTAAAAAAAATTTAAAATTTGGATTACCATCTTTTGATTTATTTTTGTTTTAAAACCTAGTTCAAAAATAATGAGAATCTGAATTAATTTTTCATTTCAAATACCTCATTTCAATTCTGAACTGATTCAAATTATTGTGATTAAATACACTCACATGTATTCACAATATGTTAGGAAATTGTTCAAAACTTCTTTGAAAACCAAGATATTCAACTTCTCTTAAACTCCTTTTCTTTAATTAACCTCTCTTAATTAACTACCTAACTAGCTTATATAAAGTGAACTAGCTTATATAAAGTGAGAAAAAAAAAAGATATTTAGTTTTAACACCTAAAAAATAATTATCATTTACTTTAATGCATTTCAAGTAACAATCACAGCAAATGTTTGTAATTTAAAATCATTTCTATGAATTACACTGGTCTCTTTAATTGTTAAAATAATTTAATAATATTGTATTGGGTGATTTCAAGATTTAATAGTGAATTAAAATATGTGCATTGTTAAATTAAAATTATCAATTCAACATCCTTTATCAAATTGGAATGATTAGATTATAACAGTTGTAAATTATACAATAATTAGTTTTTTATCATTTATTAGAAAATCACCTACTCCCAACAGTTTTAATCAAGTATATAAATTTGGATTTTTAATGATCTTTAATGTGCACTTGAAGTTTTAATGGAGTATATAAATTTGGATCATTAATGATCTTTAATGTACACTTGAATAATATATATAATATAAGAATATAAACATAATTATCAACATTACAATTGAAATTATATATACACATCACATTATTATGCAATAAGGACCTATTGATTACGTACCCTTTCAACATTATCAAGAAATGGCATGAGAGCAAACCTTCACCAAATGCTCAATTGATACTTATTTTTCATGTATGTGTATTTCTATAATTAAAAGATACTTTAAATATACTCAAAATTCACTATACAATTTTAATAAATTTAACTATATTTTGACAATATTACAACTACAATGTTTGAATGGTGGGATCAAAACACATACAAACTTAACTTTCACAGTTAAAGTGACAATTACAAGCTCTTTTGCATTTTTTTCTTATATAAATCTTCTATAGTTAGAAGGAAAATATATTAAAATGTGAGTTTTCTTGAATCAAAACACTTATAATGTGATTTAAATTTAGTTAATGGCTTTAAGATTATATGAGCCTTTTTATGTGAAAAATAAAATCTTTATACCTTGTAGTCTCTTAAAAACCTTCTTTTACAACTTCTTCAAAAGAGGGATTTATTATGAAATTATTTTGATATGGTCTCACCATTCTAATGACAAAACCATAATCCAAATCAATAATACATGTTACACAAAACTCCCAACCACTTATGCATAAAGAATAATAGACTTCATTTGTTGGAGGTTAGGAATGTGAGGTGGTTATGTATGTCTTCAGTCATTAATAATATTTGGAGACAAATTGAATATGATGTGAAAGAGAGAGGAAAATAGTGAAAGTGGTGTATGCACAAATATAAGGAGTATAAATGCAATTTCATGTGAGATTAGCATTACATTATTGATGTGATATTTCATTTCTTGAGTCATTATTTGATAACATAATAACTATAAAAAATGTTGAACCAAATGCAAAATGTTGAGTCATTATTTGGTTTTGGCATGTTTTGGGGAATGCAAAAAAAACTCATTAACTAGACTCAAACCATTTTTGTCTTTATCTATTGCATGTGTTTTTTTGTCCTTAGCTAGTCATCCTTCAATCATACTATCTATAAATTTTTAAGTGTAAGTCTCAAAGGCATAAACAATTAATCACTCATGATACTTCAAAATCTAAACAAATTTTTTTAAGTATAAAAATGAAAAGTGTACAGATTTCTAAACCTATCTGCTAATTAAGAGGTTATAACAAAAATATTCCTCATGATACCCAATGTTATGTATGAGTTGATTAATTAGACAATTATTGTTGTAATTACAGTGTGTTATTTCATTATTTTGTGAGGTTAAATTTTCGATTTTTACATATCCCACAAGCTCATATTTTGTTTTAAACTAAATGTAACATAAATAAAATTGGTAAGGAAAAAGAAAAACGTAAAATGGTTATCAGGACAAGTTGCTTATGTGAAAATTAAAAATTATAGAACATAGATATTGAAATTACAAATTATATATCTCTTTACAATTTGTAGGCTCGTGATGGTTTTGTTTTTAAAAAAAAAAAACGCATAATCAAAGAACTTAATCTTAATTTTTGAAAACAAATTGTTATAGAGTAAATTCCTTTTTGGGTCCAATGAATATGAACAATGACAATGACGTATTTTGGTTGTACTTTTTAAAATTTACTTGTCAGCTATTAACCAATCAATGAAATGTAGGTCGTCACTATGAAACTTGCAATATCTTATTATTTGGAAAATGTTTATAGTTTATTTTAAATGATTAAAAGTAATATTTTTTTAAATATAAATAGATAGATAATCTTGATGCAATAAATTACTTTTAGTAGAAATAGACAAGCGCTTGTTTAATGAATAATTCATTAGAAATTACAGTTATTAATACTTTTTAAACTAATTATGTATCTTTATATTTAACTACTTTGACTCTAATAAATTATAACTAATATTTAGAAACAAAATAATAGTTATTTAATTTATGATTACTTATATTTGATAATCTTAGTGTGAGAGAAAGAGCTTATTCATTAATCTTAATAACGATTTCAAAAGACTATTACAAAGGAATCTTACAAAAAATATTTTTTAAATAATTAATTTTTCCTTTTAAAGATTCCAAGGCCCTTCATACTTATATATAGTATTTAAAAAGGTGACATGTTTTAATACATAATTTATTACCTCAGTTACATTGTAATAACAAATATTTATGACTTAGTATAGAGAATTGATGAGACTAAACTGAAATACATGACCACATAGTTAATAATATAGGTATAAAATAAAATTAATTAGGTCAACTTATTAAGACTACGTATAAAATAAAGTCTCGCGTATTCATTTTTGTACGTTGGACTGTGTCAGGAATTTTCTTACGATGACTAATTATACGTTGTAGAACTTCATACATTTTCTTCAAAAGTTTCTCTTTTCAACACTCACCCATTGTTTCCTCACTTTAACGTGTACGGAATAATGATAGGTTTACGGAAATTTTGTTTTAAATTTAAAAATTTAATATTATAATGATTGATATTATTCTAACTAAACGTATAATTAATCATAAATAGCACTTATATTCAACGTTATAATCATAGATAATTATATTTATCTAGTTTCTAAATGTAGTTACATACTGAAATTAAGTGCTGTGATATATTTAATTTAATTTCAAGCTTAGCTTTGAATATGTATATTATGAGTTATTACATTTCTTAAGTAAACCTACATGTTAATATTATAAATTTACGTTATTATTATTATTATATAATATTTTAATATATTATATAAAAGTCACAATACTAAAATTATTTTTTACCGATTCAATTCTAGATGGATGATTAAATTTTAAGCAACACTATTGACTGATTCAATCAGCATTTTAGATATAAAAACTTCATAAAGTGTATAATTTGTTTTCGTGTATTGGGACGTGTTGATGAAAATTTTACTTTATAAACTATTTCTGAATTAAATTTTATAATGTATATTTATAAATTTGAATTCCCAATTTTTTTAAGATTAAATTATATTTAAAATCTACTTCCTAATGTAAATGATGTCATTGAAGAATAATGTTTTGGTTTGAACCAGTCTTGTTGTAGGTCCTGGAGTCGAATAAAGACCCAAACCTAAACCACTTTAACCTACACACCACTGTCAAAAATATTGTACTTTTATACTATTAATCTCTCAACACTTTATAATTTGTTTTTTAAGAAAAATTGAGCATAAATCTATTTTCTAATACACTCTCAAGAGACTGTTTTAACATTTATAGATCTATTATAATATTAATATCTATTATCACGTTTTTTTTGGATTACCTATAGATAGTTAATCAGTTACCATATTTTTATGTTTTCACACATGGAAATATAGAATATAGTAGAGATCTCACGTAAAATGTTAAATTATACATAAATAAATATAAATATAAATAAATCTTAATTTTTGGTTTGTGATGAATTAGACTTAAATATATATTAATTTAGAATAATTTAATATATTGATTGAATTATTAATAATTGTTAAAATTATCTAATAAATTCCTTATATATATACATGACAAAATACCTCATTATTTTATTTTTCAGAAGATTAAAATATATACAACAGTGTTTTTCTAAATTTTCTCCTACAGATCATTCAAATCCGCTCAAGATCCGTTAATACAATCAATACATACCCAATATAATCAATCATATCTAATGAAATATTATTAAATAAAATAGATATATAATAAAGATATACAATAATCACAATACCCCTTCAAGTTGGAGCGTGAAGATCTTGAATGCCCAACTTGTGAAGTAAAAAAGAATATTGTTGTTTTCCCAATGTCTTGGTAAAAATATCTGTAAATTGTTCATTAGTGGGAACAAAACTGGGACTAATATCCTCGAGAATAATGACATCACGAACAAAATAACAATATACTTCAATGTGCTTGGTTCTATCATGGAAAACTGGATTCTGAGATATGTGCAGAGTAGCTTAACTATCACAATGCAGTAACATGAGTGTAGTGTGTATCACGTTAAGACTAGATAAAATTTCCTTTAACCATTTTAATTAATAAGTAGTCATAGCCATCGAGCAATACTCAGCTTCAGCAGACGATCTGGACACAATATGTTTCTTTTTCGTCTTCCAAGAGATAGGAGAGTCACCAAGAAATATTATCCAACCCGTAAGTGATCTCCGGGTCAGCGGGCAACTAGCCCAATCGACATCACACCATCCATGTAGACGTAGGTCACATTTACTACTCAACAAGATACCTTGTCCTGGATTCTGTTTCAAATAACGAACAACTCGGAGTGTTGCGTGCCAATGATCCTCCTTTGGTTGTTGCATGAATTAAGACAAAACATGAACACACAATAGGACAGTTCGGGTCGTGTGAAGCACAGATAAATCAATCGTCCAATCAAGCGACGATACGACTCTTGGTCATGAAGTAGTTTACTAGTAGACAAAGTCAAACGATGATTTTGTTCCATAGGAACAAGAGCGGGTTTATCGCCCAACAAACCAACTTTAGAAATTATATCAAGTGCATATTTCCTTTGACACAAGTAAAATCCATTTGAACTTCGTGCGATTTCAACACTAAGGAAATACTTCAAGACACCCAAATCTTTCATATGAAAATAAGCACTCAAATAGGCTTTAAATCTCTGAATAATTGCACTATCATTTCATGCAACAATCAAATCATCACACAAGCACACTAAGGTGAATGTTACCATTGTTCATGGAGAATAAAGAATAATCTGAGTATGATTGCTGAAACCCATATCCCTTCAATGCAGCCGAGAGTTTAGCAAACCAACATCGAGGAGCATACTTAAGCCCATAGAGTGACTTTTTCAATTTACACACCTTGCCAGGAACTGAGACTTAGAAATCAAGCGGTAACTTTATATAAACTTCCTCTTCAAGATCACCATGAACAAAGGCGTTGTGAACATCCATTTGATGAACCTCCCAATTCTTTGCAGTTGCTACTGCAAGAAATACTCGCACTGTAGTCATCTTAGCAACTGGAGCAAAAGTCTCAGTATAGTCAATCCCTGTAACTTGGTGATTCTCAAAGATTACAAGCCTAGCTTTGGATCTTTCCACTGTGCCATCAGAGTGATAATTGATTTTGTAGACCCATTTGCAACCTAGTGCCTTCTTGTTTAGTGGAAGGTCATCTATCTCCCACGTATCATTTTTTTTCAATGAATGTATCTCACGGTGCATTGCATCTCGCTATCGTTCATCTTTTACTGCCTCAGAATATGTCACAGGTTCACGGTCTGCATGTATTGCTGCAAGAAACATTTTATGTCGCAGAGAAAAATTATTACAATTCACATAGTGTGCAATGGGATATGAATTACCTGAGGAATGCTACGGTTTAGGTGTTGGTGGGAATAAACTCAATTTTTGTATTGTATGAATGTCATAGTCATGCAACAAAACTGATGGTTTTTTCTGTCTATGACTGCAACCCAACAATTCCTCATGTAATTCTTGATCATTTTGCTCATTTGGTTCTTGTACAGAAGTATTATTTATTGACGGAATAACATCAACTTCATGTTGTACTGGTATTGCATCAGGCACATCATGATCGTCATGTCTTGCTCCCTCTTTTTTTTTTTTCAAATCATCAATCTTCTCCAAATCAAAATCAGACCCACCCAAACTAGAAATTGTAGGTAAGTCTTCTTTAGGAAGATAAGCAAAAAGAAAATCTGTTTATGAGAACTTGACATCTTGTGAGACAAAAAATTCATTGGTTTCTATATCATACAAACGCTATCCCTTTTTCCCACATGGATATCCCACAAAAATACATCTTCTACTTTGGGAATTAAATTTATTGCCTAACCTCCCTTGTTTATGAGCATAACATAATGATCCAAACACTCGTAGATGATCATAGGTAAGGTCACAAAGCATTCTATAAGGAGTCTTTCCATTCAAAACTAAGGAAGCACTAGTAGAAAAAAGGGTTTCTACGTCGTCAATATAATGTCGGCTAAATCAAAAACTGACGTTGCTAAAAACGTAGTGGCATTTTGTAAATAAATGAACATTATGACGTCGGTTTGTAATAAACCGACGTTGTTATACATAGATGACCTCGGTTACCATTTACAACCGTCCTTGAAAATACTGTAAAAATAAAAATTTAAAATTTGAACTTTTTTTTTTGCGGTGAGTGGCTAACGTCGGTTGGGAGAGGCCGACTGACGTTATGTGGAGGAAAAATGTCGTCGGTTTTGTCCCAATAACCGACGTCATGTGTGCAGCGACATTGTGGAGGTGAACTGTGGTGGATTTTGGAAAATTAGGGTTCAACACAACGTCGGTTATAAGCTCCTAACCGACGTGATTATGTTTGTTTTAACCCACCTCACACGTTTTCACTTTCACTTTTCTTCTCCCTCCACTACGTGCGCGTTCTCGATTCACTGTTCTGGTATCTTTGTGCTCTGTTTCAAGCTCCTTAGGTTCTCCATTCAGCTCTGTTTCACTCTTGGTCCTTCATTTACGTTGAGCGCTTCGTTTAAACGGTGCCATTTTCGTTTTAAGCTTCGTTCGAGGTACCCTTGGTTTCAAGTTTTTAATTGTTCCTTTCTCCGACATATTCGTTTGCTTTCAGTGATTGTGGTATTTTATTGACTTTTTGTTTGCGTTTTGTGATTTTGGTAGTGTTTGTTTGGGCTTCTTTCAAGTTCGTTTGGTATGCACAAGCTTGTTCACAGTCTCGGTTGTATGCTTGGTTTAACATCCTTAGCAAGAGGTTAGCAATTTCATAAAATTCATTAAAAATAGTTAGAAATTTATTTTTGCCCCAAATTTTTTATCAACATCTTGATTTAGTATATATTTGATGGTAGAGTTCTTACATTGTATAGATTTACCATAGATTTAGGGTTTCAAAGATTTATGGCGAAAAAACTTCAAACGGCCATAACTTTTGATAGAGAGCTCGGATTGAAACGCCTCAAAAATAAAAGTTGTTCGAAATGGGGTAACGAAGCTCTTGGCCAACATCCAAAGGCGGTTGGGCCTCCGAAAATTCCAAAATTCCATCGTTTAGGTTTTCTTTTTTATTTTTTTCTTATTTTTCATCTATTTTTTTAGATTGTAGCCTTTGATTTCACATATCTATACTTGCTAAAAAATTCTAAAATTTTTTGTGGTGTTTTCTTGTATTGATTAGAGATTTATCAATTTATAATTTTTTTTAAAAAACGACAACACCACATCGGTTGTTTGGCCAAAACCGAAGTGGTGTTGTGTTGTGGATTTCAGCAAAGCACCACGTCGGTCTTTTGGTCCAAACAAACGTGGTGGTGGATTACGTGACGTCGGTTGTTTAACTGACGTCATTTTCAACGTCTCCTAGGTCAACGTCGGTTCGGGACCCGACGATAAAAGTCTCTCAGAACTGACAATAAATGCCTTTTTTCTACTAGTGAAGGGATTCTATTTATCAAGTAACCAGCCGTGAGAACACATTTTCCCCAAAAATCAATAGGTAAACATCCCTAAAATCTCAAAGCTCAAGCTACATTTAATCTATGTTGATGCTTATGTTCAACACGCTTATTTTGTTGTGGTGTCCCCGTACAAGATGTTTGAAAAATTATTTTATTTTCAAGAAAATAATTTTTCATGTAAGTAAATTCTGTTTTGTTGTCAGTCCTTATAATTTTCACTTGTTTATTAAACTGACGCTCCACCATGGAGAAAAACATTTTCAAAGTAATTCACACCTATTTCTTATCAATCAACAAATAAATCCACACTGATCTAAAGTAATCATCAATAGTCAAAAAATAGGATGCTCCTATTTTTGTTTGTTTTGCTCTTTGACAAACATCACAACATTTATTCAAATTTTCAGTACCTTTTTCAAGGTCTACACCTGAAACTATCTTGGTAACTTGCATAGACGAATGCCCCAATCGTTGATGCCAAAAATCCAAAGGCATCCCTTTGTCAACTTTCAAAGCCGTAATACACGACATCCCCTTAAAATAACAGAGTCCATCCCGACGTTCACCCTCACCAATCAGCTTCCTCGAAGTGCGGTCCTATATTACACATATGTTATGAGTGAACTGAATAGTACAATTGGAATGATCTATAAGCTGCGACACAGAAATTAAATTGTAAGATAATCCAAGCACTTATAAAACATTCTCAAGGACAAAATCACTGCAAAAAATAATGGATCCCTCCTTGGTAGCCACAATATTGCTCGCATCTGGTAAACCAACAGGACATGGAGATATGGCTCATAAGTTATGTAAATCACTCAAATTTCCTATCATGTGGTTCGAGGCTCCTGTGGCTATTATCCATGATATTTGCTTACCAGTCATCTTCTCATTTGAACGACCCTTCAATTGTACATACATAATCAAGTGACCAGGATTGTTAAGACTGGTTATGTCGTAAGTGAGATAGCTTTCTGTTGACGGTTACCATCATTGGGTTCTTCAGCCATGATTCAATATATTGGGTGTATATGGGTCTAGCTCTGCTACCATGACAAAATACCCCATTACTTTATTTCTTCAAAAGATTAAAATATATACAATAGTGTTTCCCTAAACTTTCTACTACAGATCCGTTCAAATACATTCAAGATCCGCTAATACAATCAATACCTACCCAATGTAATCAATCATATCTCATGAAATATTAAATAAAAACAGATATATAATAAAGATATACAATAATCACAACTTATTTTTTATTATATATCTATTTTTATTTAATAATATTCCATGAGATATGATTGGTTATATTAGGTAGGTATTGATTGTATTAGCGAGTCTTGAACGAATTTGAACGAATTTGTAGGAGAAAGTTCAAGAAAACACTATTATATATATTTTAATCTTCTAAAAAGTAAAATAATGAAATATTTTGTCAATATATATATTAAATATTTCATTCTCTATCAAATAAGGGTTTCACTCTCTATAAGAAAATGAAGAACAATAAAATAAGATTATAAATATGTAAAAACTAAGAAAAGAATTGAATTCTTCTTACACCATCAAAGATTGCAGAGAAAAAACATTGAAAGAATAAAAAGATTTGAAAATACGATATTTTGGAAAGACAGCAATGGAAATTCACCTATAATTCCCACCAAAATTTGTTATTATTTTAATTAAAAAAATACGACATTTATTTGTACCAATCTTTCTGTCTTTTTTTTTTTTTTTTTTTTAAAACATCATTTTTTTGAACTAAAAATAAAAATAAAAAGGGTTTACCAAAATTAAAAGTAAAATTAATAAATGAAAATAAAAAAATAA
>Ga0099824_1006790_pt1 | contig 15544 bp, 10 predicted proteins | sample SiratrowhiteBW_FD_76837 | JGI IMG/M metagenome (GOLD analysis project Ga0099824, IMG submission 76837) | Root nodule microbial communities of legume samples collected from California, USA - Siratro white BW | ecosystem: Host-associated > Plants > Roots > Nodule | place: USA: California...
AAGATTGAGAAGTACGAGGATGCTTACAAGATGGTTTATTGTCCAAGTGTGTGCAATTATTGCAACTATCCATGCAGTGATATTGGAATATATCAGGACCAATATGGCAAGCGTTTAGCTCTATCTTCTGAGCCATTCAAAGTGCAGTTTCAGAAAGTTCAATACTAATCGTTGAATATCCAAATCTTAATGAGTATAGTGTAATGTACCACATGCACTTTTCATACAACATGATTCTCGAGTTGAGTTCCGTGTACTGAACTATACATAATAAATAAACAAGGTGTCTTCTATTTCAAGTCTTTTTAAAGTTTCTAGTTTCTCTTTGTCGTCATTTACTTGTAAAACAAATCTTTCCTAAGAATGTAAACTCCTAAAAATATATTTAAGCTAAAAAAAGTAGTATCTGTGGAAGTATTTTCCTTTGAAGAATTAACATGCTATGGTAGTTAGTTACTGTTATATGGTTGAGTAAATATGAGTTAGACACACAAAAGAACGTCTGCTTCTGAAACCTGTTGTTCATGTGGCTTTCCTTACAATGGATCACGTCAACCCATTTCTAAAAATAACAGCATTGTTTCTCGGTTATGATTGCATAGTCACTTTCATCACTCCCAAACCCACACTCTCTCTTCCTTTATACACTTCAACTTCACCCCTCTCCATCGACAAACAGTTATTATTATTACAATAATGATTGATGTTAACAAATTTTAAAGTATGTACCTAATAATAATAATAATATTGGACATCATTCTTTATTTAACAGCGAAGAATAAATTAATGGAAGCACTCAAGGGGTGCTCCAACCCTATTACAAGAAAAAATAAATGAAATCGAACCCTGAGAAAACTACATCACAGTAGCCAGAACCACAACACCCAAAGCAACACTTACAACTTACAACTTACAACTGGGCACAAGCAAGAAAACTAACACAACACTATAAAACCCAACAAAGTAGAACCTTACCCAGTGGTAATACCTTTAGCACTAAACTTCCCACGTTCAACAAATAAGACATGTGAACACACCCAGACCCAATCCACTATGATCCCATCAGACATAAAGACTTTAGCACAGACCCAAACAAATTGTAAGATGGTTTTCTCAAATCTGCACTGTCTTTCGTAGTCTATGACACAAAAACCTTGAGAACTTGTTATTACCCTAGTGGTCTGACAGCAATCAGCACCAGCTCTCAGCCAACAATACGTTTCCCTGCAAAAAAACACAACAAACACAAAACAGAAACCAGCACCTAGCTTGCCCTTCAACCTCACTCTCTGAATCGGCTCCCAGTAGATAACAGTACCCCTGGACCCTTCTCCTATACACAAGTGGTCATCTAAGTATTTTCTAGGCACTGCATAGGACACAAGCACCAATCCGAAAAAGAACAATTTATCATCTTAGATCTAAATTTAGCCCAAACTCATGCTTTAAGATGAGTCCTAACAAAAATTTCAGAATCATTAACAACTTCCTACTAAACACTACGTTATTCCTATGTCTCCAAATCTCCCACACTATTGCTAGCCACATCCCTTTCCATACGATATTAACTTTCTTATTGAACCAAATCAAATAAAAATTCATTAAGTGACTTCCAGCATTATTATGCCTAACTGAGTATATACCTATCCATCAAGACAGTGACGGAAGATTGATGAATAGTAAACACTCTGTAAATATCTCGGATTTTGATAAATTTCCAAATTCAACTCACAATATTTTTGACACAAAAAAAAACATTAAACACCCAACATGAGCACTCAACCAAATTGGAAATGTAATTACATAAAATAAAACTACAAATTACTGTTTGAGTAGTTGTTTGCATACTAATTCATGCAATTCAGATTATTAATATATGATGTTTTCCAATAGAAATGCAAATGTACACTTGAACTTAATATAGTATAAGCGTAAGGGATTTTGTGAAGAGTTGTTATAAATTACATATATAATTGTTCTTGCAAGAGACCGATTCATAAATTTTAAATTAAACTGACCTTGTATTGAGATGAGAGGGTCGTAAATTTTGAATTGAACTAACCTTGTACTAAGACGAAAGGGTCATTGTTCTCCATTTTGACCTTGTACTGAGACGAGAGGGTTGTACATTTTGATTAAATTTCCCGACAATGTCACTGAGATTATACAATCGTGTATTGTAAAATGTGGAGATATGACATTGAGTCCTTTCTTCAAAAAGAGATACGATATTGAGTCATTTCTCTAATAATATCTTTTGTTGATTTGCATGAAGTTTAAAAAAAATCTATGTTGGATGCATGTCAATGCATGAATTTTTCTTTTTGTTTTGTGTTTCTGAAGAATGCATTTACGAATGCATGAAATTTGATTTCTTTTTTAAGAATGCATATGTATGCTTGAAATTTGTTTCAATATGAATTTTTGATTTTGTTGTTTTTTCGAAAAATGCATATGTATGTATGAAACTTTGCATGAATGTGAATTTTTTATTTTGTTCTTTTTGAAGAATACATATGTATATGCATGAAATTTGATTTTTAAATTTTCTGAATGAAAATGCATGTTTCAATGCATAAAATTTGATTTGTTTTTCTTTTTGAAGAATACATATATGAATGCATGAAACTTTGTGAATTTTTTGAATGAAAATGCATGCTTAAATGCACGAATTCTTTTTGCCTTTTTGATTTTGTTCTTTTTTTTTTTTTTTGAAGAATGCATATGTATACATGAAACTTGATTTTTTTATTATTATTTTGATTTTAAGAGAATGCATAAATGATGCATGAAATTTGTTTTTTTGTTTTTACTTTGAATGAAAATGCATGTTTGAGTGCATTAAATTTGATTTTTTGTTCTTTTTGAAGAGTGCATTTATGAATGCATGAAACTTTCTGAATTTTTGAATGAAAATGCATGCTTGAATGCATGAATTATTTTTGTCTTTTTGATTTTTATTTTTTTTGAAGAATCCATTTATAAATGCATGAAATTTGTTTTATTTTACTGTATTTTTATTTTGAATGAAAATGCATGTTTGAATGCATGAAATTTTGCCTAGATGTGAATTTTTTTGATTTTGTTCTTTTTTGAAGAATGCATATGTATGCATGAAATTTTTTTATTGAATTTTCTGAATGATAATGCAGGTTTGAATGCATGAAATTTGATTTTTTTATTCTTTTTGAATGATGCATGCATGAAATTCTTGATTGAATATGAATTTTGAAAATGCATGTTTAAATGCATGAAATTTAATGTGTTTTTTTGAATGATGCATGCATGAAATTTTTAATTGAATATGAATTTTGAAAATGTATGTTGAATGTGTGAAATTTGATTTTTTGTTCTTTTTTTTTTTTTTTTAAAAATGCATTTATTAATGCATAAAATTTTTTTTTTTTTTTTTTTTTTTTTTTTTTTAAAAATGCATTTATGAATGCATAAAACTTGATTTTTTTTTTTGTTTTGTTCTTTTTGAAGAATGCATATATGATGCATGAAATTTGTTTTATTTTATTTTATTTTATTTTGAATAAAAATGTATGTATGAATGCATGAACTTTATTTTTTATTTTCTTGGACGATAATGCATATATTAATACATGAAATTCTATTTTTGATTGACTTGCATTTTCAATGCTAATGTATGTACAAATTTTTCAATGATTTTACAAATGATAATTTTTTTTAGTGAATTTTTCAAAGACAGTGTTTCAAAAAGATATGTACAAATTTTCCAAAAGAGACGGTATGTACAAAAGATTTTTCAATGATTTTCAAATGTTTCAAAGTTTATGTACAAAGGAATATTTTTTAATGATTTGTTCCAATGTTTATTCAAAAAGTATGTACAGAGATTTTTCCATATATATTTTTTATGTACATTCAAAAGGATTTTTCAATAACTTTTTTTATTTAAAATGCATATGTACAAAGAATTTGAAAGATTTCAAGAATATGTACAAAATTCAAAGTGAAAATATGTACAAAAGTGTTTTCTTTTTTCTTTCTCAAAATTTCAATGTAGAATCAGAAGTTCTTGGTAATCATTGAGTTCACGAGATACCAACTTCAATTTTTGAGAAAATCAGACACATTTGAAGCTAATGTCAACATGGTGTAATTATCAACTTTTCGTTTGGAAACATTGCCTATATGCATGCTCGAACCCATGGGGAAAAGGTAAGTGTTTGAGGTATTGGAGAGATACTCGGAATGCACATCCTCAGATTGGATTGTCCCATTTTTGGTGTCCCGGACAAATTTGACTCAAAAGTTGATGAAGGTATTTCTCTTGGCTATTCACTACATGGTCATTCATATAGAGCATATAATAAGAGAACCATGTTAGTTGAGAAATCCATGCATATTGCATTTGATGAGACTAACCAGAACATGCAGGAAAGCCCTAAGACAGGTGCAGATGATGAGGTTCCAAATGTTCAACAAGTTTATAATAGTTTGGATAATAAATCTGAAGAAGCCAGTAAACTGTCAGAGACTCAACCAATTGAACAGGTAGTTCAACCAGTTGATTCTGGAGCTAGTGGAAGTACAGTTAATTATGGACTACCAACAGAATGGAGAGTTCCCAAAAATCTTTCATTAGATAATGTAATTGGTTAAGTTCATAAATGAGTATCAACAAGAAGATCATTGAACATTTTTTGTGAACACATGGTCTTTGTATCATAAGTGGAGCCCAAAACTGTATCTGATGCACTTGGAGATAGCAACTGGATCAATGCAATGTATGAAGAACTAAATCAGTTTACTCGAAATGAAGTCCGGACACTAGTTCCCAGAACTAAACAGATGCATTTTATTGGAACTAAGTGGGTATTCAAGAATAAAATGGACGAGCAAGGTGTCATTGTAAGGAATAAAGCAAGGTTGGTTGCAAAGGGATACAATCAAGAGGAAGGTATAGACTTTGGAGAAACCTATGCACCAGTAGCTAGACTGAAGGCAGTGAGATTGATATTAGCATATGCTTGCATGAATGGATTTAAATTGCACCAAATGGATGTCAAGAGTGCTTTTCTCAATGGATATATTGATGAAGAGGTATATGTGAGTCAACCCCCTAGATTTGAAGACCACAAATACCCAGATCATGTCTTTAAGCTCAAGAAAACATTATATGCTTTAAACAAGCACCTCAACAGTGGTATGAGAGGTTGAGTAATTTCCTTCTTTCACAAGGCTATAAAAGAGGAAAAACAGATAAGACATTGTTCGTTAAGAAAGCATGCAATGATATCATTCTTGTACAAGTATATGTTGATGATATAATATTTGGTTCAACTAATGAAATTCTATGTGAGCAGTTTGTTAAAGCAATGCAGGGAGAATTTGAGATGTCAATGATGGGAGAACTCAATTACTTTCTTTGCCTACAAATTAAACAGTTCTAGCATGGAACATTTCTTTGTCAATCAAAATATTGTCGAGAACTATTGAAGAAATTTGACATGGAGAATTGCAAGGAGGCGTTTACACCAATTGCCACTGGATGTTCTCTGGATACTGGTGAGAATAGAACAAATTATGATCAAACCAGATATAAAGACCTCATAGGTTCACTGTTATATCTAACTGCAAGCAGACCAGATATTATGTTTAGTGTATGTTTGTGTGCAAGATTTCAAGCAAAGCCTAAGGAATCGCATTACATGGCAGCAAAGAGGATATTGAAATATCTCAAAGGGATAATTGATGTCGGTTTATGGTATCCAAGTGAGGTATCTTTAAATTTAATTGGTTATTCTAACTCAGATTTTGCAAGATGCAAAATTGATAGAAAAGCACAAGTGGAACATGTCATCTTCTAGGATCAGTTTATCTCTTGGCACAGTAAAAAGCAAGCTTGTGTAGCTCTATCCATGCAGAGGCTAAATACATTACAGTTGGAAGTTGTTGTGCACAGAGCTTATGGATTAAACAACAACTAAGTGATTTCGGTCTCAATTTGTCTCAAATCACATTATTGTGTGATAACACTAGTGCAATAAATTTAACAAAGAATCCTATACAACATTCCAGAACTAAATATATTGAAATACGCCACATTTTATTAGAGATCATGTAATTAATGGTGATTGTGTAATTCAGTTTGTTAATTATAAGAATCAATTAGCTTATTTGTTTACAAAAACTCTTAATAAAGAGATATTTAATTTTCTCATAATTGAATTGGGAATTATTGATTTCAAAAATATTTGAAAATTAAATCAGACAATAAATAGTTGATCTTAGTTATATTTTATGCAATATTTGTGCCATCAATGAATAAAGACCATTTACTGAAATTTCTCTGAACCTACTGCAATTGATGCGAAATATCTGATCTGATTTAATTGTTGATTAATTGATTGGGGCGAGAGAAAGATGATAAAGGAAACTCAAGGACCTATGGATAATAAGTTGTTACAAGACGTACACTATATGGGAAATATAAAGATTCTACTGAAGATTCCAAAACAAGTCAAAAAGCTTTGACCGGGCTGAGCTGGCATCAAATGCAGAGTGCATGTGAAGAGTGATAAGCAACTCAGCACCACTTGTCACAGACTCATTAGAAGTCAACAAGTCAAAAGGCAACAAACTCTGAAGCTTAGTAAAATCTATGTTAGTTTATTGCTTACAGAATCCAAACTGAAAAGATTTTACTGAATTATCTTTCAATGCTTTGCTTGCGTGAATTAACTGCACAGATTGGATTTGAATTTTCAAATTTGTCTCATGTGTGGAAGCATGCATTATATAGCACGAACATAGAACACTTGATCACACATTTCATCTTATTTTCTTCATCTTAGAGCACATACTGCATAAACCTTAAAAAAACCAAATTAGGCAACAAATCCAATAGAAAATTAACTAATGTAGCAAGCAAAAACAGAAATTAGAGTTACTCTATAGCAAGAACTTAATTAGTTGTTTCACTTGCTACTTTATCCTTAACAGAGAAATCGATGGTCCCCGGCAACGGCGCCATATTTGATCGAAGTCGTATCCGATCAAATAAATGCAATTAAATGTAGTACTAAAAAGTGACTCATAGGTCATCTCCCAAGGACCTAGTTTTCTGTCAAAGGATTAAACACACAAAAAATGGGGGGTTTGTTGTGAAATAATAATATTAATAAAGAAAACAATAACCGAATTAGATTTTCTTAACCTAAATTTAAGTTACTTTTTTTTATTAGATTGCAATTTGCTTATCACAGGATACAAAAATTCATGCTCAACGTATTCAACCCTAATTCCAACCCGAATTAATTAACTAAGCAATAATTAACACAAGTTTTCCTTATGCAAATTAAGCATTCACATACATCATTCATTCCATCCAAACCCATGACTCACTCCATTAAGCATGAACAGAGACATGAATTTCATAGAATTTCATATTAACTGAAACATTAAGCATGAATTAATAAAAACATTAAGCAAAAAAATAAAATAATGAAGAGTTAAGAGACGAAGAGAGCAAAAATAACCTCAAAGCTTCATTGCAATCCGAATCAAAAGGATAACCTTATAAATTAGCTTTCCATTAAATTCAAATAAAGCAAACAAAGATAATACGTAAATAGAGATTAAACGCAAAAAGAGATTAAATGCAAAACAAAATTGAAACAAGAACGAAATTAAATAAAACGGGAACGAAATTAAATTAAAACAGGAACGAAACTAAATTAAATAAAAATAGAAATGAAATTAAATTGCAGAGAAAATAAATACAAAACCAGTTTTTCCAGAGAGAGAACTAACTGAATCCCAAAAGCAGAGAGTTAGAGAGTCCCCGACTCCTTTGGCTTCACCTCCTTTAATAGGCGGCTAGACCTAGGTCAGTCTTGAACACTAAACCTAATGGGCCCAAATCTTTCAATTCTGGTCTAATAAATAAAAACTAAAAATAAAAACTGAAAATAAAAACTAATAATGTGGCAGCTCATCTTCAATTCCAGAATTAATTTCCAAGCCCAATAAAACTCCAAAGCTGCCCTAAAAATAATAATAAAATTAGCTCAGAAAATCTGAATTAAATAAAACTACGAATTTCTGGTAAATGAAGCACAAATAGTGAAATTGAGAAAATAATAGATAATTAAGCACAAATCACTAATTAAAATAGGTACAGAAAGACAAGTAAATAAGAGAAAATAATGACTCATCAGTATCGTGGTCAAATCAGGAATTGGTTTTTCCAAGTTAAAGTTCCTAAGACTCCTGATAAAACTAAGTAACCAATAACAACATATAATCAACCTTACACTTTCAACATCTCTCCACATCAAACCAAATAATTCATTTCTGACTAGATTTGTCTAACTGAAACGGTGAATCAATAAATAAGAAAAATTATTTAATCAAACCCCAAGCTAAAACAAATGAATTTTGGACAGCCATCAATATGACACAGGAATTATGTTAGAATATACCAATCATCTTTAATAATTCAGCTGCCAAAAAAAAAGATATTTACAACTTTTTTCAACTGAAATTGACTCATTTTTCTTAGTCATAGAAACTTGCAAAACTGCAGAAAACTACACATGCAACAAACCAAAGAGTCAAGCGATGCCTAAACAACAAACAATTCCTAAGCAAGTGAAGCAATCTCCATATAAAATCATAAAGTTTTAGCAGGATTGTGAAATAAAATCATACCTTGTTTTCTTCCTCGCTCTCTCTTATCTTTCACGTGCGCATCTGAACCTTCAACTTAGGGTTTTCTTATGGTTGGTGTTGGGGTTTTTCGATTCTCCTTATGAGAACCCTATAATTTCTCATTGGTAGTTGCGATACTTTTCGTGTTCTTAGGAGAAATCCTAAGTCGTATATCAGAAACACAGTGTGTATATGGTGAAGAGAAATCGATAGATGTTAAAAAAATAGTAAAAGAAGCAAAAATTTAAAAGCTTGGGAGAACTAACGAACCTAAAAGAAGCAAGGATCAAAAGGCTTGGGGCAAAAGATCAAGGCACCAAGGAATTTGATGCTCAAAAGGAGAAAACGAGAAATTTGAAATGCAAAGATCTCAAGCTTTGAAATAGTAAATGGTCTTAGATTGCTAGGTAAAAGAAAAAGGGTTATTTTATGAAGCGGAAGTCCTTCGAAACGAAACTCTTAAACACGAGCGCGAGAACGACAAATCACGTGAAATAAAATATAATTAAAAAGTTAAAAATTAAAAAATAAAATATCATTTATTACATTTTATTAAAAATTATCATACCATGACTGCAGTTTATTAAAAAACTGGTGGTAATTAAGTGAGGTTTGGAAAACCTCTATTATATGTTGTGTTATTGGAGGTTGTTATAACCTCAGAAAATAAATCCTAGTTAAAATTAGCAATTTTTATAGTGTTGTATGTTTTGTTTGTAATTTGTAATTCTATTTTGGAATTGTATTAACAAGCTGGCTAAAATTATGTTAAGTTTTTAATTGATTTGGTACGTCTTTTCACTATGGTATATTTTCCATTTACCTTTTTATGTGTAATTTAATAATAATAAACTGATTTCAACTGAAATATATGTATTATTGTCTATAAATTTAACTTAAGTACTGTTCTGAATAAATAAATTTGAATATTTAAAATTGTCAAATAATTCTTAAGAAAAAGATTTACCAGATTAAGTTGTAACTATAGATGTGGTGGAAAAATAGATGGTGTCAGATCAGCAGTTAAATATAATAATACTGTGCATTTTTTGTACTTCAGAAACTTAACAATGAATTGCAGCTTTTTGGTAGGCTGGTTTTTTGTTTGGTAGCCTCATCTATAAAGCAGTAAGGGTTGGATTATCATTTTTATATTTCGTATTAATTTTAATTTTTTCCGATAAAAAATAATCTTACATAATTTCGTCATTTATGTTTAGTATTTAGTTAAGCCATGCATGGATTTGATTTTGAAAAATCTAATCCAATTCTAAATAATTGGTAGTGAAATTCAAATCCAGTCCAAATCTAAAAAATTTGGATTGAAATTAAATCCGAATTCATATTTTATAAAAAAAAAAACTAATTTGGATTTTATATATCTAAATTTAAATAATTGAAATATATTATTCTATTTTAAATCCATATTTTTAAAAAAAAAAGTAAAGTTTGAATGTTTATAATTCTATTTATTAAGTTTAAAATTAGATTCTTTTTCATATTCAGCTTTTATGAAAATTTTTGTTGCACTTTTATAAGTAAATTAAGTGATCATAATTTCTCCTTACATCTATAAAAATTGGTAAATTATTTCTAAATATAAGATTATAACCCATTTAATATAATATACTTTTGCATATATCGCTTTAAATATAATTATATACATAATAATTTTATAATTTTAACTACTTCTATCTATTAAATACATTCTATCTATTAAATACATTAAACACAATTCTTGCAATAATACAAAACAAGTATAAACAACAATTAGTGAAATCTAAACATCATTAAAAAAAATTCTTTAATTTTTTTTCTTTTTCTATAGTTTTCTTTATAGTGGTGGGGTCAACAGAAACTTTTTTTTTTTTTAATTTCTGGATAGATGATTTGATGATAAAAAAAAATAAAAATTTCAAAAGTAATTATCATAAAATCCTATATAGGAAAAAAAAGACACCATAACTTGTCTTTTACATTCTGTTTGTAATAGGGCGCAAGAAAGCCAACAAACACGAAAATTCACGAATTTTGATAAATAAAATATTAATTAAAAACACAAATTGATAAAAATTTTCATGACAAACTTTTTTCGGATGATAGCGATGATTTGCAAAGAAATAACCATTTCTATTAAAACTTTTATATAATTAATTTATTAATATATATTTATATTATAATAAGATAAATATAATTAATTATATATTATTATTGTTAAAATAATAATAAATTTACAAAATAACAATAAAAATAAAATACTAATAACATTAATATTAAAAACAAAAAATAATAATAATAAAATTATAAAATAATATTATTAATAATAATAATTTAATTTTTATTTAAACTAATTAATAATCTTATAATTAAAAAATAATAATTTATTAATCACACTCATCAAACTAATTATTTTTAATTTTAATTATAATTTTATTTACTAAAAAATATTTTTATTAATTACACATATCACATCATTCATAAATTTTCTTAAACTTTCTACTTAAAACTCACTATCTTTTCTTTAATCCAAACAACTAAACTTTACACATACTTTCCTTTCAAATCATCTCAAATTCATTTCCTCAAATTACTTTTTAATGCAAACAAAACCTTAATGTGAAATCTCTTTTCATCTTTGACAAAAATATCAAATTATCAAATGTAATTCTTTGAGAGATTCCTCACCTTTTAGCCTTTAATTGTGCAAAAACAATAATGTAAACATATTATTTACTTTGTATTTACATTACAGTTAGGATAATCAAACTTTTTTTTATAACTATTTAAAGAATCCCAAGAACCCCTAAATCCTAGATTCTTACCTTTTGCTTCATATAATTCAAAAATATTTTTATAGACATGAATAAACATCATCGACTTCTTCTTTAACTAAAATCAAAGTCCAAAAATACAGGAAACAAATATTTATAAAATGAAAAATCAAAGGCTTCTTAGTGAAAAACAAATTACTTACTCTCTATTGTTGTTGCCATCAAACGTTGAAACACCCAATCAACTATGTTTTTCTATTTGTGTTCAATATTTTCACGTTTGTCTTTAAGAATGGAGTATTTTATAAAATAAGAACATATAGGACAAAGATAGGAACTAGAAAAGTCATGATGAAGTTGATAGTGTTCATAGTGCATAGAGAAAACAAGCACGAAAGAAAGTGAAACAAATACAAAGAAAAAAAAAACTAATTAGTGTTGAAAGAATAATCATTGGTGTAAAATTATAAGTTCCGTAATTGTAAGAAGTAAATATAACAAAAAAAACAATATAATAGATAGGTATCTACATAATAGACATGAGTAAAAATTAGAATGTTTTTTTGTAATGTAAGTAAACTTAAAATTGCGAACGATATACATTCTTTAATTTGGATAACCGAGTATATAATATATAAAATATAGATCGGATCAGATTAATTAATCTAAAATTAATTAAAAAACCAGAAGACAGGATGCAATAAAAGTCGGAGAATCATTGACATACATCTCTGCACATAATTCAAAGCAAGTGGATTGAAAAAAACAATATCATTACCAACCGAACAGGTAAAAAATCACAGATTAAATTAATGTGATTCCACATGTAAAATGTGCAAACTATTCTATTTCTTTGTACTGGAAAAGCTTGATAATTCACCTAGTTCGTTGAATGACTTTGAATCGAACGTAGAAAACCTACTAAATAAATAGGAACCCTAGAAGATATTAAAGATTAATCCAATAAAGATATTATGGTGTTAGGTATTTAACAAACCTCTCTTTTCAAAATCCTGACTTGGAAAATGAAGAGTGTTATGTGCCAACTTAGATGATATCCTGAAACTAATAAAGAAAATTATGGATATTTTTGCGAAAACAATCACATAACACCAGTATCTTTACACTCTCTCCTGTAATAAATCTAGATTGTTAAAGGAACCCTATTCATGTGACTACTTTTAAACGAAATTTTCAAATCCAGAAATTAATTGCCACATTAAAAATAACACCTGATTTAGTCAAAAGAATAACCAAATATAGGTAAGAATTCTAGAATCCATAAAAACTCATACTACGACATTAAATATTCTAACTTATGGTATCTCTTCTCTATCACAGCTAGAATATTTTCAACATGTTTTGATTTCCTAAACCTTTTCTGCCACGAGTTTTTTTTTTTTAGGTCGACTCTAATCACAGAATTAGGTAATATCGTGATTATTCTTCCACATATAAAAGGATTTAAATAAATAAAAAAAAAAGTCAAGTAACGTAATTTTAACATTGCTTTATGCTTGTTTTCTTTAGAACAATTTCTTACTGTCAACATAAATAAAAATACAAAACAAAGATTAAGGTACACGTATTTATTAATGTTAATATAATGGAATACGTATTTCATTTTTAATAACTATTATACGTGTTTAATTAATGTTAACATATAGATAAACTTAAAGAAATTATTAAAGATTTTAATTTTAAAAATAAAATTAAAAAATAATTAATTGCATATTAATATTACTATTATTTATTTATTTCTTTAATAAATACACGTTACGATAAATTACTCAAGACCAAACATATATTCGATTACTTAAATCATTAAAATAATTTAAATAAAATTAATAAAATTAAAATTTTTGTATTAAACTAAATTTTTTTCTTATTATATTGAAATAAAATATACAAATACTTTATTTACCTTACAAAAATGAAGATTACTGATTTCATGCTTTGATCATGATAGGAAATTGAGATTGATTATATATATATATATATATATATATACACACACACCTGTATTTCTGAGTATTAATTAGTAACAGGGGTCAAAATAGGTGCGTGAAGGCACATGCAGATGGAGCATGGTAGATTCTGATGGATTCATTGAAACAGACATTTGCTATAAATAATAGTAGAAAACAGATCATCTTCACTCTCCACTCACTCACTTGTAACTCCAACCATGCATGTGTCATTTTCTTCATAACCATCCAAATTCAATCAATTCCTTCGTCCCACTCTTTTAATATTAACCACTCTTCCCTCACACTCTCCTCAATTATCTCTCTCCTACACTTCTACTGCTTCTACAAATAATACATCCATTTCACCAATAATTTTTATTCTTAATTAAATCTTTGTTATCTCTATTCCTAATCCATCATTTGTATCTTACGTTTATTCTAACTTTCATACTAATACATATTTATGCGGTAATTATTCTCTAGTATTTTAACTTTTTTACTAATACATATTTTTATAGAAATCGTTTCGATATATTTAATAATCTCAGATGATTTAGAGTCAAAATCAATGTTCATTTAAATATAATTTCTCTTAATTTTCTTAAACGTCTTTTAAAAACAAAATTATAATAAAATTTTCAAAACGAACAAATATATAGCGATTTACTCTAACTATATCATTTCATAATTATCAAATAATATATCCAATCAAAATAACTAATCACAATTTCATTTTTCTAATTTTGAATTATTCATGTTGATTTTTGTTTGGAATCGATTGATTTTTATTTACAAATTAACATTTCTATTGATTTTCTTGATGTATATGCACGCATCCTTGATATATATTATTTATATATCATTGTATATTTTATACAAAGTGAATAATAATTAACATTGTATGTGAAATATATTTAAATATAATTTCATTCAAAACTCCAAGCTAATAAAAACTATCATTATACGTGTAACTAAATTTAGATGTGAAGAATTTTGATAGTAAAAAATTGAAAGGAAAAGGAAAATATGTAGTTGGCATTTTGTTAGTTAGTTCCCACCATGTCACGTACTTTTTTTACTTTTGTCAGAGATAAACAGTTGTTGAATGCCGACAGCATGTTGTCATAATAATGATAGAATGAGAGTTTGACTGAAAAGGTTTACTGATTGCATAGGATTTCAGAGAAGAGCTTTGAACCCACACATGCTTCTCCACACAATTCAGGTATATAGCTTTTCTGACTTGTTTTGCATGTTTCAATTCAATCCAAGTTTTTCATTCACAGATCACCTTCAATGTCTTCCATTTCCATTGAATGGTTGAATGTTTTTGCATAAACTAACTTATATTTCATAACAAAGAATTCTATTGAGTGGAATGGAATTAATAATTATGAATAATAAAAATTTTATTTGAGGTGTTTAATGGATTAATATATTGAAAATACAAATTTCACATAAAAGAATTATTTATGAGATATATATTTGTACTTTAAATTATTTCGATATAATACTTTCTTTAGTTTTTATGGTAAATTTTAAAATAAATTATTGATATTTAAATCCAACACTTTATTTTAGATTGTCTTTTAATTAAGGATAGTCACATTGATGAAGAAAAGAAAAGAATTAATTAATTGTCTTTTCTTCTAATAGACTTATACACTATATATCTTAGTTATTGATGATGAAAAGGAAAGAATTAATTAATTGTTTTTTTTTTTCTAATTGACTTATACACTTTATTATGTATTATAATCACCATTGTAATAACTGAGTAATCATATTCACAATGTCAAATAAAGTATTAATGTCAAATAAAATGTTAATACAATTGTACGTATTAATAGAACTTTTTATAATAATATGGATAAACATTCTAACACTTATAACATTGTTAATAAAGGAAATTGTTATAACACAATTAATTTCGTTTTTACTTATAAATTGACTCACTTATAGTAATCATTTTATTTGATTTAATTTGATAATATTTGAGTGAATATTTGTAACAAATTTTTTTCCATAAAATATGAATAATATATATATATATATATATATATATATATATATATATATATATATATATATATATATATATTATTAATTTTTTATATA
>Ga0099824_1006793_pt1 | contig 15535 bp, 5 predicted proteins | sample SiratrowhiteBW_FD_76837 | JGI IMG/M metagenome (GOLD analysis project Ga0099824, IMG submission 76837) | Root nodule microbial communities of legume samples collected from California, USA - Siratro white BW | ecosystem: Host-associated > Plants > Roots > Nodule | place: USA: California...
AATTATTTTTTACGCCATAAAAATACACCTAACGAAATAATAATACTATAAACAGTTTTAATGATTATAGATTTTATTTTAGAAACAATACTATGAATAATTTGAATTCCCATTCTTTTTTTCTTTAGTATGATCCCACTTGTAAGACCAAATTATTTATTCAACAACTTGTATAGTAATTTAAACCATATTTTTTTGGGTGTCTCTATCGCAATAAATGCATAGCTTTTAAAAAAATCTCAATATTTCCAATAATCAGCTATCATATTTATTTTTTTCTCTCTTTCATTAATCCTTTGAGTTTGGTCTATAAACATTTATTTTTTATCTCTCTGAAATTTGAAACCAATATTTATTGTCTTATAAAATAAGTAAATTTTAATTTTAGTTTCCATAAAACATTTTTATTGATTTTCACCCCCTCAAAATTTTGAATTTTTTATTTTCGTATTTAAAATTTGTAGTACCCATATTTTTTAAAAATAACTGAAAACTTGCTTGAAAGCTGAAAAATTATATAGAAGCTACAAGACGGCAGTCGAAGAGTGTTAATTAATTTATTATATCTTAAGTGTTTAGTAAAATATCTATTAAAGTAGGTATTAATTAGAAAATTACAAAAAAGAAAATTATTAATTCTAATCGTTTATTTATAAACCAGTCTTTACAATTATATATTGTAATCTTAATTATTATATGGTTTATATAATACATTTTGATATTCATATTCCTATATTTTTAAAACATTTTTATTCAGATTTAACAAAAGTAAATTATTATAATTTTAAGTAAACAGTTTACTTTCCTTATGTTAATTAGTATAATGGTTAAAAATTGTAATATAAAAAAACTACATATATAGTTATAAATAATAAATAATAGTATCGTCTAAAAATATAATAAAATAATAGAATAATTATAATAGAATAGCTAAAATAATTATAAATAATAAAATATCTAAAAGGGTATTTCAAAGTTTAATATTAAACTAATAAAATAATTATAATAATAGAATAGCTAAAATAAATAGTATCGTCTAAAAATATAATAAAAATAGTTATTATTTATCATTATGAATATATATAAGTATATAATAAAAAAATATGTTATACAAAAAAATTAAAAGGGAAAGTTCATATATATATATAATTTAAGAATAAGAAGAGAATAATTATTAAACAAGTTAGAGTTTTAAAACTCTACTTTATAAACTTGTTAAAAAAAGACAGTTTCCAAACACTTATAATAAAGTCAAATAAGTACTTCAGATAGCAAAAAAGTTAGAAGTAGCTTAAACATATTTATAAAATATAGAAATAAATAACATTTATAAATTGATTAAAAGTATTAGTATTGACAAGTGAGAGAACTTCAAATAATTATTTAACTTTTCATTCAATAGATAAATAATAACTTTTAAATATAAAGAAAAAAGGTATTTTTAAAATTAAAACTAACTCATTTTATATAGATTATATATTAGAAATATATTTAAACAAAAAAATTATTATCTCTTTTTATCATTAAATTTATTTTATGATTTTCCAAGTAGAGCATACTTTAGAGAAAACTGTCCCATGCCTTTATAAGACATTTTATAAACTTTATATAAATTTAGATTTTTTTTCTTTTATTAAATATTAGAGTGTTTTGTATTAACGAATAATGAGACAAAATAAAAATAAGATATTTAATTTAATTCATTGGTGATGTTAATTAAATTAAAGTAATTATATTATCAATAAAAATAATTAATTTAATTGTGATTTTGTTATAAGTGTCCTCTATTAAAGAAAAAAAAGGGTATTTTTACCAGTAATCTCTCCAATTGTAATTATATTTAGTACCATAGAAACTAGAATGAGTGGGAAAACTTAGCAACGCTTGATTAATTGAAAAACATGTGCCCCCTCTTAACGATTCTGACATTCTTTTATCACACTATATTTTTATATTCATTTCCTCTATGCCTTTCCTTTCACAGGAACCCCTTATGTGAAAGATTAGAACAAAAGAAAAATCCTAAAGGAAACATGGGAATAATATAAATATTGCATACGATTTGTATTTTGGAGTCTCGTAACCTCGTTGAAAAAATATTTATAGTAGTTTTGCATAAGAAAAAAAAAACTTTTTTTAAAGCTTGTAAACATTAAGAAAAGGAATATCTCTAGACATACTTCTTGATGTATACACTTAAAAGAGAGATAAAGGATAGGTTAAATGATTAATATAATGAAATAAAAAATCCCAGTTCTATATTACATAGTTAAAAAAAAATGAATGTATTCTGAAGGCGAAGTTTGAATTTGGATTGAGAAAAACAACTAAAGTACATCACGTAAGTTTTGTTGGTATGTGGTTGTAGAAAAACACGGGAAGAAAAGAAAAGTAACGTAAGATGATGGTCATTATATTCACCATTTGCTGGGAGTGCAAACTCACCCAACGTAACACTCTACATTACGCACACTGGAAGACAAAACCAGGGCTTTTCCCATTCACGATCGCAAAGTGTGTGATTCCACGACCCAAATGAGAAAACAACAAAACAACAACTCACACGCGCACACAGCAGAGAGACAGACACAAACCCAGAAACTAACTCTCCTAGTACACACCATGCACCATTATTGTTTCCTACAATAAAGTCTCAGAAGAAATAGGAGGAACTGCCCAACTCAAAAACTTGAGACTCTGCACCCACATTCTCTGACACTGTTGACATTGCGCTAAACATGGGACTAGCCTCCCAGTAAAACGCACCACTCTGCTGTTCCATCTCGTACCCCATGGAACTTGTAATATCCGGTGGCAATGGAGGAAGCTCCACCGTGCTCCCACTGTTCTCATTATCATAGTTACTATTATTATTATTATTATTATTATTATTATTATTATTATTATTATTATAATAATTATTGTTATTATTGTTATCGAAAAACGATTGTGGGCTGTAGTGGGAAGCTGCCACGCTGGCCGAGGCATTTTCATCGTAGGAGGAAGAACCGAAGGGAAACCCGAGGAGGGAAAACGGGTCGAGGGATAGAACCGGGTCGGGTTGAGGGAGGGGTTGTTGGTCGGGGGAGATGATGGGGGTGAGGGACGAGCCGGGAGTGGTGTCCGCGTAGACGAAGTTCGTGCGCGCACGTGAGCCGCGCATGGCACGTGCGGCGCGGTCGTAGGCGAGTGCGGCCTCGTCGGCGGTGTCGAAGGTGCCCAGCCAGTGCCGCTCCTTGGTGGAAGGGTCGCGAATCTCCGCCGCGTACCGCCCCCACGGCCTCCGCCGCACACCGAGGTACCTCCCGCCCCATGCCGTTTGGTGCGGCTCTGGTGGCGTTTGCTTCTTCTTCGTCTTCGACGACGTCGTTCGCGGGTTCATCGTAGAAGGTTGGTGGACGGACGAAACTGAAGGAAGAAACTGAAGAATGAAACGAAGCGTTTCGGTGTTTCGTTTTTTCTCTCTTTTGGTATGGTGGGTTTGTTTTGTTGTGGTCGAGTCCCTGGTTTAAATAAGACACACCCCGGGTGAGCGAATTCTCGTTTCTGCCCTCGTTTTCTTCTCTTTTCCCATCTTGCCCTTCCTTATACGAGCCAGTGTTAGCACGTGCCTTTTCTTTTTATCTTTTGGACGATGATCAATGAAAATCTTAATTTTAAGATGTGCTGATCGATGCATTAAAGAGAAAATTAGAAAAAAAAAAAAAAGGAAAGCTAAGAAAGCAGTTGATGCTATAAATAATGTAACGAGTAGAAGTATTTATTATACTTAAAACTTATTAGATATATGTCAAGATCATATATAGGTAGTCTAATAATAATTAATTTGATAAAAAAATAGAGAAATGAAAAATAAAATAGAAGAGAAAATGAATGTATGAAAATAATTACTACTACTTTTGAAGCTTCTTGAAGCTTTATAGCTTTATCCACGCATACATAAGTTATAGTTTTCATAATCTGCCATACAGTGGTCTCATAATTGAGTAATCTAGTGTATCGCTCAGAAAGCGAAAAGGGAGCAATGAAAGGGCACACTGGGTGACAGAATCCATCACTGACTCTTAAGGGGGCTTCAAACATTCACAAACTTCATTTTATTAATGCAAAATGCAGGTTAAATTAAACATTGGTAATTTTTAATGAAAATTATTCAATTTTAAATATTTTTTATTAATGATTGCCATTTCATCATTTAAAAACTTGATAAAAAAAACTGTTTTTAGATAAATGGGTTTCAAATGATGGGAGAAAAAATAAGGATGAAAAAATAATTAATATGTTATATTTAGTTGAGAAAAGAGAGTTATATAATCAGTGGGTGGCATAATTAGAAATCCAAATGGCTAATGATAAGCATGTTCTCCTAGATACCCCATTTCATGATTATTTGTCCAATCAAATTAGTTCTGCTTTGTTTAGAATTGGCCAAAATAAATTTAATATTGTGTAGGAATAAACCCCATATAGTCCAAAGTTGGTGCATGTGAGGCTTTGAATGAAATTATGGGATAGTACATGAACGTGGAACTTGTCACAAATAAACCCTCCACACAATCTATTAAGATATAGAATCCACATATAATTTTATCTATTAGTCTTTCTCATTATTCTTGATGAACCCAAAGTTCATATGAATTTTGATGATGATTACAGGTGGGAGGATGATTAGCCTAGAAGCTAAGATCTTTAAGAATAAACTACTTAGATTTATCATTAGTAATTATGTGGGTGTGCTATGCTCAGTCATTTCATTCTTCATTTGGCTCCAAGTCTAGGAAGCATGCTTCTTCTACCTTTTTCATTTTTTAAAAAAAAAATTAATACTGAGGAAACAAAATTTCAACTTACTTTTTGATAAAAAAAAAAAGTAGTATGATGATCAACTAATTGATGGAAATTATTGTTTTTTTTTTCTGTGAAGGAAAAATGATAAAAAATAATGTAAAGTACCAATAAGCATTTATTTATGTATGTTAAAAAAGTCTTTTTAATTAAAAAGTATAAAATATAATATAAAATACATTTTAAATTAGAAGGTAAATATAAACAATTAAACAAAATTAATAAGTATAAATTTTTAGATCTAGCTTTAGATTTAGTGGAAAAAAAATACCTAAAACAGCAAACAAATATAACCATGACTGACTGAGATTTAAAACACAATAAAAATTAATATAATAAAATTTAAGGTTATGTTATTAATTAATGCTTAAAGTAAAAAATATTTTTTTTTGTGACAAAAGAAATGTACTCTACAAAAAAAAAAACATTAATAAGCTATTTCTATTGCATAAGTTTTTTGTTTTGCATTGCTACATAGGAAAGATGTCTTATTTAAAAAAACTAAAAAATTAATATTCTAACATTAAATATATAAAAAATATTAAAAATGAAATTTTGTGTAAGAACATACCAATATTTAGTTCTTAAAAACAAATTTTTAAAATTGTGGCAAAAAAAAAAGTCATCATATACATATCAATAACTTTAAAATGTAAAATATTTAAGAATCCTAACATAAATTAATAAGTGGTTAAAATAAAAAGGCGCATATATATATATATATATATATATATATATATATATATATATATATATATATAAATTATTATATATGATTGGAAATTTTATTATTCACGCTTAAATAGATATGAATATATAACAATAGTATATTGTATAAAAATAACAGCCACAAATCATTGTAGAAAAATAAAGGAAATAAAAATTACTAACAACATATTACAAATATAGTTTTATTTAATTATATTATATTTTTAGTTAAAAAGAAGAAAATATATTTTTTTTTACTACTAACAAAGAAATAATAATTTATTTCGTGTAGAAGTTAAAGTTTATTTTATTTGGGTGAAGAAGCCAAAAAATAAAATATTCAATTTTAAAATACATGCTTTATATGTTTAGTTCCGGTAAGATTTGAAGGTGATTTTTTACCAGCTTTGTATAAAATATTTTAGAGTATTTATGATATAAATTATTTTAAATAATATTGTTTTTCTACTGGTCCTTTTTTTATCCACATAACTTAAAACTGTGACATTACTTTCGATGATAGAGTTTCAGATGAATGACAAGTTGAGTAAAAACCATTTTAGTTTAGAATAACGCCAATAAAGTTTATCAACTTTCTTGTAATAAAAAAAACTCGGGCTATTGTACATTTGCTTTTTAAATGTTTTTACATTTTTTACAAATTAATTATTTTAGCATGGGAATACAGGGCTCATTTATGATGCTTTATTATATTGTTTAACGTATAATTACACCAATCATAATTACACAGATAAATAGTAATAGTCAGTTAGAAAAGTGGTCATTTAGTAGAATTAATTTACCAATGGCATTTATATTTCTTTTGAATGTCTCATTATAGACATTCCTTAATTATTTCAGTTTTACTTATGTAATGTTGCTTTGCCATGATAATTTCATTGACAGTTACAAAAGTACTCCATATTAGTTTTGTTAATTTCTCTCTGAAACATTTTTTTTAATTTGCCAATATTTTTTAGTGATGACTTTCAAGGGAAATTTTAGTAGTTCATAATATTATTATTGTTCAAATCTAACTCATATAATTAATATAAGCTTTTATGATATAATAATAAGGTCTTGAAGGAATATCATTACTCAGCCATGTGCAACCAATTTGAGCCATAAAGTCAATGATAAGCTCCACAGTCTTCCCTTCTTTTTATCAACAAATTAATTAAAGTTCACTTTTTAGTATAATCATATTTAATTGTTAATATTTCCTTCGATAATTTTGCCAAGTTTGGATTCTACCCTCAGTCCACATGCATATTATTTAAATTTGATTTCAAGTGAATTAGTGAATGGGAAGAAAATTGAATGTGGCAAAGTTTTATTGGGCAGCATGTGAAAAAAGAAAAAAAAACACATAGGGTTACCTTTCTTGAGGAAAACAATGGCTAGCTAATTCTTAATTATCAAAAAATTTATATTGCACCTCCACGTAGAGGGACTTTGACCAAATGTCTGATTACCTAACAACGTTTGCTGAATTATGTCACTCCAAAAATTAAAAAAAAATCGGTTACTGTATCGATAAGGAAAATGTCACGTTAAGATTTTCTATGTCAGCTTAATATAAATTAAATTATTAATTTGTCATTTTTCATAAATTAATAATAAATTAAAATTACATTAACACTTTAATTTTTTTAAATTATAATTTTTATATGCAACTTTTTTAGCTATACATGTGCTAAAACAAAAGTCTAATATTCTATAATTTTGATTAAGTGGTAAAAATAACAAATTATAAAATAAGATTATATAATGAATATTTTTAAGAACATATTATATAATATGCAAGTGTTTCGTAGTCTGATGATACAACACTGTGTAGTATTTATTTATGTCTGATAAAACATCTATATGTGATAAATATATTTTTATTCACATTTGGAGTATATAATATTGACTTCTTTATACTGTAGTTAAGAATAAAATTATTGTTTTAAATAAGATTTACCCAATCAAGATTAATTGAATCTTAATTGAGATTATTGGTTAAACTTGAATTTTTAACATATTCTCTTTTCTTATTTTCTAATTTGTAGAGTTTTTATGGATTCCAAATCACAAAGATATTCTTCAGATATTGTACAAAGATATCTCCAGTTCTTACTTGATTTAGAGCATATTTCCTTCAAATATTTTGTAATATCTTTTACAGCAGATTCAACTATCATGAGTTGATATCTAGAACAAAATCTGGAAACAAAATATCTAAAAGAAATTGGAAGAACGAAAATCTACAACTTCACTTAAAAGAATATATTTACAAAATTACTCTTTGGCATATAAGGAAACATCTGATAATTACAAATTGCAAGAATAATATATCTAAGAATTAAATCTGAGTTAATTTCTTGAAGAAAAGAAAATTATAAATAGAGGTTGGAAATGACATGAAGGACATATTGTTGCATGACATAAACTAGCGTTAATTTCTTTTGTAATTCTTGTGCTTTGGTCATGAAAGGCTAAACTCCTTTGAGTTGGTTCTCTTGTGATTCCACAATGAATTTTGAGTCTTTTTAATAAAATTTTGTTATATACATTCTCTATAATAGTTGTGTTATATTGTTGGTCTTTTTGAATATATTTTTGGAAAAGTATTTATTTTTGAACACTTGTTGAGAATTCAATTGTTTTTCCTTAATAGTTTTAATTAATTTCTTATACGATTAGTCAAGAGATAAAAGATATACATGTCATTGAGTATATGCTTGAAGAGGATGTGAAATATTGAATATATTAGTAGACGTTTGCTTTGCTTATAAGATAAGATTTCTATTTAATTTGATTTACGCTTGTTTAATTGAGTTCAACTCTATGAAGACAATCTTAAGAAAACCAAAAAAATAATGTTGTGACAAAACTTGATAGTCAACCTATTTTCTTTATTATTTTTGCATCCTCTATTTTAATATCCTGCACTACAATCCTCAACCTCCCTTTCTAATTTATTTTACTATTATTACTAATTTTCCTTGTTGTAAATAAGTTTTAAACATTGATTGACTGAATTTAAAATTGGATTCGTTGGGCGACGACTTTAGGTTAACTTTCCCCTATCTATACTATCATCTCTTTGGTGTTAGATGATCTAGCATTGTGTTAGGCGATCAACATTGAAATTCTTTTAATTTGCTCGTAAAACAATTACAATCAATATGCTCACACACATAGTCTAAGTTAACCTCGTACTACAATGATTGCAGGGAATGGCTAGTGCTTCTGTCTAACGAAAGAGATTTGTTCAAAGATAAGTCACATCAAGAGGTCTCTTGGATATGAAAAAGACTATGCATGAGCACTCTCATTAATCAAGGATTATAAAAGAAGAGTAATTAAAGTTTCATGAAGAGCATTTAATGCAAGATCCATATTCAAGCTTGTCAAATGCAAAAAGGACATTCACAAGACCTAAAGTTGTTTAACAACTAATAAACATCTAGTCATATGTAGTTTTTTAAAATAAAACTAAGTTCCCTTTGATGTAGTTTAAAGGCTAACCTAGGTCAAATCCCCAAAGATGCATCTCATATGGTATAGTTCCACTGTTACTTATTCTCCTTAACAAATTAAAATTGGGTGCAAGAAAATAATTCACAAATGTAAAGCAAAAACAATAAATGTAAACAAAAAATAGTGACAGTAAATGCTCTAAATGGTTGAGTACTTAACAACAGTTAGAGAAAAAGATCCAACACTTCAAGCAGAGAACATCAAATGCAAGTAAGCAACAAAACAAAACGAGAAGATGAAAGGAAGATAAAGCTCAAAAAGCTCTGATAGACCAAGCTGACACTTCCAAAGTTGAGACTACATGATGAGAAAAATCTAAGATGACAAAAGGATTAAGGTAGTGGAGGATCTACAATAGAAGATGAAGGAAGAGTAACATAAGATTGTTTACTTTAAATGTAGACGAGTAGGTTACATGAGGACAAAAAGCCTAACGTCTGAAGGATAGTTGAATCTATTCAAACTCAAACTTTGACTTTGGGTTAGAGGCAAAGCCAACAAATCCATGCCTCATGGTAGACATTGAAAACTATATAAAATTTCAATTATCACACCTCAACATGAGCTCCTCACTATAATGAATGGTGAGACTATAGATATGTGTGGAAATGGATTTTTGGTTGAGTCCATTGAAAAACATTGATCAATCAAATTCTTATTAAAAGCATGTCAAATGATGCCAATGAGTTTGCAACACAAACCATGCAAAGGGAAGCTTAACCAACTCCTCACACAAAACAACCTTCACCTATGCGGATGCAACTAAGCCACCATCTAAAGCCAATCCTAACCTGATATAAATAAAGATGAAGAAGTAGTTATGGAAGAAATAGGTAGCATAAAGGACTACTAACAATAAGCATGATAAATACAGATAAAGAAGAATAAATAAAAGGAATACCAAGGAAAGTTTATTAGAGCAAGACAACAAGTTAGATATGATGACTAATTCTTAGATTTTAGAAGGAAATTGAGAGAAGTAACTATTTGATAGTTACAACTTAAGAGACCATAGTCTAAATTCTAGAAATTTAGAAGTATTTGTTGGAGTTTCTAAACTAGCACATGAATTAGTTGGATTTATTGAATCAATAGACGGTCTAGACACCACTTTAGATGATTTAATCATCTAGCACAATTTTGGTAATAACAATAATTCTAAGTGCATGTTTGTATTTGATAATCTTTTTGTATATTATATTAATATTCACATGTCTCTAAGTACCAGAAATATATACAATAAGATCTAAATAGAATACCGACACAGATAAGTTTTATTCAATATTATTTTAGTAAATTAATTATACATTAAACTAAAACGAGATGAAAATTAAAAACATGTAAATATAGTAAATATTTTAAAAATGTTTTTAAAATCTATATTTAAAGATTGACGTAATTTTTATTTGTTTATTAAAATAGTTAAATATTTTTTATGTATTTTATAAAACTGTTTTTGAAATAAATTAAATTTTGATAAAATTAATTTGATTTCAAAACTGCATCTGAATTTTTCTCACGTCATTTATTTGAAGATTGGAAACAATTTCTAAAATATTTTCTGTTTTGAATAAAATAGTGCAGTTGATCTTTTGCACTGTTTTTGTCGTAGAATTACAAACGAAAATAGCTTAAATCACCGTCAGCTGCCACTTGAAATCAAAATAACTTCCTAATTTTACACTGTTCACGCGTTTTGTTTTCCTGCAGCTGTATCTCTTATACATTCATGTTTCTATGAAGAATTTGTCATATTTATCTGGAAACAATTTGGTTAAATCAAGGCTTACATTTGTACTATTTAATGCTTCTTTTCAAAAAGCTGCCAACAAAATAAACTATGCACGTAAATTGTTCATATCATTGTTTAATAGCCATCTATGATTTGTTGTCTTATTTTTGGGAACAAAAATATACTGAATTGGTTCACAACAATTTCTGCTGATTCTCTGTTTTGTTTGAAAACCTTTTTCCTCATTTCACGTTGCAAGATTTGAGCCTATTTGTGCTTTCTGTCTTCAAACAATTTAAAATTAAATCAAACCAATTACAGCAGGCTTTCTGTAGTGCTTTAGTCTCGCTGGAATTTTTCTTTGAATCCTTGATTTACTGTTTTGAGGTGCTGAAGTTGCCAAATCTGCTCACTTATTGGGCTATCTTTATTTGATGTTTTACTTGAAATAAAATTTATGATGTTCTAATTAAAAATATAAAATTCAAATATTTATATATTTTTACATGGCTTTTCAGCATTTATAACGATTTCAATTGTTGTCAATGTGCCTTGACTAAAACTAAAATCCGTTTAAAATTTGTTTTGCTGCACGATGCTGGTATGATTTGTTTGTAAATCAGAAAAACAAATTAGACGTACCTATTACGGTAATCAGCATGCTGTTCAATATTTCAACTCTAGCTAATTAAAGAAAGAATTCAAGCTTCAACGTCTTGCTCAAGTTTTATTATGGAATGAATTATTGTCCTTAATAGCGTTAAAATAACATATTTTGTGCATAATTTTGTTTCTAAAGTACAAATTGAGGTGTTATTGTAGTCGAACAAATTCTTTCCAATTTAAGCACCAAATGATCACACAATCAAGTTTAATTTTTTGAAGACTCAAAGTAACTTTTCCAAATATTCAACAGCTAGTTTCTTTAAAGTTACAAAAAGAGAAACAATTTTATTTTGAAGAGAACAAAAATTCGAAGAAAAAAATACACAATTCAATACATTAAAAAAATAGAGTATTTATTGCATATATGCGGAGTCTACTATAGTTTATGAACGTTTATTGTTATATTTGTTTTTAGATGTGTTTAAACAATTGAGTTGTGCAAAATCATTGTATGATAATTATTGTAAAGTAACTCTTGTGAGTTTTCATTGTTATTTCTTTTGAGAGTATTTTTTTTTTGAATTTTGAGTTATCTTGGTCTAAGACGGGTATAACCTGGAGAGGTTTGTGTACTCGTGATAACATTGAGAGATTTGTTTATTCGTTGTAACCTGAAGAGAGTTATACTTGTTGTAAACATTTACAGAATACTAAAACCTCTTGAACATTTTGTTCAATGGAGAATTGGTCGTAGCCTAAGAGATGAAGGTGGATTGATAAAACTGCTTCATCTGTGCTTATATATTCTTACTTCGGACAATCTTGCTTTGTGTTTTTCTTCATAGAGAATTGAGTTCAGACTCCAATCAAGCCCCCTTCTAGAGCCAATTATTTCTACAATTTATATGAGAGATAACCTCGTGGATTAGTTCTTTGCAGGACTTGATGCACAATCCTACAAGAACTAATGTGAGGAAATAGACAAGCTGTGAATCATCCACCCCTATTCAAGGACCAAAATTATGAGATGTTGAAGATGAGGATGGTTGACTTCATCAAATACAACGGTATGTATTTAATTAATATTATTAAAAATGGTATACCAACTCTCATTAATAAATCATGAGAACTACAACCTTTTGAATCCATGGATGAGGAGTAACAATGTAAGTGCCAACAAAAGGCTAGAGCTAGGCACATTCTAATATGTGCTTTATATGAGGAAGAAATGTGAAAGGTGCATGCTATGGTCAATGCTAAGGAAATGTGGGATACACTTGTTTTAACTTATGAAGGTTCTAAAGAGGTAAAGAGAAATAAATTGACTATGCTTAAACGCCAATATTAAATATTTTCCATAGAAGATCATGAATCTATACGATCTATGGTTTCTCATTTACAAGTCATTCTAAACAGTCTAAGATCCTTGGAAGAAACTATCCATCAATACGAAGTGAATGACAAAATTTTCAAAATTCTATCTACTAAATGGAGAAAACAATAAACTGCTATCAAAACCTCTAAAGATCTTAAGGCCATGCCATGTAGGAGTTGGTAGGTATTCTTACTATACAAGAGCAAGTCTTGCATAGTGATGAAAATAATTCTATCAAAGGAAAGAATTTGACTTTTAAGATCTCTCACAAAAGTAAGAAAAGGGTATAATCTAAAGCTCCTGAAGCTATAAACAACACGTTAAACATTACAGAGTCTGATGACAAAATCTCCATCCTTACCAATAATATCAAGAGGATGTTTAGAAAACAAGGGAACAAGAGCAAGGACAGAAGGTTTAAGACTAATGATGTCAAGGAGAAAAATGAGATAACAGTCTGCTACAGGTGCAAGAAGTCAGGACACTTCAAATCCAAATGTCCTTATTAGGATGAGGAAAAAAAGGAGAAAGATAAAACAAGGATAGGCTATGATCAATCTAAAATTAGTAAAGCCTCAACCAATGCATAGTCTAGTCTTCATCCTAGAGTGACTACTAGTTCTACATCCTATTATCATAGAACGTCTGCTAATTATTCTGCAAGAACTTTCAAGTATAACTTTTAAAAGAATTATTGAAAAAAAAGACTAACATGAAAGGACCTATATGGGTACCAAAAGAGAAAATTCTTCCTCTCATATATATATTAAAACCAAGCAAGAAAATTCAAACCTTGGAACTGAAAAACTTGATGCTCATTGTTCTTAAAAGAAAGAATGTCAACATTCTCAGAATTGAGCAATAAGAGACAAAGGTGAACGATATTCATTCGAATAGGTCATATAAGGATGAGAGAATTATATTCTATTGACCAAGTTTTCTTTAAATTAGATAGTCTATTACGCCTACAAGATAACTATTTCATTTTTATTGCATTAATTAGTCTAGAACTTTTACACATTGGACAATCTAGCATATAAATGCATTAAATGATCTTTAGGTATATGCATTAGATGAGACTATGATGTGTACAAATCCAGAAAAAGGCAAGGAGAAAGTTCACTTTGAGGTGGAGTCTTCTAGGATTGGATCATATCATCTAGAGAGAGGGGTTAAATGATGAAGCATCAGACGACGTGAATCAACCTTTTACTTCTTACTCAAGAATGCCAAAACATATGGATTTGAACTTCGACTATCGTCTTATGTGTGATAGTATATATATGAAAACGATTAAAGCTACACAGAGGTTTGGGTATGCTAATCTTATCTACTACACTTTGGCTACAATTGAAGAGATAGAAGGTTCAGAGCCTAGAAGCTTTAGAGAAGCTATAAGATGCATAGAAGGTCCACAATGGTAGTTTGCCATGGAAGAGGAGATTGAATCTTTGAAGAAGAACCAAACATAAACATTTATTGATCTACCCAAAAATTAAAAGGTGACTAGATTTAAATGGGTATTCAAGAATAAGGAATGAATAATGGATGTGGAGAAAGAAAGATTTAAGGTGAGACTGATGGTGAAAGGTTTTACATAAGTGAAAGGGATAAACTATGATGATTTTTTCTCACATGTGGTAAAAAACTACCTAATAAGGATATTGATGTCAATTGTTAATCAAAATAATTTGATGATGGAATAAATTGATGTTAAGACAAATTTTTTGCATGGAAACTTGGAGGAGACCTTCTACATATAGTAGCTTGAGGGGTTTGTTGAAGATGAACGAAAAATGTGTCTCTTGCTAAAATCATTGTAAGGCTTGAAATAAAGCCCAAAGCAGTGATACAATGAATTTGATGATTTTTCGAGGCAGACAAGGTTCCAGAGGAGTAGTTACGATAATTGTGTCTTTCTGATAAGAGAAGAAAGAAGTGTGTTGCTCTTTCTCTTGTATGTAGATGATATTCTTATAGCTAGCAAAAATATAAAAAATAAAGTAAAAGAGTTTAAGAAAAAATTAACCTCAAAGTTTGAGATTAAAGATCATGGTCCAGTGAGTTGAATGCTTGGGATGAGCATATAGAACTAATGCTACCATGTGATTTGATGAAGCCAACTTAGACTGAGAATGAAGATCAATTAAAGTTGTTTTTGACCAAGGATTTCTGAGTTTTTGGATATATGGATACGACTCGCTGAGTTTTTACCAATACGGATGCGACATTCTGAGTTTTTTAGCATATGGTTTTGACTCTCGGTCATTCAAGTAATATGGATGCGGCATTCTGAGTTTTTGGACATACGGTTTCGGCTCACCGTCATTCAAGCCATACGGATGCGGCACATGTATCCAATGCGGTGCATGCATCCAATACGACCTTTTAACCATGAGCAAGCAATTTTAAACACTAGGATGAGCTTCAAAATCTTTAAACTTGTTTTAAGAGTTGAGTTAGTTTTTTGAAGAGTTGAACCCAAGACCTTTGGATGTTGAAGGGAGCCTTTTACCACTACACCAGACAAGCAATATGATAATACTGTGATTATTATTATTCTTATTATGATTATATTTATGATTATGATTGTTAATATTATTAGTAATATTATTATCATCATTAATAATATTTTTATTATTCTTATTATTATGATTTTTATTAAAAACGATAATAATAATAATATTAACAATAATATAAATAATACCAATAATAATATTAATAATATTGATAAAAATAAT
>Ga0099824_1006794_pt1 | contig 15534 bp, 4 predicted proteins | sample SiratrowhiteBW_FD_76837 | JGI IMG/M metagenome (GOLD analysis project Ga0099824, IMG submission 76837) | Root nodule microbial communities of legume samples collected from California, USA - Siratro white BW | ecosystem: Host-associated > Plants > Roots > Nodule | place: USA: California...
AAAAAAAAAAAAAAAAAAAAAAAAAACAAATAAAATAAAAAAAAAAAAAAAAAAAGAAATCATAATTAGTATTAACTGAAAGTCTACTCAAATCGACACTAGAAAAAAAAATTATTACTAACTTTGAACAAAAAATAACGTTGTTAACACCGATAAAAGAAAACCTTGCAAATATTATTAAAAAATAACTATGACACGCTATGAGTGTTAAAATTGAATGGCCTTAATTGTAGTTATAACATGGTCAGCACCCTAATTAAAGAATTACTGAATCCAAGTATATGTTTTATGATCTCACTTTTTGTACTAATTTCAGGATTGGAAGGCTTATGAAGAAATTTAAGAAAAAAGAGATTATTCAGTGCAGGAGAACCACAAAGTGGTGAGCATAAACAAGAAAACAATATCTACCATTTATACAAAGAGAAAACAATTTACAAATACTAATTGTTGTGAGTCCCTAAATTGAACCCCACAATAATAAGAACTACTTCCTATACTCCAATTAAGTTAAAAAGTTAGCAAGAGGAGGAAAACCAGCATGTTACAAAAACTGAAGACTAGTTCAACTTATTCCATTCTCTCTTCTTTAATGCTGACTCAATTTGAATGCAAGCATAAATATGGTAGAAGCAAGCCAGATACTATAGCATCTGCTGAATTGTTTCTGGAAACATGGAGTTGAATATCGTTTCATTGATCTTAAAGGGAAGAGGTGGCATTTGCTTCATTACCTCTGACATGTCATTCATGCTGCCAAAATAATAAGACAAAAAATAGTTTAATGTAATAATGTTTCACAACTAAAACAAATCCAACTCTGCTGAAATTATAAGAACAAAATTATAAACACAAAGCCGAATTGTTGTTTCACTTTAGTTTCCTGTTGAATATTGATCAAGGACCACAATGTAAAAAGAAAAAGAAATAGATCACTTGGACTACTATGTCTTTGGTAAATAGAATATACTTTCAAACAACCAAGACACGGTTTCTAACTTACTCATTCAAAATTTTGATGATGTTGTCTCTCGTTTGGCTGAAAAGATTGATGTTATCCTGCAACTGGAAACAAGAGATGACAGTTGCAGTCATTTCTTCAGATTTCAACATCTTAAGATACAGTGATGTCAGGTTATAGATTAAATTTGCACATCATACCTAACGACAAAAGCAGAGAGGGGAATTTTTTTCAAAGTAACTGAGTATACCCCTTTACTCCATTAATTCACAAAGATCAATAAAGCCATAGTGAGCCGTACCAACATAAGTTTATAAATGTCAAATTCTGTTGAAATAAGATAATACAACCTTAGTACCAGCACTGGTACTTAAAAGTTGACATTATATTCATATACATACTTAAAGGATACATATACAAAAAAATTTGAAAAGCACCCAAGGATACACTTTATGCTCACATCTTTAAATTTTTTTAACTTTCAGAAATGTTGTAATTGATAGATCTATATAAACATAGTTTTACAAGCCTTAACCAATGACAAGATGAAGAATCCAAGATATTAAAAAATTGAAAGTAAAGAGAATAATATGAGACAAGTTCCCAACTCAAAGATAATGCAATACCTATAATAAGCATGTTATTATGAAAATGGATATAAAGAGACATTGAGGGAAATTGGGAAAGAGAGAAATAGGAGGAAAAATATCTACTTCACACAAATATAACTAACAAGGTTACTTCAGCAATTGTGTTTTATCCGTTTAGATGAAGAGCTTATTTTTGTATGCATCAAGTTAAATCAATTAAACAGGGAAAGAACTCACCTGAAGAGCAGCAAGATTGGTAGAAATGTTATTCAAGGCCTGTGCATTTTGCTCTAAGAGCTCACCTGCATGGCCTCCAATAGCTACAAAAAGAACATTGCAAAGATCGAAGAAGACACTTCAACATTCAAAAGGAACATGCAAATACATGAGATCTCCAAAGCAATGAAAAGGGTCTACAAGACATAAATCATAAATGCAAACATCAAGATATTTCTTGCTATGAAAGAAATGAACCTTTATGAGAGATGCTGTCATCGTTGTCCATCATCTTCATTACAGGAGCATAAGGGGAAACATTAGGTTGAGCAGTAAAGTGAGATGACCTCACTGCAGGATCTCTAGCCTTTTCCTGAAAAAGAAAAAACAGTATTCCATAAATGCAATTACATGCTACATAGCTTTTGCTTCCTTTTTTTCAGTTTTTTTTTCATTGGTAATTTTTGAAGCCAACATTTTCCTTATTTAACATGTAAAAATGAGAGAAATTACATGCTAGCTTTTTCCTGTTTAGAACATCTAACATATATGATGCTTGGCCTATTTCAAGAGCAAAGGTATAATAATAACCAGCAGAATGCAATTCCATGGAGAAAGAAAATAATATTTACACCTGAATAGAAAAAGACCTTACAGCACTAAAAGGAGATGATATCATAATGTGCAGCAAATGGAGATGTTTGCTACAACAAAAATAAAAGCCAAGGAGCTAATCCATTAACAATATGATAAGTATCCAAGGACTTGAGGAATCCATGCTCAAAAGCTAGCTACTAATGGGGGTGGGGAGAACCAAACACTTAAATACTCCATCAAGTTCCTATCATAGCACCACCTCTAATCACTCAAGGAAACTTCACTCTCAGTGACACTTCAATCAACTCCTCATTGGTCAAAGCCCTCTGCAGGCAGCTCTTTCCAAGACACAAACAATCAACTCTGATACTAATTGATAAGTACTCAAGCACTTGAGAAATTCATCCTCAAAGGATAGCTACTTAGGGGTGAGAGTCAAGCACTCAAGTACTCCACTGAACATCTCATATACTTGATGTGAGACTTAGGCACCCAATAATATCCAAGTTTCTATCACAATATTTCGCTATAATAATCCTTAAGCATATGAAGGTTAACCATTTGCTTTCAGAATTATTATCAGTTCAAAGTAGTAAGTCATACGAGGGGGGTAGTGTTATATATTTCCCTCATGTAAATATGTGTGGTTAAATGTGCGATGGGTTGCCAGAGTAAATGCATAAGAAATCAACAAAAAAAAAACAGAAAGATACTGTAGCGTGCACATGACAGTGAAAGCTGTTAAAAGGCATATCTACACTGGTATGCACAAAGTGAGAACATAAAACACATATTCAAATAATACATACATGATATCAAATAAATGTAAGCCATACCTTTTTATCTTTACTTTTCCTTGAAAAATCATCTTTCCTTCTCTTGCAACTTTCTTTTTTCTGTAGAAAAATGCAAGCCAGACATGTCGTTAATCAGAGAAAGTAACCAATTTAAACATATTTGGAACTTGTTTGAAACTTTAGAGAATATATATTTATTGAATTTCTGTGGTAGATTATTGGATTTTTATGATGATTAAATTGTAAATTTAACTCCTGCAGGTGCATGCAATAACTTTGAGTTACAACAATGCCTCCGAAAGGAAAGAAAATAATGTTTGCTTAAGATAATTGGCCAAGAAGAGGAGCAATCAATAACAAACCGGGCTCTGCCTCTGAGAATTTGTCTTCATTTTAATCAGAGTGTGCAGAAGCTAAGCCTAAAACAATCTCATCTTGTTTCGTTTTTTCATTAAGAAGAGTGAGAGTGTTGCAACTTGCAAAAGCTATGTAACTGTCCATAATCATTCGAATTGTGGAAACTTCATAAATTATTCTTTTCTTTCAGAAGGTAAGATGATTATCTTTAACCTTAAGACAATAATAAGCATAACGAAAGAAAAGTAGTAACTACGTATCATCTCTGACACAAAAAATTTCAATAAGAACCCTATCTAAGCTGAAAAACAGGTTAAGGCATTCATAGTGACATAAACGACTTGTGACAACAACAGCTATGTAGCTTACATTCATCCACCTGACCCTCAGTGCTACATCCCGGACTGTCTTGTTATTTAGATTTATTGCTATCTTTGCATAGCGAGTGAGATTAGGTTCAGAAGCAAACCTACAAGTAAAAAAGAAATTGTCTTTTCTTTAAAAAATTACTAGCTATTGAACTTATCAAACACACATAGTAATCAAGGAACATATGTTAAAAAGCAAACAACATAACAATGAAATCACTGAATCAGCACAGAACGCAATTCAAGATTATCTGCTTACACATTAAAGTAAATACATGTAATAAAAATATTTGATTTCAAACTGCAATAACCAATCCACAACATTACAAGGTCACAAAAATACTTTAAAAAGAAAGAAAGGTGAAATATAGGTTAAAAGACACTTTTAGACTCTTTCTTTTGTTTAGAGTGTTTCTGTTCTACCATACTAACTTGGTAAATTTGGTAACATATGACCTGACTAACTTGCCATAATTAACATTGTTAATACAAAAAATAATCGACTGAAAGTATTAATTGGTTCTAACAAAGACACAAGAGATCCCGATGAAACTTTTTAAACATAGAGATTGAACTAAAACCAAAAAAGTAAGATGAAGGACAACAAGTGTTTTTAGTAAAAAAATAAAAATAAAAAATAAAAAATACAAAGACACTATTACACACATAGTTTCCTTTGTCTCTCTCGTACTAAAGTTTAACACAGAATTGTTCCCAACAGATTCAAATGGAACTGCTTATCAGAGCCGATCCCAATATCAAATAAAATCAAAACGTTAATACAGACACTTTCAATTTCCAAAAACCATGAGTATACCCCCACAGAACAAAACGCTTTGAACATAAAAAATAACAAAAAGGAAAAAGCTGAAACAACAAAGCAACAATCAATTCACGAAAAAGAAAAGAAAAGAAGAATTGGTATCATACAGAGAGAGTCCTTCTTCGAGAATGGTTTGTTCTTGAGGGGTCCAATCGAGGGCGATGCCAGAGTTGTGCTTCATGGCGAGCGCGGTGGGCGAAGTGTCAGCTGCCAAATTCCCGTTGAACGACGACGCAACATGGGTTGTCTGGTCTTCTTCGTTATTCCCAGAAGGATTAGCCATTGAAAATTGATGCCCCCTTTTTCCTTTTCTTTCCAAAGATTCCAAGGCTGAATCTTTACACGCAATTCCTTCACAATTGGCCAATTCCACGCAAAGGGTATCTGAATTGACAGTTGGTTCCCGCCAATTACCACATAACATCAAAACACATTTGAAAATGCAACAAAAATTCAAAAAAGTATGGACACGTTACAGTGAAGAAGAAAGAAAAAAAAGCTATGGATAATGGCAGAGAGAGAAGGACGCACTAGCTGCTACAGTAGAAAATCAAGGAGGATTCTTTTCTGTCTTTACCAAAGCTTTAGCTTTTGTTTGACGAAGAATCATCAAAGTATGAACATTTTTCGTAAAACATGCTTTATTTTTTTATAAAAATAAGACAGTTTTTATTTTAATAAAATAGGACCGGGAAAATTTGATTTTAATAGGTTTTAATAAATAATAAAGAAATGTCAAGAAGATTAAAATCAAATTTTATCTATTTTTATAATCATTAAAAACATATTTTTGTTTAATTAAATTATAATCCAATAGAAAATACATATAATTCACTCGTATATAACCATTTCTGATGAGGTTTTAAATTTTTTATAATATTGTTTCTTAAGTATTATTAAATTTTATTTGTATTCAGTAGCACATAAATATAAATGCTTAAAATATACTATAAAAGACAATTTATCCTCTCTTTTTTCAGTAATCAATTTGCTTGTTAAATGTATAAAGTGGTAATAATTTTGTCATTCAACTTGTGATGTAATAAAAAGTATAATTCCTCATAAAAGGTATGAGTTGTTTTTTTTATTTATATAATTTAATACCAAATTAATCCTAAAATATATAATTTAATTTTAAATATTATTATTTTATGACAAATAGTTTCAGAAAACTTACACGTAATTGTTTAAGCTATTGCAAGTTCAAATTCTTCAGTTAGGTTATTTTTTTGGGGTTTTCTGAATCTCACACTACTCCGTCGGAATGAATCCGATTCCTTTTCAATCTGTAGCACCGCCACCTCCTCCGCCGTGGTTTCCGATATTACCCTCGGAACCACCGAATTCGGCTTCCTTTTGGGAGAACAGAAATGTCAGCGATCGCCTCAGGGAATTGCAAGACACTCTCAATCTCGCAAAGGCAATGTACGTTGTTCTTATTTTACACTGCGAAAAATCTCTTTCAGTTATTTGATGATTGTAAGCTATTCTCACTGAATTTTTTTAGTATGTTGTTGAATTGGTTGGGTGTTGTGTTGTGTAGGAAGAAGGAGCTAGAGATGTTGATGGTGATAAAAGATGGTAAAGGGTCTTTAGAAGGTGTGAAACATGCCACAAATGAACCTTGCCTTTCTGGTTTTCTAAAATGTATAGAAGAGATAGGAGGCAGTGTAGAATCCCTAGAATCATTTGCTGTGGAAGCAGCTAATTCTTTGATGTCAAAGCTAAGAGCTCAGCTGGAGCCGTTCCGGTATGTTGCTGATGAGACAAGTCCATGGGAGGAGAAATCGGCTGTGGTTAGGCTTGCAAATAAAGTGAACAAGTCTAAACGGAATAAACTATGGAGGAAGAAAAAGAGGAAACGTGTTGCGGAGATGCTTGCAAAGGTTGTTCTGCTTTGGTTTGGTTTTGTTAAGGTTTTTGTTCCCCTTCATTGTAGCTGCTGTACTGATTAAGTAGTTGCTTTCTTTGTTGAAAAAATCTAGGAGCGTGAGCAATTTGAACAAATCGACAGAGAAGCGGATGATTGGGTTGCTAGGGAAAAGGCCAAGGAAATTGCTAACAGCAAGGTACGGAAACCTTTTCAATCTATGCCTACTTTTATTTTGACTGAAATTAATAATTTTTTTTTACTTGAGGCTGAATGAATTAGCATGCTAATGTGGTTTTAAATTTTAATTAGAAAGGATTTTCAAAAAGATGTATGATTAGGATGGGTGCTTAAGTAAACATGAACTAGTAGCTGACTATGTTAAAGTTCTCATACTTATTATTATTATTATTCTGAATTATAGCGTACTCCCTGTTACTGTACTGTTTATATGGCTATATACTTTCAGTTTGAGATTAAGAGTGGGGCTAATTGAAAGAAACTCAGTTCATGAAATTTCAAATAACACATTTGTACATATTGCTTTAAACCAATGTGCCTATCTTTTGAGTTGTTTCAAACTCTTTGCTGTTATATTGTCTTTACTGTTCTCTGTGGGAAAATCAGGAATGGTAATATTGATTCATTGTTTTGGTAGTTGCTTATGGATATATTAGCAGTTACATTAGTTTGCATTGCAAGTCTTATGTTGGAAGAATTTCTATTTACAGGTATTGAAGATGAAAGAAATTGCGAAGTCTAAAGCCAAAGAAGAAAAGAAGAAACTAGAGGCTGAGGTAACTTTCTTTTTTAACAAATGACCGGTAAACCATTGCCAATTTATTGTTGCTGTTTACTCTGAAGAACTTGGCCAAACATTCCATGCAATATAACTTATGTTATGAGTTTCACTTGCACAGGTTGCACTTATTAACTACCTAAATCATATAATTTCTCCCTTTATTTTTCAGCTCAGTATGTTCCTTAGCTCCTGGCCATCAAATTCATTTCTTTTGTCATGTCTTTCTATTTTGTCATTTTGTGGCTGCCATGCCAAAGGGTTCGTGGCTTCTTTTTGGTATGTGTCTCTTAAAAATTAAGCATATGCATGTTTTCATCTGTCTGTAAGTTTATTTGGTGAACAAGAATCATGCAATTTGTTTGTATCCTTCATCATTCCTCTTAGTTTCCCATTGGGTGATAATTAATTGATTCTCTTACATTACTTTACATCACAGCTTGAGCAGCTCTTGGTAGTGGAGAAGCTTCAGGAGTTGCGCTCCATAAGAATACAAAGGTTGAAAAAACAAGGTAGATATAAGAAAACTACTCTGCTTCTAGTTATCTACTTATGATTATTATAATGCGCATTATTACTTGGTCTCTTTATCAGTGTGCTTGATTTGTTTTTCTCCATCCTTGCTGCCGTATATAACATTTGAACGTGTTATATTAATATCATGAGAAATATATAATATAATCAAAACATTTGTTAATTATGAAACTATCCATTCTTAATTTGGAAATATAATTGTTTATCTTAATGGAAAATCTTCAATATTCACATTTTTTTGCATGCAAGAGCTTGTAATATTCACATATTTAACCTTTAATTTGTTTATGGTTCTTTACAAATGATCAGGCCATTTTCTCCCAGAGGAGGACGACAAGTTTCTTGGGAGAGTTAAAGCTGCAGTGGAAGAAGAGGAACGTGAAGCTTTGGCTGCAGTTGAAGCAGATGCTGCTAAAGAAGCAATTGCAACTGCTGAGGAATCCAGGAAAGCTATTCAGAATCAAGGGAAACTGTCAAAAGGAGGCAATGATAACAGTGAAGTAAAGGAGAACAAAGAGCAAATAGTTCCCAGTGTGACTGAAGAGGGATCTGGTGCATTTGATGAGAATAAATCCAGTAAAATAGGACAGACCAGTGGAGGGGCATATGATCCTTTGGCAAATTTACCCATTGAGTTCTACCATTATTATCATGGAAGCAACAATGATATGGGTACACTTATTGAGGTAAACTCAACTATTTTTGTTATTAAATTATACATCTCTTTCGTAACAGCACTTTTCTTTTTGTTTCCTTAGAATAAATACGTAATTTGTCAACTTTTCTGTATTTGAAGACTGCTAGTTTTACTTGACTGGTACACTAATAGCCTAATGATGCTACGTGTTTTTAATTAACAGCTTATGTTTAATTCACTTGCTTGTTTATTATAACTTTTTGTTGTTAATGTTAAGGCTGATACACAATCTCATGCAGGTTAGAAGAGGATGGGATGCCTATATCAGACCCGGAGGAAGGTAAGAAACAAGAATGATGAAACTTTTCTGCTAATGCTTAATTCTTTGAGTGGGGTGACCATTAAGGGATATTATTATACTTATAGATCTCAATGCCCAATGTAATTTTACATATAAATCTCTCATTGATGAATATTTTACCTCATTTCTTAAGGGCATACCAGAGTTGCTTTCTACTGAAATATTTTTCTGTTTTAGGCATATTTATGATTATATTTCAAAACTGAGTTAAGAGAGAGAACTTCGAGTGTTAAGTCCTTAAAATATATTCATGAGAGATCAAGACTCTGACTAAAGTACCAGACTAACGACCGCCTGTTATTACACTAATGATCTGTACACACTATATATCACACAATCTGTTCCCCTGTGCTTACTTCACATGTTAGTGCTTTTTTAGTTAGGATTAAAATTTATTTTGATAGTTGCTTTCACTTATTTTGGTTAGTGTCTAATATGCATGCATTATAGTCAATGAGTGTGAAAAATGAAAATCAATCATTTATCTTATTTGATATTTTTTCCTTGCATCCAGCCGCATACCAGGGCACTGGGTTCAGCCTCCTCCTCCAGCTAATGAGATATGGGCATCTTACTTGGTGAGGCCTAGATGATTAGTTAACAAATCAACAGTTTTGCACAAAGATGTCGTCCCCTCTTATGGTGAGTTTTGAAGGTTTGAACTATGTTCCTGGCCAACCTCAGCTATATGCTTTGTGGCGGCATGTTTATATTCGTAACTTGCTCATCATGTTTATATTTCCACTTCACCTCAGTCAAATAAAATTTTATTGTTAAAACGTAATTATATGCTTTCAGAAACCTTGTTAAATATTGGTAACAATCTAACACTGAGGTGAAGTGGAAGTCCTATGGAAAACTATTGTTTGGTAGAGTTGAAACACATTGAAAATAGAGCAGAGGTTCAGAAAAGAGCTTTGGAAATTCAGTCGGTTTGATTGTGAAGAAATTGTGAGCAAAGAAATATAAAGTATGTGGGTCTCACGTTAAAAAAAAATGAGTAAAGTACTTCATGGGTCCTGAAAGTTATGGATACTTTTTTATTAGTTCCTTTTTTTTTTTGCATTTGAGTCCTTGACAAAATTTTCAACTAACATTTTAGTCCTTCTGTTAGTAGGACTATTAACAGAAGTTCAAATCATTAATTAAGTATCATAGTGACACCTTTTTTACTCCTGGATGTCTCTTAATTGTCAGGTACAATGTAGAGACTTTTCAACTCCGATGGAAGTTCAAATCTTGATGCTTTTGTTGGAAAAGTCCTTGACCAAGTGCTGAGTGTTGTGGAAATGAAAGACAGGGCAGTGAAGTTCAGATCCTCCGTCGAAGAATTGCAATCCACCATTGAAATAGTAGAACCAGTGACCAAGTAAATAGATTGTATTAACAAGCGATTGTGTTGGATAACCAAATGACCGAAATAACCTCAAAAGGTGTTGCCTCGGGTGGCTAATCTATAAATTCACTGGCAACTCTAATTCTGTGAAATGGGATATGCATTTGATATAAAGCAAAAAATTCAAGTATTTTGATCGTGAGAACATGTAGCAATAGGCCCATCTGCACTGATGATAGAAGACATGGAACTCTGGAAAGTGCCTGAGAAAAATATCAATCAAATTAGTTTGTTTCAAGGTAACAGATGGCTGGGTGTGAAAGAAAATTAGGTTAGAGATCCACCAACAGGTGGGTAGTTAGTTAGTTGTGTATCTCCTTTCTTCTTGATACCAAAAGACAAAAGTTAAGTACTTAGGGTTGCTGCTGCACTCATCTATCTTGATTCTTATGTTTTTATTTCGGCAGCTACATGTAACACTGGAGCTATGGAGCCCCACTTAAGTAAAAAACCAAGTTGAAGTTGTTGAAGAACTATCAAGTGGGATCAAATTAACCAAGAGTTGGCAATTTTTTTGTTTTCCAAATTAACCCTTTCTTGTAGTTCTGATTAATTGTGTCAATTGCCAATATTTGTATTTTGAAAATTGATTTCATTGTCTCGTAATTGATCATGTGAGCATTCAAAATAAGTACATGTTTGGTTTTACAAGGAAACAAATCCATAATGTAAGCCCTCAAAATAAGTACATGCTTCTTTAGACTTCAAACATTAAATCAAACATACAATAAAATATTACTTTGAATTAACACTCTTATTATGATAATTCATTGTGTTTCATCATTTTAATGATATCACTAATTGATAATGGGTTTGGGTACATTAATTTTGTTATTAATCAATACATTCCCAAGAACACTATTTTAAATACATACTCGTATTAGTTGAAATTTATTGAAATAACAATTTAGTATTTTCATCTCACATTATGATTTTCAATCGTGTGTTGATGCTATTAATAAGAAGTATATACTACTTTTGTTGATAGTTAATTTCCATCACAAAATTTAGTTAGTGATTTTTAGTAGTGTATTTTTTCTTGATCATATTTTTTTCATCTACAATATTTGAACTCCGAATCTTATATAAAATTACTGAAGATTTGTTCTTTAAGTCCAAGATTACTCGTACTAAAGATGTTGCCACTACCAATCTGAGTTGTTTGTATTGTTATAATAATCAATTGAGAATTGATTTTTTATAATTATTATTTTGATGGATAGAAATTTTAATGCAAGGTGATTTTTTGTGTTAAAGGTATAATAATCGTTTCATACCAAACAATCTAATAAGAAATTCTAAATATTTCTTCTCAGTTTTACTTTTAATTTCTAAATTCTCCTTTTTCTAATTTTGTCTTTTTCTATTTTATTCACATTTTCCCTTCTACTTACAAAACATGCCCTTCGAGTTAATTGGAAAAAAAAAAGTGAAGAATGGAAATCTATGTTTATATTTATATTGTTACCACTTTTTCATTTATAGTTGTCGGTTATATTCATTTTCATGGGGATGATTTTATCCTTTCCATTTATTTATTTTTTTATAATTCATTTCCGTTACTCTCTAAAGTTAAATTCGTATAATTTAGCGTTTTTTAATGTAAAAATTTGTAACATATATATTTAAATTACATATAACAATTCGAATTTATAGTAGATGGTCAATGTATTCTTCCTTCACACTGTACAACTCAAGAGACTTGTCTTTGGAATCTTAACTAGTGTTTTACCCTGTGTGCTAAATGCAAGGGTACTTATTAATGCATTAAGAAATATATAATATCCCTCTTTAACTTTCTTATTTTTGTGTAATATATGGTGACATTAACTTAGATAATAGTTAACATAGCCTAACATATGTATTACAAATAAATTCCTATCGAGTTGGTCCTATGTTAATGATCAGAAAATAAGTATATACATACTTTATTTATCTTCATATTCTTCACTATTTTAGATAATATATTAATATTTTATTTTAAAGTTTATGTAATTATAATGTTTTCATTACTAAGCATTCAAGACAAAAGTATATATTATTTTAGTATTGAATTCTCAATAATATTATATTCTTTTTGCAATAATTTTTATTTCTGTAAAAAAATAACCAATAAAAATTGGAACAAACAGAATTACGAATATAATCGTGACAAAAAGACAGAGACGAAAATTATATATAAAATTTATATCCATAAGATATCAAGCAAAAAAATAAATATAATTTTTTACTTAAAAAAAAAAAAAAGATGAGTATAATTAAACTTGTGTCTATCTTAGTTTTCCTTCTAAGATACTAACTACTAAGAGTTTAGGAGCTGTCACTTTTAAATGAAAAATCTGATAGGAATTTTATATGTAATCCATTTCTCCATAACAATGACCCTAATAAATTTAAGAACGCGATATTATTTAATGAATTTAATTTTAAATTCTAGAGTTAATGAGATGCTAAATTTGCCTGATAATCATGTCAAAAGCTGAACGAAGAAAAATAAGTATGATCAAGTTCCTCAGACATGCAATATTACTTTAGGTTTAAGGTTAGGATTTAAAATTATGGAGGTTTATTTAAATTCTAATTTAACATGAAAAGTTGATTATATTATACGAATTCAACCTGATAAGTTAATAATGATTTTTATTTTATGTGAGGCGTTTTAGACTTTTTATCATTAGCTAATTTTGGAAAAAAAAAAAAAAAAAGTTTACTACAATGCTTATGAAAATCATGGATATTTCACTTGATGTTTGCATTCATTACAATAATGGATTTGGTTGCTTTAGAGTATAAAATATAATAATAACTATTGATTAAAAGATAAAAATTATAATTATTTTTGGATTTTGTTAAATATGTATTTTCAGTGTATCCAAAACTAATCAAAGGATTACATCACATATCGAAAGAGCATTTTATGGCTTAAATATAAACAGGTGAACCATACACTATATTTTGTGTTCTTAATACTTATATTCTATATTAAAAAACTTTCTGAAAATATATTCTGTTAGGATGTTAACGTGAAATACTTTAAAATTCATCATATTTTGCTTTTCGTCTCACTAATGGATTTGTTAAACAATACGTACAAGTTTTCCTCTTGAAGATCCTAGACAACGAAATCAAGTAAAAAATATTATCAACATAAGACCAAACCATACATAACCATACATAACATCACTTTCTATTAATAAATAACTAGGCATGAAAACTACCTTTTTACATAAACAATTTGAAATCAAATGATATTATTTGATTTTAAACAATTATAAGATTTTTTATGTTGCATATTAGCCTTCTCACATAACTTATAAAACCATACAAAACATTTTTGTGGTTAAGGACCAAGAAAAAGAAGAAATAGCATATACTTTATAAACAAATTATACAATTAACATTTCATCAATAGAGGAATATGACTTCTCCAGATTCTTTATGGATATTCTTTTATATATTTAAATATATAATATATAACTTTTTTCACAACATTGTACGGTTTTCAGAAATATTTTAATTAGCATTTCCATTGTGAAAAAACATTTGCAATTTTTTATTTTAATAAAACATTTTTTTATTTCATAATAGTTACAAAAACAGTGGAAGTGATAAAAAAAGATGTTTTTGTTATTTTGTATAAACATCTTTAAATAAAATGATAATAAGGTGATGATTTTTCTACTTTTGATGAAAATAAAAATATATATTCCCCTCAGTCGAAATTATCTGACTTTTTTATTTTTTTTCCTTTTAATATTATTTTTCAATCTGATCAATTTTATTTACATCTATCCAATCTAAAAAATAATTATTCTTTAGCCTTTGGAGTTTTAGTGATCGAATACTTCTATATTCTAACAAATGAGTTTAGTAAATTAAAAAATTCTTATAAGTTACTTCTAGATAATTTTAATAGATTAACCGTGTTTAACTCTTTTGATTCATCAAATAGATTAATTTTAGGAAAGTACGTTACTAAACCATTACAAAAATAAAAACAATCAACAGTAGTATATTCTCACTGGAATATTTGTTTGTTTTAATAGTAGTATTATATTGTACAAGAGGAATGGAAAGGATGAATTTGACTGGATGATTTAAAGTTTTGAGCATTTGTGCATAAATATAAAAAAACAAACAAAATGTTTTCACATGATTTAGATTATTTGATAAAGACATGAGATTAGTAGATTATTTCTCTTTCTAATTCAAATTTATAAAATTTACTTTATAAATTTACTGATGCATAAATAAAAATTATATTCCTATTTATATATTTTAATTTGACATTAAATAATAATGAAAATTGGGTGAGACCCACACAAAGAAAAATTTATATTATTTACATTATGTTGATTAACATATTTCAAAAAAGTAATTTAAAAGGTTATATTATGTCAATTCTACTTAAATGTATGATTATTTAACAAATAACTCATAACTTAAAGATATCAATTCACGTCCGATACGATAGCAAAAAAAAAAAAAAAGTTTTGTAAGAATCAAAATAGAACTACTAACATGTCATGTGACATTTTATTGAACTACTAACATGTCATATGACAGATAATTCATCGTTTAACTAATGTCAATAAACAACAAAACTAAAATAGAAATATTTTTTTATCAAAAATCAAAACAGAAAAATAATTACTATACGAAAAAATGGCAAGTAAAAAGAAATTACTTACGCCAAATTAATAACACTAAAAGAATCTTACTGAAGTAGGATATTAAATATGAGCCATTAAATATATAAGATAAAAAAAATAGAAATTGTTCTAAAAAGAAAAATATGACCTAAGGAGACAGCTTAAGGTTCGAAAAAAACAAAAAACAAAAAGCGCATCATTCTCAACTCTGCAATCTGACACCAGAATTAATATTTTATTTTATTTTATTTATTGAAATATAGTTGTCTATCTATCCACAAGATTCTGATTCCACTTGAAGTCTGGTGGTTAGGTAGTATCATGTCAATAAATTAATAATTAATTACGTAAGCAATAAAATACAGTTGTTATTATTACAAAGCATGTTTGGGAAAAAAAAAAAAAAAAACTTTTTATTTAAAAATTGATGATTTATTTTTTTTTTTTTTTTTTTAATTTAATTTGACATCCCTTTTGGTTTTTTTTTATTTTATTTAAAATACATTATTTATTTTTTTTTTTTTTTAAAAAAATTTTAATCAACATTTCTTTTTTTTTTAAAAATTTTTTTATTTT
>Ga0099824_1006795_pt1 | contig 15530 bp, 9 predicted proteins | sample SiratrowhiteBW_FD_76837 | JGI IMG/M metagenome (GOLD analysis project Ga0099824, IMG submission 76837) | Root nodule microbial communities of legume samples collected from California, USA - Siratro white BW | ecosystem: Host-associated > Plants > Roots > Nodule | place: USA: California...
TAAAATTTTATTTTGTTTTTTTCTTGTGATGCAATGAAATGTTAAAAATTATAATAATTTGTAAAAGACAAACCCCTATCTCCCCACCCACCTCGAAATAAAAAAAAAAAAAAAAAACAAAAAATGGCTCCATTAAACTAATGGTTTAAGATGTCGTTGTTAGGCATCTTTTTTGTGTGATTGCAAGTTTTTAATGTATAAACCCTTGCAGGCTTATTCCACAGTTGGTACACCAGATTATATTGCTCCAGAAGTTCTTTTGAAGAAAGGTTATGGGATGGAATGTGATTGGTGAGTTTTATGTGTGTGAATGTTGGCATGTTATCGAATATTAATTTCTTCATGCTATGATGTATGTATGTCATAACGTTTGAGTTTGTCATTTCTGGTGATCTTTTCAATAATTTTGTAGTTTCAATCTAGTTTGGCATTCAAATTCCTTACCCATTACAATCTGGGAATTTTCCTTTTTTTTTTTTATTATTGCCTTTTCAAATGTTCTAAAAGGATGTTAGGTTCTGCTTCATTTATGTGGAATTTATGAATATAAGTTATGGGTTACATATTCTATTTTGATGCAATGATGGTTTTTACGAAATTCACAGGTGGTCACTTGGAGCTATTATGTATGAAATGTTGGTGGGATATCCACCTTTTTATTCTGATGATCCAATGTTGACTTGTAGGAAGGTAATCATTTTGAAAGAAATGTGTCTTTTGACTATGCTTGCTTGACATTCACTTTGTAAAGAGTAAACTTTTTATAAGTGCAGAGTGGTTCATAATTGATATCTAGAATGCATTCTTTATTTTTTTATGAAGTACAAGCAATCTGATAGCCATGCCTGGATTTCAGAAGCTAATTCTTTTGATTTTCTTATCAATGGTAATCTGTTACAATATAGTATAGATAGTTAGAACAATTAGTTTAGAGTTTGTTTGGGAACATGTTTTCATCATTGCAAATGGTAATTCACACTTTCCAAAGCATGAAATGAAGAAGAAACATTTTGTATCATTGGCATTGAACATCTGTTTGGATGGTTTGAACTGATAACCAAACACATGGTTAATTAGAGGGGTTGGAAGCATACGCATATATATTTAGCTTAAAATTGGAGAGGTAGAAATGAGTGGCATTAAAATGTGCTAGAACAAAGCTGGAGCTAGGTTGGCGGAGAGATCTTTCTTGATTTATTCATTTTTTCAGTCAAGCATTAAAATCACTTGTTTTTCCTCTCAATGTCCATAAAAAAGTTTTCTAACTTGATCCGTATTATAGTGCAACCTACAGTCTATAGTGTCAAAATCCTGTTAAACATTGTGTATAACTTTTTCTTAATTATATGGAGAATGTTAATCTTGGTTTCTCTTTTGTGCAGATAGTAAATTGGAAAGCCTACTTGAAATTTCCTGAAGAAGCTAGGCTGTCCCCAGAAGCTAAAGATCTTATTAGTAAGCTTTTGTGTAATGTCAATCAGAGGCTGGGGTCTAATGGTGCAGATGAAATAAAGGTGCTGTATGCTCTGTGATTTCTAAATTCATTTGTTTGCTATATTATACTTTTTGGTATGGATTTTACCTTTTTGCTGTATTCTTCTTTAGGCTCATCCATTCTTCAAAGGTGTTGAATGGGATAAGCTGTATCATATGGAAGCTGCATTTATTCCTGAGGTCAATGATGAGTTAGACACTCAAAATTTTGAAAAGTTTGATGAGGTATTTGAGTCTCTTACGTTCTCGCTTTGTGTAGCTTGTTGTTAGAAGTGCCTTGTTCCACTTATTCTCATTTTATCTTTTGCAATTGTAGTCTGACAGCCAAACTCAATCATCATCAAGATCTGGTCCATGGAGGAAGGTAATATTTGGCGTTTCCTTCTCTGTGGGAAATTGTTACCTAGTTATCTATAGAGCTTGTGTCAGCCCCCGGTAGAATAGGGAAGTACAAAGAAAATTAGTTAATCATCATTTTATACTTGGAATTACTTTTTACTTTAATTACTCTTCATGGATGTGATTTATGAGTAGACTGCTGGTATATCTTTTTGTCGTCTTGAGTTGTGTTAGTTGTTGAGATGGTACAAACCATAGACATGACTCTGGTGGTAGGAAAAGTCAGTTAGTCATCATTTTATTGTTTATACCTTGCGAATTACTTATCTTCTTCAAACTCTTGATATGAATAATGTTTTGGCTTCTATATCCTACATCTAGCTATTTTTACAATTTTTCAAAAAATTCACATTTTCCCTGAATTTTTAGGAAATCTAAGTTATGGCTCGTGTTGAAATGTGTATTAAGGCTTTGCCAAAACGTCAGGACTAGGTTAGCAATAACTTTCATGATATAGGTTGTCTATATGTTCTTGAGTCTGAATTATATTAATTTATAGTCAAGGCATTCTTGTTAACCCTTATAAAAAACTTACCAGTGTTACCTGACCTGTCACAATTTTTTAATATTTTTTCTTGCTGCCTTATGTTATCTATCTTCAAATCTTCAATTTGTTAATTTCAGTTGTTTTCTCACCCCTATCTATTTCCTTTGTCCTTGCAGATGCTTTCATCTAAGGACTTAAATTTTGTTGGATACACATACAAGAACTTTGAAATTGTCAACGATTATCAAGTTCCTGGGATGGGTACATCTCTTGTTTTCGCTTTTCACTGCTTCAAATTGGTTTGTGTTTATATGTTTGTTGGGGGTTCTATTTTGGCTATGTCATAACTATTGTGCTTGTTATGTTAGATAAGTTTTATTATAAGAGGAATATTTAGATATTTAGAATCATTTTTGTGAGAATTATGGTTGAGGAGCTCTTTGTGTATGTGTTTCCATCTTAGATACTGATAGAAACTGGTAGTATATGAAAGGAAATAGATAACATTTTTGTAGGAGAACAATTACTTAGAAAAAAGAAACCAGGAAAAGCGGAAAATAGCAATGCAGAAAAGAAACATAACATCCAGAGTTGCAGGATGCAACCTCTGTCCCCAAGGCAAATGCCTACCAATAACTCACCCAATTTCTGTCATGCCCTTTTGCCACTCTCTCGTTCCTCATGACACAGTATTCCACTCCAATGTCCTCTTGTGTGGACATTTGGTTATGCATATCGCACTTTCTAGTTCTGCATTTCCATGCTTTTAGCCCATGTAGTCTCAGCCCATCTTCCTTCGTTTTACACATCCTCTTGTGAACAGGGGTTAAAGGCGCAGCAGATACATTAATTAAAATTGTGATTGTTTAAGTCAGTAAGTGGTTATTACATGAACAAATAATAACAATCTTAAGAATTATTCTTTTGGTTAATTTCCTCCAGGGAATTTAATGTACCAAGAGTTCTTAAATGAATAGATTATGTGCTAAACTTGGTCCAGATGATTAGATCTGGCATATGATTCTTTCCATCTTCTTAGGGTGGAAGGCCCGATATTATTGGAAGGATATATAAAACCTCAGTTTCACATCAACGGGGTGACATGTTTTTTCTGGCAGGAAACATAAACTTGTGGGGTTATGTTGAAAGGCAAAAGTCTTTGAATTTTTGTGTTTGTCTCTTGTGCTGATTGTATTTACGTTTAATGTTCTGGAAGGTCGTGTGTTTTGTTCTTTTGCCTTGACTTTGGTTTCCTCTTTCCTCACAGCTGAACTGAAGAAGAAACAGTCCAAACCAAAGAGGCCAACCATCAAGTCACTTTTCGGTAGGCTTTCCCTCGCTTTGGGACCATTCATTATATTCCTTCAAGCTGTTTTCTTTAAGTTTGTGTTTCTTGCGTGTAATATAACCATAAATCTTTTAAAGTGATAAAACTGGCTGACATGATTGACTGTGAATCAGAAACACCAGAACAAGAGTTGTCTGATACATCTGCTCAAGGAAGCTTTTTAAATCTCTTGCCACCCAAGTTAGAGGTATCTCGCAGAGACAAGAATCTTCCTCCCAGGCCCTAACAAGCTTCTCGCGTGATCTATCCAGTCTGACAGAGTAGGAATCATAACTCTAGCATTTTTTCCACCTTTAAAATTTCACTCTTGATGCCTTTGGATTTGTTCTTCATTACACTAATGGCTTGGACCAGTTTCCTCAGTGGCCCGCAACTATTGATTTGTAAATCTCTTACTCCTCACCGTGTCCCTTGTTACATATGCTACACTGAAACATATACCCATTGTCTGTCTCATACCTTGTATATTCGCCTTCTCTTTTACATTAATGATAGCAAAGCATTTATCCCTGTAACATTGGAGTTTAATGATTGACAAGTATTTAGTATATAAGAACAATACCTGTTTGGAATTTTTTAAAATATCATTAATTTGTAAGTGTTATGGTCCGTTGATTTATTATTATATGGGAGGAGATTCCTCTAAGGTTATGTCTACTTCATTGCTAACACTTCATAATTGGAGGATTACTTTTCCTGTTATTATTGGATTGGTATAGCTTTGAGTTACTTTTTTCAGCACACTATGAATTCTTCTGTAATATTTAGCCAAGTTAACATGATACTGTATTTTTAGGAGTAATTAATTACCTACATTCTTATGCACAATGTTTATTACATATTTCCTTTTGTATCTCTTACTCTATGCGTTGCTTTTACCCTTGATACTAACATGCTTCATGCATCACGTGGAAATTTGCGTCAAACTTGCAATAGATTAATTGATCAAGAATTTACAGCTGAAATTATGTTTTCCATTTTGTAAATCATGCGTACTTAAAGCCTACCAATTAGGGTGATGAATTACAGAAAGCAACAGATAGTAGCTCAACACAAATTGGAGGGAGGAAAAAAAAGTTAAATATTGTTGTATTCATATAAAAACTTGAAGCCGTTGCTGGCAAATATACGAGACTGTTATGATTGATCGGTGCAGGACCATTACAAGGAAAACTTATTCGAATATTCTGTCGAGATTCGAGAGATGACATATGCCTTATTATATCTTTCAAATGTTTATTAGATTTTATTTTTACATTTTATTATAAAACACCAATTATATTATTTTATTATGCCAAACAATTTATAAACCATAACTATATATTTTTATTTTATATAATAAGATAAAATGTATATTTTTTATTTTTACTTATATGCGATATTGACGATGATATAAAATAAGTTTATTATCATTACTATTTAGATACTTTTATATTATATAATTTAGGTTTAATTAAATTTTAAATCACTCATAAATTTGAACATTTTTAATTGATTTTTTTTTTATTTTTTTTTTTTTAATATTCAAATTTTTTATATTTTTTAATTGAGTTTTTGTTTTTTTTATTCTTTTTAATTTTTTGAGTGATGTATCTGTTATCTTGTTTTGTTAGTTTATTTACTTGTCTTCATTTATTAAGAAATATAAGGTTTAAAGGATATTACTAAATAACAAGTGATTTATTTTATTACTTATTAAAGACATGTGACAAATGGCAATCACCTAATTAGAAAATATAAAAATTTTGAGTATTCAATAGTCAAAAATAAAAAAGAAACTCAATTAAAAATGTCTAAATTTATAAAAAACTTTAAACTTAATTAAATCCATAATTTATTTTAAAATATTTGTGTGTGTGTGTGTGTATATATATATACTTTAATAAATTAATATTGATAAATAAAACCATTAACATATAAATAAAATATCGTAAAAGTTTAAAATCAAATAAAAAGTTATATAAAATTTATCCTATTAAACATATATAATTTTACAATTTGGGTTTATAATCTCCTTTAATGGATAATTTGCCCTAGAGTTACTAACCTTGTGTGTGGAGAGTGTTTCACCTAGAATCAACCCATTTTGACTGCCTCCTTTAGCCCCAACATTTGATTTCTTCACACATTTACAGTGTGACACTGACTCTCTTTTTTAATGTATTGAATGGTTCCATGCTTTATTTCTTTACTTTCTTCTAAATATAAGATTATGGCATTCTATAGCATAGCCAAACCCATTAACCCATTCCCTATGAAGCAGCCTTAATCAGGAAAATGTCAAACTCACTTAATAATTATACCACTAAACACCATGATACAGCCCACAGATACCATTATTTTTCATGTGCCGTGTCGTTTAAAGCATGATATTTAACTTCATCTTCTTTATTAATCACAAGACTTGCATTCTAATCACAATTAGACATCAATAATCTTTCTATATTAAACTGTCATTGTAGCATGGTAAAATAATTGGGACGGTCCTTCCATACCCATACACCCTTAATAAATTAACATACCCGTCACTTTCATCTAAAAGGTGGTTTAATAATTACTCAATTAATATATCTTATTCTCAGTCAATAATCAAAGAAAAGGGGTTAACCTACTTTTAAACAGGAATGCTCCTAACTACACCAATTCAAACTTTTTTTATTAATTACTCAAATAAACTTATGTTACTAAATAAATATCTGCATGGGAGGGATCTAACTTTTGAAGATTGAAAAGTGTTCAAGTGAAAAGACATTGCTATCTAAAGAAGGTGAATTGGATAACACAGGATAAGTTATTTTTAATAAATTTATAGTATTATAAATACTTAGTAAATTTCAATTAACAAACTCTAGATTATTGATTGACAATGGTTAAGAGAAGTTTTAGTATCTTCATAGAGCAGTGATAATTGTAAACTGAAATAATGACACAACTTCAGAAATCATCAAATAAAAAAAATAAAAGTAAACAGTCTGTATGATAATATATAATAAATGTTAAACTATATATTTGTAACGATAATTGTTAGTTGATTATCTATATTTACTATGCAAACCATTAAACTCATATGATAAAAGTGTAGTGTATGAACAATAATTTCAATTTCATTCCTATTAACCAACGTAATCTGTGACCTGGGATTTTGATTATTGCAATTCCTCAGTGGCTTTGCTAAGTCAGAGAGCATTAAGATAAACAACTGAAAAGCAATTTTCACTGCAGTTTATGATGACAATAATCATATTATTATTTAAATAGGGTAGTTGCTCCTTCTCCATCACCATGCTAACCACAAACCAAAAACATCCCTCTCATAGCTATTCACATCACCTTTGAAAAATAGCTTCAAGTTAAGCCATGTAAGGAAAAGCTTAGAAACATTTAACTCCATTACTATAATTGTAAAATCACTGCCAAATCGACGTGTAATCATTAGCTTCTAGTCACCTATCTTTTTCTTAGTGGTTTTATTATGCCGGCCATCCCCTGGAATTGGCAATGTCATTGACAATACAATACAATACAAACTTATTTTTTTTCATCAAACTTTGCCTTTAAAAGTGACACGACCCTATTCTTCAAAGCCCCTCTTACTCCTTCTCCTCCCTTGTTCCACTTCTGTGTTTTCCTACTTCTTTCTTTTCTTTATCTCATAATAATAAGTGTTACATTTCTTGCATTATTTGATCCTTCTATGATGAAAGTGGGATTCGAGCTGGTTCATGCAAATCATAATCCAAACATGATTCGTATGCATGAAACATGGGATCATCACTACTCAAATATTACTACTTACTTGCCATTTTCAGCTCCAACCCCATCAAACCTATATCCAAAGCCAGCAACAGAAAACCACTGCATAAACTTTGGGCAGAATGAACTCTCTGATTGGATGGAGGAACACATTGGTGACATCACCAAACACCTTGTTGAAGACTTACCAGAAACCACTTCTGATAGCTTGATGGCTAATAACACAACAAGGGTTTCCCATCACAACTTTGTTCCCTCACTTTTACCCAACTTCAGTCAAAGAAAAGCTTCATGCTTTAGACCCCAATTTGAGGCCATCACCAACGACCCCCCCAACTTCAATCTTCACTCAGATTTAGATCACAGCAACAATGTTTGTGATCAAGGGTTGAGCCTGATCACCCTTCTGATGGAGTGTGCAGTGGCAATTTCAGTAGACAACCTGGATGAGGCTCATAGGATGTTGCTAGAGCTAACACAAGTGACCTCACCCTACAAAGCATCATGTGCTGAACGTGTTGTTGCTTACTTTGCCAAGGCCATGACTGGAAGAGTGATGAACTCTTGGCTTGGAGTGTGTTCCCCTTTGGTTGATCACAGGAACATTAACTCGGCATTCCAAGTGTTCAACAGCGTTTCCCCTTTCATCAAATTTGCTCACTTCACTTCCAACCAGGCAATCCTTGAGGCAGTGAGCCATTGTGAGAGCATTCACATCATTGACTTGGACATCATGCAAGGGCTGCAATGGCCAGCTTTTTTCCACATATTAGCCACCAGAATGGAGGGTCCACCACAGGTCACCATGACATGTTTGGGAACCTCAATGGAACTCCTTGTAGAAACTGGGAAACAGCTCTCAAACTTTGCAAGAAGGCTTGGCATGTCATTGAAGTTCCACCCCATTGCAAGCAAGTTCGGGGAAGTCATTGATGTGTCCATGCTGCATGTAAAGCCTGGCGAGGCAGTGGCAGTGCATTGGCTGCAGCATTCACTGTACGATGCAACTGGACCTGATTGGAAAACACTGAGGCTCCTTGAGGAGTTGGAGCCAAGAATCATCACCTTGGTTGAGCAGGATGTGAACCATGGAGGGTCTTTCTTGGACCGTTTTGTGGGGTCCTTGCACTACTACTCCACCCTTTTTGATTCTCTTGGAGCATACTTGCACTTTGATGATGCAAACAGGCACAAAGTGGAGCATGGCCTTCTCTCTAGGGAGATCAACAATGTGTTGGCCATAGGAGGCCCTAAGAGGAGTGGTGAAGACAAGTTTAGGCAGTGGAGAAGCGAGCTTGCAAGGCACTGTTTTGTGCAGGTTCCAATGAGTGCCAATTCAATGGCTCAAGCTCAGTTGATATTGAACATGTTTTCACCAGCTTATGGCTATACCCTTGCACAAGTTGATGGCACATTAAGGCTTGGATGGAAGGATACAAGTTTGTACACAGCTTCTGCATGGACCTGCTGCACTTCTAACTAGCTTTTCAATGGCTCTTTTAAGTGTTCATATTTTCAAAGTAGTAGCTTCAGAATTGAGCTGTATATTGAGAAGATTGATTGGAACATTTTAGGATAAACAGTTCTTTAGCCATACATGTATTCATGTTCATATTTTCCTCCTTGAAATCTAGTTTGTCTGTTTTTTTCTTTCATTTTTTGGCCTCAGGAGGGAATCTTTCTACTTCCTATGTTCTTGGCTCTCATTGGATGCTTCTTTGGCTTGGTAATTTAACCACATGACCAAACATTGGAAGTTAAATGCTACTATGTGTACTTCAATTTTTTTTTCTTCTCTTTATGTGGTCCCAAATGTTGTTTAAGCATAGACATGCACATGCCTATGCCTCTCTATTAGGATAAACAAATTAATTTTGGAAGGTGAAGAACAAAAGATGAGTGCCAACAACTTTCTCAAGTTTCATTTGGTTTTGTTTCACAAACCTTTCTGAGAGTGAACAAGCAATTAGTTATCTTGGTTTCAGGCACTTCATTGATTGTTGGACCTTTTACAATTTTGTCCAACTTTTATAAGCAATGGTGATGCATGTTTTGCGGAAAATGTGCACTACAGTGGAACAATTTATAGGGATGAAACACATTCCATGCCTTCATTTTTCACCCTACACACAGATTAACCTTTTTTTTTTCAGAAATCTGAAAATTTTCCAAGTTATATTTACTTTTAAAGAATAAAATATTTAATAAATAATATTTTTTGGCGCTATTTTCACTGAAACGTGGTAATATAATTGTAATAGTTTAGATAATTTGTACCAAACTCTAAATTCAAATTTTATTGTTACTTCTATATATAAAAAATATTGAAATTCACTTTTGATCCATATAGTTTGTGAAATTGCAAATTTTTTCTTTAAATGTTTCTCCAATTTCACAAGACTAAACTTTTGGTCCACGTGTCATAATTGCTACAAAAAAAGGTCGCATATATATAAATGAAAATAGTATCAAATACTTGTTCAAATAATTATTAACAATAATAAAATTTAACCCCACACTTTTCATACATATTTTTCTAAGTTATATGCTAAAATATTTTGGGCAAATATGCTTCTAGTACAACAGAATTTCGTTTTTGATAAGTTGAAGACAAAAGTTATCAATCTTCATATATTAAATATTTTCATTAAGTTTTCATCAAATTTTGTTAGAGGTGTAGTTAAATGTCCAAGGGTTCTTTATGACATGTTTGTAAGAGACAAAAATTGGTTTGACTTTAAAAAATTATATATATATTTATTTCAAGAAAGAGAGAGTATTATTTATATTAACTTGTATTACCTACTATTAAAACATTGGTGAAGAGTTAAATTATCCACTACACTCAAGAAAGGTTAGAAAATGGTTGTTGAAGTCATTGTAGAGCCGAAAAAAAAGGATAGCAAGTGATAGAAAAATTTGAGTGTCAAAAGGGAAATTGCTCATATTTTTTGCTTCAATTATTTAGGTAATTACAGTGGCTACGTTGATGGATATGATTTTGAAAGTTTCACTAAAAGCTCGATATGCATTCATTTCTTCATTAATGTCCTTTGAACCCTTCCTTATGTTTCTACCAAGTACATAATGGTAAAGAAGTAGTTTATAGCTTGGAATAAGAAGCATGAAAATTTCAAAGGTGTTGGCAAAATCAATTATCTGAAGTCAATTTTGTCTCTGCAAGATAACCTTTTTGGACTTGCATTTTAACATCAATTACATATGTTAATTTATAGCATTACCATGAAACAAGTATAGAAAATAACATTTTTTAGGTTTACCCACAATTTTTTTTTCTAGTTCTGATTGTTTTGTTTATAGTTAGAAATAAGTGTGAGTCTAAAACATTCATTAAATATAAATAAAAAAAATAAGCAATATATATCATTTTCTTAAGATTTTTAGTTGAAAGTAACTTCAATCTTTTATGTAAATTTCTTTCAAAATCTCATTCTTATTTAATCTTTCAATTATTTTTCAACCAACATCCTCTACTTAAATAATTACAAATATATTGAAATTCTTGTTTCATTTCATTCAATATAATCAATAACAAATATAAAATATCTATAAAAAATTCAAAATCCTATAGATAATATATATATAAATATGTTACTATTCTTTCCATCAATTTATTTTATACTGTTTTGTGAAAGTTTTTCCTTACTACAAGTTTATTTTTTTATTAGGACGGGTCTAAGAAAAAAAATTGATTATTATTATAAATTATAAACTCCTAAACATTAACCTTCTTAGTATATTTATTAGTTATACTTCTCCCCGTCAGGTAATGGTAGGTTGCTTCATTAAAGTTTTCCATAGTACAAAATTTATTTTCTATTCTAAGAAATGGTGCATTACAATTAAATGTTGTTTACTAGACATATAGACATTAGGAGGGATAATTAATAATTAAAATAGAAATAAAATGAATATTTATTTTAATTTAATATAAACAATTTCAACAATATATTTATTGTGTCTTTGATAAAAAAAAATCATTCATAAACTATAATAAATTGTTGCATAGACTCTCTTCATCAACCTTTTGTGGTATTTGATAATAAAAACAAAAAAACTTATTCATAAACCAAAATAGATAGTAGTGTATTCTCACCCTAAAATTTCTTGCAGATGGTTTCGTTCTTAAAATGTCATTTTAAAAAAAAAAATCGTATCAAACAATATATTGATTTATTAAATTACTATTTTAAATTTCTAAAATTTTACATGAAGGTGTTTTTATGATATTTTATTACTTTTTACATAAAATTATTAAAATACACTTCTTTATTTGATCTAATAAAATTCATAATTTAGTTTGTAAATTAATTTTTCATTTATTAAGAATTTATTAAATTAATACTTCATCACAAATTATATATATATATATATATATATATATATATAATTTTTTTAATATGTTGCTTTCATAATGGACTATTTCTTCCGTTATCATAAAGTCCTGTTAGCTGATTTTTTCTTCTACATTTCTCATCACAATCATCACAACAACTTTTTCCTTGTTTTAGATTGAAATTTGTGTATTAATATTCTCTATTTCTAAACCCAATTCAATATATTGAATGGGACATTTTCTTAAATCACATTTTATTCAACCACAAAAGTAAAGTTGAGATGAAATTTTTGTCTCCAACTACCACATGTTTATAATCAACAAATTTATATAAAAATTACTATCCATTTATCATATACAAAAAAATCTATAAAGTTAGAATTTTTTATCCATTTCATATATGTCTTAGTCATACTAAGACTATCTAATGGATCTGATATCGTTATTATATTCTTTTAGAAAAAAATATCAGGTGATTCAATAATTAAACATAAATAAAATAAAATAAAAGGTTATGACATTATTTTTAATCTTAAATATTAGAGGAAAAGTGGAGGAGTTGTGTTTGTGGGACAAGGTTGCCGCACAGAAGTGAAGGAGCAAACAAAAATAGTTGTCGGCACAAACAACACGTATACAGAGAGCCAAAAATGTAGATTGTTAAAAAGAAGAAAAAGAAAATAATCTAAATAAAATATGTGGTACAAATAATGAAATAGGTTGTTTTTCATTATACATTTTTTTTATAATGTTTAATATATCATTTCAATTATAGTTTTCTATCTTTTTTTTCAATTGTAGTTTGTTTTTGTGATATGGCATGATAACTTTGATGAGGCATTTTAATGTTGATGTGACATGTATGTAGACTAGAGAGGTTTCCTTGTGATGAGACTGTGATTATAATTCAAAAAGGTAATAAAAATAATGAAATGTGCTTACAAAATATACAAATCATGGTGCTTCTTCAGTTTGTTCACATACAAATTAATTTATTTGAGTCATAATGAAAAACTACTTTATATATATAAACATGACTTCATGACTTAATTGCATTTTTAAAATGTTTATTTAACATTAAATCTAATTTATAAAATTTATCTAGTAAAAATATAAAACATTTAAAAATATATAAAAAAATTAAAATATTATTTATTATATATTTTTGTTTCATTTTTACCTTATTTTCTTCTCACCTTTTGTTATTACATCACTAATTTATATGATTTATTTTAATAATATGATGTTATATTATAAACTTTATTGTTAAATATATAAAATATAAATAATATATATATATATATATATATCATTTTTATATATTAACTAGTATTAATATATATAATGTATGTGTGGTATTACTAAAACATTATATATAAACTAGTGATGTGGAAAAAATTACGACAAGAAAATTGTGATAGAATGAGATTAATTAAAGGCAAAAAATGATTGTATGCAAAAATATTAAATAATAAATTATATATATATATTGAAGTAAGTATTTTAAAAATACAATACGTAAATTGAATATAATAGTTATATTACATTTAATCTAAATAAATATTTTATTTTTAATTCTACCGTTTTTAGTTGGATGCTTAAACGTTTGTCTAATGTTTGAATATTTGAATACTTAAGTTACATGTCATGTAATGTTATTTATCTATGACATATCATATTATTTTTTCATCAGGCATAAGTATTTGATATAACACTCTAATCAAAAAGTCATATAAAGTGAGTTATTGTTTAATATAATGCTTAGCAATTTGGGAAGAGAGAGAATCAATTTAGTATTTGTCTCATTTTAAGCTATATTATATGAGTTATTTAAGCTATATTATTTGAGTTATAGTCATATATTACTCATGTCATCTAACTTGTTTAGTTATACAATATGTTATTTAAGTGAACAACTTATTCTAACATAAAATATTTAATGCATATTGATTGAGTATCACTTAAGTGACTACTCATATAACGTGTTCCAACATTTATCAGCATCAATTAAGAATTTTGTATTTCTTATATAATTATTAATGTAAATAATACAACCTCTAATGATACCAAATCATCAATTACATTCACAACAATTATTATAATCCATTTATAGAATACGTATATTCTTTACACCATTAGAATCATAATCAACAACACATTCAAGAAAAAATAAAATGTACACATGTAATAATAACTCTCATTACTTGAATTGAAGCAAATATTTTCTTTCTAAAAATTCTTTAAAAATTACTTTCAATAATCAAAACAACTCCAATATACTTTTAGAATCATCAATTGCATTTATATTTCTACTTTATATACATTATTTATATAATGACAATCAACAACACATTTAAGAAACAAAACACTATATTATATATATATGATAATAATAATAATAATAATTCTCATTACTTGAATTGAAATGTACTTTTTCTTTCTATAAATCCTTGAAGATTCTTCAAACAATCCAATAACTCTCAATCTTACAATAACAACATCTCCTCTTAAACGTTCAGTGAAGAAGAAAAGAAAAAAAGAAAATACATTTAAAATCTCTTTAAAAAAACATATTTTAGAATAAATATTTTACGATGAATTAATAAATAAATGTCTTAACTTCTATTTACCAACTTTATATACTAATGATTTTAAAATCTGATATATATCTAAATGATACAAGAATCTCTTTTATCACTTTACTTCTTATTTCACTCTTTGTTATTAAAAAATATTATTACTTATTTCATTTTATATTTTTCTTATAATTAAAAAACAGTATAAATTAAGTATGACTTGAAAAACATAATCTGTAATACGTGAATGTATTTATTTTCATCCTTTCTTTTCCAATTGTCCATAATATATTTTATAATTTACTAAAAAATTATAAGAATCAGAACAAACAATAGAAAATTATAGAAAATGAAAACGTAAAGGAGTTAAAAATAAAAATAAAAGTTACACTGTAGAGAATAAATGAATAATTAAGCTAAATTTATTGAAAATTAAACTATAAATTGTTTTATGTTTGTTTTTTTTCATAAATTATAAGAATAGTTTGATGATTAAAATATAATAGATTAAATGAATAGCTTATCATATTTATATGGTGTAATGATACAATATGATTTTTTTGTTATATCTATTGAAATTATGCTTGATGTCAAATTAATACGACATAACTATGTTATACGTGTTAATATATACATATATATTCAAATGAAATTTCAACACAATTCTATAAATAAATTAAAAAAAAATTATATAAGTATATTTTTGATGATATTTATCATCTTCAACTACTTAAAAGTTTCATCTAGGTTGTGTTTGGTTGGACTGATTTGAGGGGAAGAGATTTGTAGGAATTTGAAAGGATGAAAATCGAAATTACGAAATAACCCTTGTAAATGAAATGGAAATTACGAAATATCCTTGACTTTGGAAATTACAAAACACTCCTTTAAGTAGGTTTAAGGTATGTAACAATATATATATATATATATATTATATGAAAAATAAACTGATTTATACCTAATTATTCAAATAATTGATTTCAATAATTATATATATATATATATATATATTTTTTTTTTCATTCATAATACTTTCCTTTTTTCCAAAACAGCTATAATATAATTAATCTCCCTTCAATCTACCCATACTCAATACAATCTATCCATTCATAATTA
>Ga0099824_1006798_pt1 | contig 15527 bp, 11 predicted proteins | sample SiratrowhiteBW_FD_76837 | JGI IMG/M metagenome (GOLD analysis project Ga0099824, IMG submission 76837) | Root nodule microbial communities of legume samples collected from California, USA - Siratro white BW | ecosystem: Host-associated > Plants > Roots > Nodule | place: USA: California...
AAAAAAAAATTAATCCCTTGTATTTTTATTTATTCTATATTTTTCTTAAATTCCTACAAATTTTAGATTAAAAAATAAAGAAATGAGATAAAAATTATTTTTATAACGATAATATATTTTTTTTTTAAAAATGCAAACCAATCGATAGAAATATTAGGTGTCTAAAATAATAAAGCAAGTGGATCTCATTGTACAATGATGTGACTAAAAAAAACGTGTAAAACTCAAGTTACTTTCTTTTTTTTTTATAAAATGGAACAATAAAAAAGGAAACAAATGAACCAAAAAAAGTTGAGTTGGAGCACCATTCAATTGGACCTTTTTATTATCACTATTTATTTATTATCTTTTGCTAAAATAAATAAATAAATGAAACTAAACACTCACAGTATCTCAATTCACTCACGTTGATCACTGTGAAAAAGTAACTTTAATTGGCTAAGAAACCTTGTCACCTTGCCATAAATTCAATCACACGCAAATTTCATTATTGTGCCACATCACTTCATTCTTTTTTTTAATTCATTATTCTTTCTTTTTCCTTTTAATTTTTCGGTGCCAAAAATCCTTGAGTCAAACTTAAGCACCAAACCTGCACCTGACAACTGCATTTTTATACTTTAGATTACTTTTCTTATTATTTTTTATTTATTCAATGACAAAACAATTGGGTCTAATCATTTTTCTTCCATATCTCTCACTTCCTTTACCAAGAACCCTAGAATGCTTCAGGGTTGGAAAAGAGGGAACATTGGGGTGACACCGTTTAATGAAAAGGGGTTGCGATACCCTTGCGAGGGAGAAAGGGGAAGAAGAATGCGACGAAGATGGTAGTTTTCGGGGTTCTGATGTGAGGTGGTGACGCAGCGGCGCTGTTCAACAGCGTGGACGAAGGCGTGAGGCTTGTGAGATGGGGAGGAAGATCTCGGTGAATGGTGGACCAATGTTGGAGAAGTTTAAAGGAGGCTTTGAGTGTCTTGGTTCGTTTGGTCTATCTATCTATTGATTCACTTATGGTTTGGTTTGGTTTGTAGGTGAAGAGCTCAAATGTGAGAAATTTATGATTTTTTTTTTATCCATGATATTCGTTTTATTTTACTTGGTACAAGGTGCTGAAAACATGGCGCGTGGCGCAAGACAGTATGCAAGATATGTATGTGTAACAATGAAACATTGGGATAATGAAACAGTAAGACAAGACAGGGTAAGCAAGTCACCAACCTTATGTGTTGTTCCTTCCTCTGTTGCTCTTTCTTTTTCTTTGTTGCTCTATGCGTCGTTCTCTTCCTCTGTTGCTCTTTCTTTTCTGTTTCAATCCTCTATTGGGTCTCCAGAGTAGTGATTGGGGAAAGAGGGGTTTTTCAAAATTTGAATGAGAGCTCTAGAGGAGTCTTGGAGAATGAGGAGAAAAAATTGTTGTTATGGGAGCCCTGTCCTCATATTAAAAAGAAGGAGCCTTGAAGTAGTACCTCTGCTCAGCAGAAAAAGATCCATTGGAGAGTTGACTTGGGTAGGTGTTTGAAAGGACAAAGCCATTTTGTTGAGAACAAGGAATGTTTGGCAGCGGCAAGAAGGTTGACAGGGGACAATTTGTTAGGATGGGGAAATTTTGATTGTTGGAGGTGGCTTTGTTGAGGGCAACGTTACATGGTAGCATTGCATGCAGTAGGCAGCAGACAGAAGCACTGCAACGGGCATAAGCATGAAAGGTTTGGAGGGGGCATAAGCATGAAAGGTTTGGAGGGCTGAGGGCATAGCTGGCAAAGGGAGGATCCTGACTGAATTTAGGAAAAAAAGGAAAAAAGATCCTCCAATTTCGAATCTCCCCTTTTTGTTATTTCTCAATTTTAATTTTAATATTTTTTTTTTGTAAAATAAAATTATATACATGGAAAAGAAAAATATTTTGTTTGACTATTTTTTTTATAAAGAAGGAAAAACTAACAAAACGATAAGAGTAAAAAATTTTGCTTTTCACTATTTCATCTTTCCTAAAATGAGAAAGAGTTAAAAAGAGAAATTAAATACATCATTAATTACTTTTACATTCTGAAAAATGAAAGAAATTAAGAAAAAAAATCCAAGAGAAACTTTTTATTATTAATATTTTGAGAAATTATTAAATAAATCCGGACAAAATTAGGTGTTGACATAATTTAAAAAAAATTCACCCTCTATTACTTAACCATCATTCACTATTTGTTATTTAACCTTCACCCTTACTCTGATTTATTTTAAAACATAAAATGTGAAAGGATTTAAGGAAACTGTACAAGATATATTTCGCAGTCACAATATTGTAGAGAGAGTAAACACAAAAGTTTTGTCCGGAGAGGAGAGTTCAAGATGTCAGGTGTTAACAACAATAATAATGAGGAAGGCAAGAAGCCCAACGAGCAAGGAGTACACATTAACCTTAAAGTGAAAGGGCAGGTGCGTTCTTTTGTTCATTAATTTTTTGTTTCTTTCCATTTCTAGGGATTTGCTTTTCTATTAGATCATGTTAATTGAGTGTCGTGGATCTTCGATTTTGCACTCTGGTGAGTTTGAGGTGTTTATTGTATTATGATTATGCGTGAAAGTATGCCTCTTCTTTAATCAATTTTTTTTTACTCAATTGGGATTTTATTGTTAGGGTGACTCCGATTATGTTTCATTTTGGTTTGAATTTATGGGCTTGGGTAAAAATTGAAATTTGATGTTTTCTTTTAAAATTGTTAATTAGATGTGGTAGGATGGGAATTGGATGTGGTAGGATGGGAACGAGGTGTTCTTCTTCAAGATCAAGAGAAACATTCAATTGAAAAAGCTTATGAGTGCTTATTGTGACCGACAGTCGGTTGACTTCGACTCCACTGCTTTTCTCTTTTATGGTCGTCGCCTTCGTGCTGAGCAGACTCCGGATGAGGTTTGTGTTTCCTTCATCTTTCTTCATGATTCTACTGTTTAGCTTTTGGTTTTGACTTAAACTTTTATTTTTGTAGTTGGAAATGAGGATGGATGAAGGATGGTGATGAAATTGATGCAATGCTTCATCAGACTGGAGGAGGTTCTGTACTCTAAGTATATCTGCTTCCTCTCCCTCTCCCATCTATGTGTTAAGGAAGATATTTTTATAAGTGAATACTAAATATCATTCTCTTGATTATAAGTTATAAGCTTAATATAAATGTTGTACTGTTTTATTAACTAATAGAACATATATGCATATTTGTGATCTTTGACATATCTAGTTAAGACAATTTATTAAATAGTAAACTTATAATTAAGTTAAATTCTTTATTTGATTATATGTTTTTATCTAATAAAAAATTACACATGTACACACACATCATATACACTCATCATAGATAATGAGTTGATGATCCTCCATGGTTGTCTCTAACTTTTTGGTGTGACCTTTTAAATTTGTTTGTTTCCAATGATGTATAATTGTCATTTTTTTTGCCAACATTACCTTAATGGGATTAAAGCTACCTTTAGGTCTAACATTGGTTATAAGTTTGAAATGAGTGGGATAACATCCTTCAAATTTTTTAACTTGGTTAGTTATTGTCACGATGGGACGATCACAAACTTATTTTTAAAAATGTTTAAATTGATAATGGAGTCGCCACTATAGCTTATTATGAAGAAACTATAGAAAAACCAAAAAATAAAAATGCCTACGAACCAGATGCAAGATTCGGGAGTCAGTTACGTGTGGGGAAGGTATTAGCACCCCACAACGCCCTTCCTAAGACGGTATCTTTAATTAAATGAATAGAAATAAGTGTGGCTTTACAAAATGTTATTTTTCCATAAAAATAGTAATTACAACAAATAAGAATAAATATATATTTACAGAAAATGTAGTTTAAGAATGAACAATAAACAAACAAAATAATAACAGAGACAAATTTTTATTTTTTATTTTTTGAACCCGATAAGGATTGATCTTGGTCCTACGTATTTCCAAAGGAAAATCGGATCACATAGTTCTAATTTTAAAAATTGATTAATGATAGTTTGATATTTTTTATTTTTCAAAATTTCATTTAATCTTTTTTTGAAAGAAAAAGTTTATATTTGTTTATTATTAAAATTTTATTAAAACTGTTAATTAAATATATTTTTTTAAAATATTATATATATTTTTTAATTATTTTTTAAAATTATTTTAAATCTAATATTTTATTTTTAAAAGTTTATGTTGATAAAAGAGGGTTTTTTTTATTCTTTTCTAACTTACTTTTATTTTTTTATTAAAAAAACATCAACATAAAAATAGAAAGATTAATTAAAAATAAACAATGAAACCTACTACCCTAGTCAGTGTCAGTAAGGATTATAATCGGATGCTTTAAGTTACTTTGTTTTTAGAATAATTATTCTTGTTTTATTCTTTACTGTGGCTATTTGGTTTGGGATAGTGGTAGTTGATGTTAGGTTTTTTAAATTGGGAATAGGGGCTTCTTTGCCTTAGGTTCTGTTTCTGCATTGGTTGGTTGCTTGGGTGGATTTCTATTGCTGAATAGTTTATGTTTTGGTACAAGGTTTGGAAATTTTCGAATTTGGGACTTCGGCTATTGATCATGTGTTATGGAGTTGGGATTATTAACTTTCTGGAATTTAATTTGCTACTACCGTCTTTTGATTAACTAGTTCTGTTTTTCTCGGAAAGGCTGTTTGGTGTTCTTTTGAGTGAGTCTTTGTATTCACTGAGTTCTGAGGATTTATGTGGGTTTTGAGTATAGGGATTTTTGATTCTGATTTGGGGTTTTGTGTTTGTTTTCTGTCTCTGTGTTAATGATATCTAATGTTACTATATTTCTCTTATTGAAATTTATTGACCGTGTTAGCAGGAGCCAGATCTGCCAGATGAACAATAATAATTGTGCAAAAAATGCAGCAATTAGATAATCTCAAGATCACTCTCAAGATCCTATGTGATCGTGCTTCCACACCAACATATCAAACACCTATATGATCGTGCTTGTAGCAGCAATCATCTCGCAGGTATAATAATTTATTGTGATAGTTAAAATTAATTTAACAATGTTTGCAAACTAATTACTCATAATGTTTGCAAACTAATTACTCATTGATATTGATGCAGTGTACAGGTTAAACAAAACACAACAAATACATATGAAAACATATAACAAAGCATAATCTGGACAAAATTAAAGAAAAAAGAGCATAAAGAAGAACACGAACCCGACTTCTTCTTGTTCTTTTTCTAGTTTCTAAGTATCTCTATTTATTCTCTATATCTCTCAATTTCTCTGAGTATCCCTTCTTAAAAATAAAATCAGTTCTTTATAATTTTTTCTGTTAATCCCTTCATCTCCCTCCATAACATTCTCAATCATCACAATTCTTAATTAAGAATCAATTATTTCATCCTCTTTGTGTTAAATCCCTTTGCTTTAAAAGTGTATGGTTACATTTCAGGAAAAAAATGAATAAATAGCCCCTGATCTTATAAATGTAGGAAGGCTATAGGAGTTAAATGTCAAAAGCATGATTGTTAGTTAAATGTCAAAAGCATGATTGTTAGTTAAATGTCAAAAGCATGATTGTTAGTTAAATGTTAAAAAAACATGGTTACTGATTACTAAATGTTAAATGTTAAAAGCAATGATTACATGTGATAAGTGTGAGAAGAAGGTAAAAATTTAATTATGAGAAATAAAATTTGTGAAGTACTAATTAAAGAATTAAAAGGTACTAAAGTTACAGGGACTTGAATGGGCAGTGTATTTCTGTAAATCTTAGGACTTATGTGGCAAGCACAATTAATAGACAAGGGAGATGTAAATAGTAACTTTTTTTATTTCTAATAACCTCTTAGTAAATTAGGCTTCAGAAAACATCTTTCTATTCAATTGGCTCACTTAATTTTTCTATTCAATTATTTTAAGACAAATCCAACACCTTTTTTTTTGTTATTTTATCATTTTTTTACAAATTTCATTTTATCTTATTTTTATTATTATTTAATCAAACTTTACTTATAAAGTCAAAGTTATTTTTATTATTTATTCTAAATGACAAAGAAACTAAATAAAACATGTTAAAAAGTTTTAATTCCTTATTTTTATTCTTTTATTTTATTTTTTTCCTTTTTTTATATTTGTAAAAAAAATAATTTTTATTTGCTCGGAGGAAATTGGATGTTGAGAGTTATCATGTTAACTTACCACAACAAGTTCAAATTTGAATTATTATTCAATGAACCATCTTTGCTTCTTATGAGAACCACTAATCTTTTCACTAGCTAACGAGGAGGAACATAAGTATAAATTAAAAGTTTGTTCAACTTTTTACAGAAGTTCTAACAGGATTGTTAGGCACTCTTCTAACTTTTGGTTATAAAGTTTCTAGATTTAAAGAAAGAGAAGTAATGACATTCATCTTTGCAATCTCAACTACTACATCAATTTTCTTATTTTTTGCAAGCATTTAAAGATTAAATAACAAGCCTTTTTTTACAATTAGTACACCCGCGTTAGTCTATATTTTTTTATAGTCAATATTTTTTCCCAAAATTCATACTTAAAAAAGATAAATATATATATATATATATATATATATTATAAATAATACAAAAACAAAATATCAAGTACAAAATGATTTTTACCTACAAATCAAGTAATATGTAAGTCCCTTCTACTTATGTGATGAGAATTATTGATTATTTCAATATTTATTAATAGATAAAAATATCATAATTTTAATTATTTTATTAATTTAAAAAAATTATTTTTTTAATTTATTTTAAGTCTCTTAGAATCTTAGACAGCTAGTTACCAAGATTATTCGTTATTATAACTTCATGAAAAGAGAATCTCCCCAAAGGCCAGATAATCACAGTCACGAAATTAGAACATGCCTGTTTAGTGCTGAGGCTCCATCTACAGACCCAGTGCCCACTATCAAGACCGAAACCATATGTGCCTTTGCATTCATAGTCACACGCGCATGTCAAATTCACAAAAACTCTTTAAAAGTCTCAACAAACTCATAAAGTTGAACCCCTTTTCATTACAGTCTCAAGTTCTTGCAAAAGACTGAATAGTTACGTATATATTTAAGGAAAATTTTATAATTTTTTTTACAAAAGGATTATTTTGATTTGTAAACTTTTTCTCCACTTATTTTTTTAATGATTATTATATAAACAACTATCAGTTTTTTACTTTATTTTAATTTTAAAGAGGATAGAGGATGACGTTAACTTGATTGTTTAAGAGGGCATTGTTGAAAAAAATCATATAATGGAAGGAAAAGAGTCCGCCTTAAAACACAGTAGATTCCTTCATTTAATAGTATTGAATGAACTTTAAGAAAATGTGTTGAATTTGATTCACACAAATATCAAAACTCACCATGAGAAGCTTTCTTACTCCTATTTATGATTGACAAAAGCTACAAATATTTCTTAATTTAAATCAACCAGTGCAAGTATCTCATGTTCTTGTCTCTTCTAAATAAATTAAGTGTAATATTTTGATTTCTTCTATGTAGGTCTTAACTTTTAAATAAAGCATTTCATTGAATGTGATGTCCTATATGTTTATAAATTTATAAATATTACAATTGAAACAAGGTTTAAATTTATTTTTATTCTTTATAATTCAGTTTGATTTAAAAAATAAATTCAAATTTGATATTTTTTTTTTACAAAAACAAGTATATTCTCCATATGAAAGATAATTTTGTTTGATACCAATTATTAACATTAGTATGTATTTAATGTAATTACATATAAGAAGTTAATGCTTAAACAGATACGGGGTCAATCTATTCTTTATAGTTTACAAATATAATGCATCAGATAATTAATTGAAAATATTATTTTTGTATATTTATGATTTAGAATTACATCGTCCTCATGTAATAATGTTATAACCAAATGAAGAATATTAATTATCTTAGCATGTATGTTTTGAAATTTGAATTTTTAATGTTGAAATTTAGATTTGATTCAGACATTGGTGATGAGTTATAGTTTTAGTTAAGAATACTTTGGTGTTGGTTGGGGAACTAAAAAAGAGGGAAAAGAGAAGTGTGTTGGGTTGGGATAAAGAAGGAGATGAAGACGAAGACGAAGATGGTGCAAGAGGAAGAGGAAGAGGTGGGATTGGGAATGAGCAGAGGGATGATGGTTCAGTGCAATGTCAATAACAAAAACCATAGCCATAACCATAGTCACAGCCATAGCCATAGCCATAACCATAGCAATAACCATAATCAGAACAATGTGTGCAACTGCAAGCACTCTCCCTCGGCCACCTTGGACCTTCTCATCCTCCTCCTCGTCCTCTTCTCCGGTGCCTTCCTTCTCTCCTCCTATTTCTCATACATCTTCCATTCGCTATCCCTCCTCCTTCCCTCCCTCCCTCTCTCCTACCTCCTTCCCTTCCTCCTCTTTTTTGCCCTCTCCCTCGCCGCCGCCGACTTCTGCTGCGGCCCCCGATCCCGCCGCTGTCAGCGCTCCGGATGCAAGGGCCTCAAGAAGGCCATGGAGTTCGATTTGCAGATTCACCGCTTCGGCTCCGCCCCCTCACCTGATGCCTCCGCCGAAATTGACCGCTTGCCCTGGAAGGGCGGCACCGAGGCCAACCCCGATTACGAGTGTCTCCGCTCCGAACTCCGTAAGATGGCTCCCCCTAACGGCCGCGCCCTCTTGCTCTTCCGGGCGCCCTGCGGCTGCCCCGTCGCTAAACTTGAGGCATCCGGTCCCAAAAAGGGAAAACGCCATAAGAGGTTCGTTTCTTGCTTGCTCTTGTTATGGCTCTGTAACCACTTTGTTGTGTGATGTTTAGATCGAGTTGCAGATCTGTTTCGTTTTGCGGGTTTCGAAAATTGTATTGAATCATGTAGGTTATGATGGTGAATACTGTTTGTTTGTTGGTTTTGTGATTCGGATTCGGTGTGGCCGAGTTTGAGTTTCTGTGTGTTTCTATTTTTGAGTTGCTTTTAAGTTGTACATACATAGATACATACATAGATGCCTGAAGTAAAAGGCTGGTTAATGTCTTTTAATCGAATTCTTTGTTGAAGTAATGGATTCTGCGAGCGCTTGATTTGGGGATATCTGTTTGCCTTCTGGAGGATTTAAGTGAAAGATCTGGGGGGTTCTTAGAATTCACTGTATAGGACTAGATGGGATAGCATGTGCTTTTAGAGGGTAGAATCCAACTTTCTCCTAGAGTGGCTTTGACTCTTTTTTTTCACCTTTAATTGTTGGTACTTAGTACTGAGATTAACATTGTGAGATTGTATGAGATATGGGGTGGAGTAATTGATTATCTTCATTTTAATTGTTTTTTTTTTTTGTACGCAATTAGGCTGGATATCTGTAGACCTTATAATATTCTTTCCCTAATTGTGAGAAAGAGAGAGAAACCCTTTGTACAATTTCTCTCTATATATATGTGATACGGCTTGGAGACTGCAACCCAAGCAAGTTTTCTCTCAAATTCTTGTCCCTAATTTCGGTTTCATTTCAAGTGTTGGTGCCATACCTTCTTTAGTTCAGTTCACCTTCTCAGCCTTTGCCATTGCAGAACAGTTCACCTTCTTAAGTATCATGTCTTTCTTCTCTGGCCATACCCCAAAGCACAGTTGCTTGTGCAGCCATCTCACTCTCAGATGCAGCTGTTTGTTGATGCGCTGTCTTTGTGGTGCTAGAAGACTGTGCTGCTTGCCTTGCCTAGTTTGTTGGTGCCTCTTTTTATTTTGCCGTAGTTTAGGCTTTTGTTCTCTGTTTAAGGCCTCTCTCTTTGTGCCATAATCATCTGTTTTTGTGGTTGCTTCTGTGGGAGCCTTGGTGCTATCTCTGTTGTTGTTTGATGCTGTTTGGCTCTCTTAAGGGCTTGTTGTTTGGCTCCTGTCCGGATGTTGCTATCTGGTCCTCAAATTTATGTGTTTCTCTATCAGTACTCATGTCTTCTACATCAAACGCAAGGTGCAGTGATTCCGGATCCTCAAGTGAGGGTCTGCTGTGAGGTGTCCTTTGTCTTTTTCAACAGCACCAATTATTTTATTGGAAAAACTTATAAGAAATACTTGATCTCCAGTTATCAAGATTTGGTTTCATGGTACAAATACGTTATTTATAATCATATAAGAATAGACAGGCATGCTGGACTGCAAGCTAATTGACATTTTGGTTGACCCAAATATTTATGTACTACTGGGGGATGTTGGAGAATAATTGGGAACTGAATTACTTAATCATGACGGGATTAGATACTTTGTTTGTTGTAAGTAGTGTTATTTAGTTTCTTAATTCCCTCCTTTTCCTAGTCATTGGGATGTTATGGGTAGAAATCTGAGATGTATCAAGGGATCCCTTGAAAGAGGTTTATTATATGCCATTAGAGGCCATTCTGCTGTTGTTGTTGCATATACAAACATAGATTGGACTAGTCCAATTAACAAGACAATCTACTTTTGGTTATTGTGTTATAGTTTGAGGTAATCTCATTTTCGAAAAGTGTAAAATCTAGAATGTTGTTGTTAGGTCTGGTGCAAAGACTCATGGGAGTTAGTACCACACAATACAATACGATTTAGAAGCTTGACGATGAGAATCGTGATGGCCGATGGGTGTTATTTGAGTTTGAATTGTTTATTGTATCACACGAATGGCCTAAGTATCATATGAATTGTGATCTCCTACGAAACTCCGATACTTCAATTTGCTTCATGTATTTGTGTATCTGATACCGATACTCTAGGATTCTTCATTGATACATGGCTATGAAGTATCCAAACCTCCAATACTTTTATTTGTTCCAAGTCTGCATTTGTGTTGGTGAAGTGTCCAACCTTTTGAAACATTTATATCCAATACAACTAAGAAAAACACATAAGTATATGTGTAATATAGAAACATAAAAACATGGTCTCTACATAAAACAAAGAGGGAAACTGTCCTCTTTATGAATTATTTTTAAAAAGTAATGAGACTGATTGTGTTATTTCCATATGTAAATAATAGAAAGTAATTTATGATGATAATGATTTTTAATTTTTTATTTTGAATCTAAGAAATGTGATTTTAATTTGGATTTGCACAATTGCAGTTATATTCTATGAATTTTTATATATTTTTTAATATGTTTCTTGTGAGTGTAGTATCATGTTATTTGTATATTAATCTTATCGCCATGTTAGATACGCATTGTATCACCGCATTAGATATGCATAGTATCCTATCCGTTTATTATAGGCATTTCTTAGTGAATCCTACGTTCTGGCTGTGGATAATGCAAGTGTGATGTGACAAATGCTACGAAGTCTGTGACAAAGGCAATCACAGCTGCCTTATGCATTGAAGGTTTGAACCGCATCTAGGCATTGCATACCCATTGAGGGTGTTCAGATCAGTTGCAGACAATAAATCCAGCTAGTGGGTTGGGGATAGAAGGCTGTGTTTAGGATTCAGGAACAGAGGATTGAAAAGAAAACCAGGTCAGATGTGGGCTTTGGGTTTGGGTCTTTCATGTCTTCAAAATTTAAATGGCATGTTTAGAAAAAAATTCTCACATCTAGAAGGTTAAGTGTGTCACGTGACTTTTAAAACTCCTGTGTTTGTGTTTTATTTTGTTCTAAATAGTTAATTGTGCTGTAATTTTAAACTTAAAATCCCGACAGGTAGCTTACAGTGTTTTTTTAGAGATAACCTAAGAATGATGTTGATACATATTTGTTTTCATATCTAATGTTTCTGTGTTAAAATGATCCTCTGGTTATGTTTTTAGGTATTAGTCACGTACATTCCATGTTGTATTATTGATCATGAATTTTTCAATTCACGATTCTATTCACAATGCAAAAAACAAGCTTTCCCATTCATATTTTCTATCCCGATTCAACTACCTTGCCAAGATATGTTATTGAGCCATGTCCATTATCACATCGGAACTCATTGGTGAACCACTTCTCGCAGAATGATAATTTTGTAAGGTAGGCCTCACAACTCCCATTTGTTGTGATAAGCAAGCAATCTTGTACGTTGCTTTAATCCCCTTTTCTGCTAGCAAACTAAGCACTTTAAGATTGTCATTTTATTTGTGAGAAGATTGTTTGGGGAGATATCTAATTCATTGGTTGGTTCTAATGATCAACTAGTAGACACATTCACTAATTCTTGTTGTGGATTCAGGATGAGTATTATATTTGTAGTAAGCTAGAATGCATGTTACTTGTACTAAAGGGAGGTGTTGAAATTATAATAAGATTGTATTGAAATCTTACAAGATTTAGGCTGAAATTGTGTTAGAATATTCGATTGTAATTGCTTCCTTTTGTTGTACATAGTTAGGCCAATTAGGCTAAATACCTCACAATTATAGGTTTTTAACATTTTTTATATTACGGAAACTCAAACTTTTACAAGTTTCCAAATCAAGTTTACAGAAGCTTCACGAGTTTATAAACTCACAAATTTAACCACCTTGGTTGAAGTAGACTAAAATTTGTCATAAATGAGTCTTCAGCTGAGCTAAATCTCACCTAGGAGGATAAGGTTTTGTTGTTGTTGTTATATTATTGGTTTATACATGAGGGATTCTAACAACAGTCCCTTTATTACTGATTGGAATTTATTAAAAATAATAAAATTTGGTAGGTCCCACTTTAAAATTAGGAGAGGCTCATTAAGAAATGAAACTAACCAAAATTTGTGATTATCAATCAACTTTAGCCGACAGTAGAATGAGTGCTAGAGATTGTGTAGTTATCACTCCTCTTTATTTTCAAAAAGGTTAGGATCTTAACGGTCAGTTTCATTTCATCTTACAATAGGCCAGATTGCAATTATGACGACAATAATGCAAGCTTGTAGTGGTACACTTGGGCTTTTAGTTCTCCTGAATTGTGATCAATCAAGCTACCAACGAACTACTTTTCACTATTTATTATGCCCAACATAACGTTATAGCTAAATAATTGTTCAATATAATCTGACATATCCTAAATTATGTATAAATAATTGGTTGTGTAGTGTGTATTACTTTATCAGTAAGTTGACTAATGTGCATATTGGTTGTGATCACTATGGACCTTAGAGAGGGCTATTTTACATTACCTATGGAAGAAGTTGGGGCTTTGAGACATCTATGACATGCTACTCTGGTTTCGTATGGGCCTGTTTTTGTCTTTGTTATTACCTTCACCAGTTGGAAATGTTATAACCTCAAACTTAAACAGCTTGTTTTGGAAATTTTATGTGATTCTCTCACAATTTTATATCTTTTCACTAATTAACATTAAAATTATTGGTAACACCACAAACTATGGTACTAAAGCATGAAGCCTCAACTGTATTTCCTATGTTCTATAATCATTGTTTCTTGAATTAGTAAAAGCGATAAATAATTTTGAACCTGTTGTGCTTGTGAAACTGATTATCGTCTTGTCCTGCATTTGACTATGAAGCTTGTTGGTAAATTTTGTTGAAATTGTCCTAGTGTTATTTGTTTCTCGCATAAACTTTACTGTTTAAATTTCTGTTGTTATCTCACTAAATCGAAGTTGTGGACATCTTAAAACTTTTTATCTGTTCCAGAAATTATTGGCTATCCCCTATGCGTTTGGCAAGTTTTTTGGTTTCTATTCTCCTTGAAAGGACGGCTTATTATAAACTCTAGAATGTAAAAGACATTTTTTTCTTTAATATAAGGCTAAAAAAACAGAATTTCTACAAAAGCCAATTCGAGGAATTTATGCATTTAAGGGTTTAAAAAAAGTTGGGCCAAATGTTACCTAGTTGAATTGCATACTTGAAGTTTTGTTTGATGGACTTGAATAACTTTTTGACTGGTAAATCTGAACTTCTGGTTTTAATGAATTGAGCAGGACCCAACCCAGTGCTACTCTTAATGGAGGAGATCATCGTTGATTCACTGATGTTTTCATACGTGGCATCTCATTTATATCTTTCTCACGGTTGTCATTAACTGGAAAAACTACTGATTAGAACCATTTTTTTAAGAGAAAAAAAATAGCAATCTGGTCTTAACAATCCTTCCTTATATCTGCATAATCTAGTAGTCTACATAAACTTTGGAAGGATCGTACAGGATTAACTGCAATAAATATGTTATTCATCATCGACCCATTTCATTAATTGTAGATGTCCTAAAATTGCTGACTCCACTGTCTCTTAAATTATTACACCTTAGCCCTACGAAAATATACATTATGGATTGAAATGGATGCTCAGGCCATAGATGGACTAGTTCATGGTGTTAATATCGTGATTGTACCAAATGTGAACTTTTATGTTTCATTACACCTTTGAAGCTGCTAAATCCCTATTTGGACCCTCTACTGTGCAAGAAACTGTTTAGTTTCCAACTTGCTTATTTCCCTATTTATCAATTTGAAAACCCTATAAATACATTTCTCCTGTTGAGTGAACTGTATTTTGGTCTAAATTTTTTAAAGTTGCATATTTTTTGCACTAATAAGAAAGTGTTTTAGAAGTAGCGTTAGCGACGATTGTTAGCACTTTTTAAATAAATGGAAAAGTTTGTCTAAAATATTTCTTTTTCATTTCGTAAATTAAGTCAATATAAGTATACTCACTCTTCATAACTGAAATGCACTGGTATACTAGTATTTTCCTTAATCTTTATATTTTAGAATTTAATTTTTATAACTTTTAGTTAAGTTATGCTCAATAAACTATTTTTAAATAAAAATAAAGAGGCAAATCACTTGATTTTAAAATAAGAAAGATGAATATGAGATACAAGAATATTTATATAAAAATTAGATAGAATTATATTATTTTATGAAAAGGGTAATTAAGATTATTTTAAAAGTAAAGACAATGTATGTGTAATTTAGTATCAACTCTGAGTAGAAAAAAAAAATTTATCATATTTGTGTATATGAAATTTGCAATCGATAAAATGATTCACATTCACGAGCGAAACTATTAAGGTGGATAATCTCATACTCTTAAAAATGAGAATATTAAATGTACCAAACAATAATATTTATATTTTATTAATTTTTAAATATTTTTTTAATTAAGTATTTAGTATTTTGTTTTTTTGAATTTAAATAATTCCCAAATAAAACATATTTTATTTTATCATAAAAAACAATAAATCCATTATACATAGTAATTTGTGATTACTTTTTATAAGTGTATATATTATTCATTGTGATATTAAAACTCATTTATTCTAACACTTATCAAATAAATTTATATAATTTGCTTATTTTTAAATAAATTTTGTAGCATAATAAGAATTAATAGAGTATTAACGATTTTTAAAATAATTAGACACATTTTTTGAGAACTTTTAAACCATAAAACTTATTTAACAAAATAAGAACAATACGTCGTTTTTTTTTTTCGTTTCAGTTGTATCAAATTCATCTATTTTAATTTAAAAATTATTATTTTTTTAGTTTTTTTAACCTAACCTCTTAGTGAGACACTAAAAAAAAGAAAATAGAAACTAAAAGCGTTTTTTATTTTCTCTAAATTAATATACTAAAATAATTAAATT
>Ga0099824_1006807_pt1 | contig 15513 bp, 8 predicted proteins | sample SiratrowhiteBW_FD_76837 | JGI IMG/M metagenome (GOLD analysis project Ga0099824, IMG submission 76837) | Root nodule microbial communities of legume samples collected from California, USA - Siratro white BW | ecosystem: Host-associated > Plants > Roots > Nodule | place: USA: California...
AAGCGCAATATCATGCCGATCACAGATGGTTTTTAAAGAAAGAATGGTCATTGTTACAATCATTTAAATGGCTATATGGAGGTTTGAGCCATCCTGTAGATTTTATCAGATGGTATTTGCCGAATATCCAAGAAGTGATGGGTTACGGAATGATCAGCAGTAACGGACAATCGGCAGGATTGAAGAATGAAGATACTATGCATTTTATCTTCAAAGCAACTGATGGTAGAATTGCCCGTGTAAGTGGTGTGTATACTTCCCCGACTCAGCCAGCGCAACGCGACAGCGGAATGAGCACGATCTTGAGAGCAACAGAAGGAGCAAGTCAGGCGGATTATCACGAATTGCGTTATGCGATTACAGACAAAACAGGCGAAGAAAAAGTAATTACTTGGGGCGACAGCACGATTAAATATTATTTCCGTTTTGAAGGACAAAGTCATCATGGTGGCGAATATCAGAATTATTTAGAATATTTTGTAGACAGTATCGAACAAGGTTTCGAAGCGTATCCAAACATGGAAGAAGGAATTGGAACTGTGGCTTTGTTACAAGCAATGGATAAATCGCTACAAACAGGAATGCCGGTTAAAATTGCCGATATTCTTAACGAATACGGACTATGAACAGCATCTACGATAAATTAACCACGCTCGATTTTGTCATTGTTGGGGGTTATTTGGTGGCTTTATTAGTCATTGGATATGTGGTAAGCATGAAGCAGAGAAAGAAAAACGAAACGCTTTTTCTGGCGGGAAATTCATTAAACTGGTACAGCATCGGTTTTAATATGTGGGGAACCAATGTTGGGCCGTCGTCATTATTGGCTTTTGCGAGTATTGGTTACGCTACAGGAATTGTAGCGGGAAATTTCGAATGGTACGCTTTTGTGTTTTTACTGCTTTTGGCGATGGTTTTTGCACCAAGATATATCGCAAGTAAAGTAAGCACGATGCCCGAATATATGGGAAAACGTTATGGCGATAGTACGCAGAACATCTTGGCTTGGTATGCTTTAGTCAAAATATTAGTAAGCTGGTTGTCTTTAGGATTATTCAGTGGAGGCGTTCTAGTGCGTCAGATTTTAGGAATTCCGATGTGGCAGAGTGTTACGGTTTTAGTAATTTTTTCTGGAATTTTTACGTTTGCAGGAGGATTAAAAGCAATTGCAAAAGTGAATGTTTTTCAGATGATTTTGCTGATCGTAGTTTCATTAACGCTTTCCTTTTTAGGTTTGCAAAAACTTGGCGGAATTGATGTTTTAATTGCCAAAACTCCTTCAAACTTTTGGAATTTAGTTCGCCCTTCTAATGATGCGCATTATCCGTGGCCAGCTATTTTATTGGGTTATCCCATAGCAGCAGTTGCTTTTTTCTGTACCGATCAATCAATGGTGCAGAGTGTTTTAGGAGCTAAAAATTTGGAGCAGGGACAATTGGGCGTAAACTTTATTGGATGGTTAAAAGTTATGGCTTTGCCGTTGTTTATTCTTCCTGGAATTTTGTGTTATGCCTTATATCCTGAATTAGGAAGCAACTCAGACTTAGCTTATATGACCATGGTTACAAATCTTTTCCCAAGCGGAATGAACGGTTTGGTAATCTGTGTCATGATTGCAGTTTTGGTAGGAACAATTGGTTCTTCGTTAAATGCTTTGAGCACCGTTTTTACGAATGATATTTATGTGAAGAAAATCAACCCGACGGCGACGATTCAAGATCAGATTAAAATTGGTCGTTTAACAATTGCTGCTGGATGCGTATTTGCGATTTTGATTGCCGTTGCGATTGACAATATTAAAGGACAGAATTTATTCAACATCTTTCAGGCTGTTTTAGGGTTTCTGGCGCCTTCGTTATCTGTTGTTTTCCTTTTGAGTGTTTTCTGGAAACGCACGACCAAAAAAGCCGTAAATGCAACGCTTTCTTGGGGTTCGGCTTTTAGTTTGTTTGTTGGGGTTTTATATCTATGGATTTTTCCTGCCGATAAATATCCAGTTTGGCCTCACTTTTTATTGATTTCCTTTTACATTTTTGCTGTTTTAATGATTAGTGCGGTCATCATTTCTTTAACCGATAGAAATCCAGAAGTGAATGTTTCTGATGAAACGGATATTCCTAAAACTAGTAAAAAGGTAAAGCTTTTGTTCGGTTTGCTGGGGTTGACGATTTTGATTTTGTACTTATTTTTTAATGGGAATTAAAAATAATTTTGCAAAAAAAAACTGTTAGAATGAATTCTGACAGTTTTTTTAATTCTATGCCGATCTTTAATTTTTAATTATTTTTTTAGAAGAATATCCTGCACTGGTTTCGATAATGAGTAAATATTCTCCTTTTGCTAAATGTTTCAATGAAATTTTAGGTTGTGTTGTTGTTTCCACTTTTTGTCCGTTTACTGTGTATATATCAACTTTTTTCAATTCTGTCTCTTCTGGAATTAAGATATTTAGCATATCACTAGTAGGGTTTGGATAAATTAATGCTAGATTATTGTTTTTCTCAAAAGTATCGTTGGATAACGTACAAGAAGTTAAGCTATAATTTGCGATAGCATCTTTTTTCCAGCCAGCATTTGGAGGAGTAGTATTATCAGCTTGAATACATTTAAGGCTAGCGTTGTTCGTAGCATCAAAACTTATTATTTTACTGTTATAGCCATTTTTAACATTTAAAGATTCCAATTGATTTGTAGAGCATTTCAGATAAATCAAGTCTGTATTTTTTGAAACATCTATCTTTTTTAATTGATTTGAGCTACAGGTTAATTGTTGTAAGACGGCATTTTTATTGACATCTAAATTAGTAATAAGGTTATTGGAACAATGTAAACCAGTTAAGGCATCATTTTTATATATTTCTAGATTAGGTAAATAATTAGAAGTACAATCTAAAGTAGTCAAGGCCATATTATTTGAAACATCTACATTAGATAATAAATTGCTAGAGCAATCTAAATTTTTTAAATTAATATTATTGAAGACATTAAGTGAGACCAAGCTATTAGAACTGCAATTTAAAGTGGTCAAAGCAATGTTTTTTGAAACATCTAAATCCATTAATCCTGTATTGTAATTGTTTGCCTTACCATTATTGCTACAATCTAAATCAGTTAAAGCAACATTTTTAGAAATATCAAGTGTCTTCAGATTATTTGTATCGCATCTCAGTTTAGTCAAAGCAATATTTTTAGAAAGATCTAAAGATGTCAAAGAGTTCCAACTGCATTCAAGAACTTTAAGTCCTGTAAAATCTTGAATTCCAGTTAAATCATGTATTGCTGTAAATTTACCATTTGAATAGCAATTAATTAGCAATATAGAAACGTCTTTGATTCTATTTGTAGCAACTTTTCCGTCATACTTATCATCAATACCTAAAGAAAGTAATGCTTGCTCAAACTGAAAATCGGGGATTAGTGTGTAAATTGTACAATCACTTTCGTTGTAGCCTGCAAGAGAATCTTTTTGGTCAAACCAATTGGTGTTAGAATATGTCGCATTATCCACTTTAATACAAGTAAGGTATGTATTTGCTCTAAAATCGACAGTATTTAATAAAGTGTTTTTTCCATTTTTTATATCTATATTGGCCAAATTGTTATTGTTTCCAAGAAACATTTTAAGATTGGTGTTTTTCGAAAGATCTAAATTTGTTAATTTGTTGTGACTGCAATTTATCTCAGTCAAAGCAATATTTTTCGAAAGATCAAGTTTTGTCAAATCATTGTTGGAACAGTCTAAATTGCTCAACTTTTTGTTATACGAAACGTCTAATTTTGTTAACTGATTCTGTCCGCAAAATAAACTCACTAAAGCAGGATTTTGATCTAAATATATAGTTGTTAATGGATTGTGATAAGTGTTTAGCGTTTTTAAAGTGCTGTTTTGAGAAATATCCAAGTTTATTAATTGATTCTCTTGACAGTTTAAAGTTTCTAAAGATGAAAAGTCTTCGATACCAGTCAAATTACTAATAGAACTAGAGGAAACATCCAAAGAAATTATTCCAATGACACTAGAAGTCAATACTTTTCCGTTTTTTCCATCTGTATCAATACCTAATGCAATCAGTTTGTTCTCAAAATTAGAATCTGGAATTAATGTGTAAGGATATGAACAATTAGTTTCATTATAGCTAGCTTGAGAGTCTTTGTTATTGATCCAGTTGGTTTTTGAAAATAAAGTATTATCTACCAGAATACAATATAATTCAGGGTTTACTTTAAAATTAGGATTGATTAATAAAGTGTTTTTTCCATTCTTTAAATTCAAATTAGTTAGTTTGTTATCATTACAACTAAGAACTGACAAATTAATATTTTCGGAAAGGTTAAGGTCAAATATTAGGTTGGAACTGCAATCCAAATCTGTTAGTAATACATTTTCTGAAACTTCTAAAGTTGTTAATTTGTTTGATTTACAATTCAGTTTTGTCAATTTTAGTATTTCAGAAATGTCAAGGCTTGTTATTTGATTTAAACTGCAATCTAAAGAGGTTAAAGCGATATTTTTGGAAATATCCAAACTAGTTAACTGATTTGTATGGCAAATCAACTCCTTTAGAGAGACAAAATCCTGTATTCCCGTCAAATTTGTAATAGAACTCGAAGATACATTTAGAGATGTTACTTGGGTTATATTTGCTGTTAGTACTTTTCCATCAATAGCACCAGAGTCAAGACCAAGGCTAATTAATTTATTTTCAAAATTCGCATCAGGAATACTAGTGTAAAGTGTACAGAAAGTATCAACAAAAGTTGCTGTAGCATCTTTGTCACTATTCCATATACGTGTGGCTTCTAACGCATTATCTACAAGTATACAACTTAGGTCAGGATTATATGAGCAACTAAAAAATGCCGTCAACAATTTATTTCTTCCATTTTTTAAATTCAAATTCAATAGTTTGTTACTTCCACAATAAAAAACCTGCAACTTACCATGTTTTGAGAGATCCAGACTGGTTAATTGATTGCCGCTACAATCTAAAGTTGCTATTTTTAAGTTCTTAGAAATGTCAAGTGTTGTAAGTTGGTTGATGTTACAATTCAATGTGCTTAAATCTGGATTTTTGGAAATTTCTAAAGAAGTTAATTTATTTGATTCACAATTTAGAGAAGTTAATACCGAGTTTTTAGAAAGATTAAGGTTTGTGAGTTGATTTTTATTACAATTCAAATAATCCAACAAAACATTATTAGAAATATCCAGACTTGTTAATAAATTAGAATCACATGTCAAACGGGATATAATTACATTTTTTGAAACATCAAGAGAGGATAATTTATTTGCATTGCAACTTAAATAAGTCAACGCAAAATTTTGCGATACATTCAAACTTGTCAAGATATTAGTCCCACAATATAAATTTTTCAATAGTACATTTTTGCTGAAGTCTAGAGTTTTTATGTTATTGGAAGAGCAATTTAAATTAATCAAAGCAACATTTTTTGAAACATCTAGGCTTGTTAAAAAATTTGAGGAAACATTAAGATCGGTTAAGGCTAAATTATTTGATAAATCTAAACTTGTTAATTTATTCGAATTACACTTCAAGGTTTTTAAAGACACAAAGTCTTTTATACCTGTCAAATTAGAAATCTGAGAAGAAGAAAGATCTAGAGAAGTTATTCCGGAGATTCTAGAGGTTAATACTTTTCCATTTTTTCCATCAGTATCATATCCTAAAGCGATTAACCTGTTTTCGAAACTGCTATCAGGAATTAATGTATATGTGGTGGCGGCAACACAAGCGGTTTCAGTATAACTTGTTGTTATATCTTTCGCTGCAGCCCAATTAGTATTGGAATAATTTGCATTGTCAACCAAAACACACGATAAATCTTGATTTGTTTTTAAGTTAAGATTAGTAAGTTTTGTGTTATTGGCATTTTTAAGATTTAAATTACGAAGATTATTTTTTTCACAATTTATGCTGGTTAAATTAATGTTTTTAGAAAAATCTAAGGCATATAATTTATTTATAGAGCAATTTAGTGACGCTAGAGGGAGATTATTGGATAAATCTAGTACTTGAAGTGCATTTCCTGAGCAATTAAGATTAGTAAGCGCTGTAAAATCTTTAATTCCTGTTAAATCGAGAATATTGCTATAAGAAATATCTAAAGAAGTTAAAGAAGAAATATTTGTCGTAATAATTTTTCCATTTTCACCGTCATTATCAATGCCTAATGCAATAAGTTTTTTTTCAAAATTAGCGTCAGGAATAGATGTATAGGTATAACAAGCTACATCATTATATTTTGCTGAAAATTCTAGTTTGTCAATCCAGTTAGACTGAGAATAAGAGACGCTATTAACTAAAATACAGCTTAAATTATAGGTATAAGCACAGTTTATTCGGAAGGTAGGAATGTTCTTTCCCGTTTTTAGATTTATAGTTGTTAAAAGTGTACTCGATTCACATGTTAAATTAGATAAAACTTCATTTTTGGATAAATCTAAAGTTACTAATCGATTACTAGAGCAGCTTAAAGTTTTTAACGCAATATTTTTAGATAAATTTAGGTTGGTAATTTGGTTGCTGTTCAAATTCAAATAATCTAAAGCTAAATTTGTTGATAAATTTATTTCGGTCAATCTATTAGAATCACTGATTAATCTCTTTAAGGCTGTATTTTTAGAAACATCAAGAGTAGAAAGTCTATCAGTACCACAATTTAAATCTGTCAATAATAAATTATTTGAAACATCTAAAGTAACGAATGGATTTGAACTAGAGTTAAGTATTTCTAAATTTACATTTTTACTTAAATCCAGACTAGTAAGTGAATTCGTAGAGCAATCCAGAGTAGTCAAAGCTACATTTTGGGTTAGATTTAATGTTTTTAATGAATTTATAGAACAGTTCAATGTTTTTAATGAAGTAAAACCTTCTATTCCAGTTAAATTTGAGATAAATTTACCCGAAACATTCAAACTCGTTATGCTAGAAATATTAGCTGTTAGAACTTGTTGATCCAGTGGTCCAGAATCAATCCCTAATGATATTAAAGCTTGTTCAAAATTTGCATCGATAATGGCGGTGTAATCTGCAGCTTTTTTTTGTGAAGGATTTACAGTTTGCGCTATTGTATTTAAAGTAAAGAAAAATACTGTAAAGAATAATAGAATAAAGAATTTGTTTTTTTTCATTTCTAAAAATAGTATGTGAGAAAATTTATGCTAAAGTAATCGAATATTTTTATAAAATGTTAAAATTTACTTAATAGAATAGAAATATATTTTATTCTTTTAAAAAATGCTTTTTTTACTCAATGTGTGTTTCAAATTGCAAAACCAATAAAACTTTAAAAAAAAGATATTTTACTAATTTTTTTGTTGTTCCAAAAATAAAAACACACATAATTCTCAATCAGAACTATGTGTGTTTTTTTTAAGAAAAAATCTTTTATGCTTACAATTGTGAGATTAAAAATCACTTAGCCTTCTTTTTCCCTTCAATATTAGGCAAGAATCCAGTAATAACCCCAATCAAAGGCAAGAATGCGCAAATCTTAAATACATATTCTATACTCGTTGCATCGGCGATTTTTCCTAAAACAGCAGAACCCAATCCGCCCATTCCGAAAGCAAATCCGAAGAAAAGACCCGCTACAAGTCCGACTTTTCCAGGCATTAGTTCAGTTGCATAAACCAAGATTGCAGAGAAAGCCGAAGAAAGAATCAATCCGATAATTACAGATAAAGTTCCAACCCAGAAAAGAGAAACGTAAGGCAACATCAAAGTAAAAGGAGCAACGCCAAGAATAGAAACCCAGATTACATATTTTCTGCCGTATCGATCTCCAATTGGACCTCCAATTAAAGTTCCAGCTGCAACAGCTCCTGAGAATAAGAATAAATATACTTGCGACTGCTGAATCGAAATGTGGAATTTATCAATCAAAAAGAAAGTGTAATAACTCGTAATACTGCTCATGTAGAAGTATTTAGAGAAAATCAAAACCAATAAAATGATCAACGAAGCAATTACACGTTTTTTAGATAAATGATGTGTTTCAATTTTAAGAGCCGCTTTATTAGCATTCCTTTCAGATAAATGTGCTGTGTACCAAATCGCAATTCTGTATAGAGTAAAAACCCCAATCAATGCAATAATACAAAACCAAGCCACATAAGATTGTCCATTCGGAATGATAATAAAAGCAGCTAACAAAGGTCCAATGGCACTTCCTGCATTTCCTCCTAACTGAAAAATAGACTGCGCCAATCCCTTTTTACCGCCCGAAGCCAAATGTGCCACACGTGAAGATTCAGGATGAAAAATCGAAGATCCGATTCCGATTAAACTTACTGATAAGAGTAAGAAACCAAAATTAGTAGCAATTGAGACTAAAAATAATCCAGTCATTGTAAAACACATTCCGACAATTAATGAATAGGGTTTAGAATTTTTATCGGTATACATTCCCACAAACGGCTGAAGGATCGAAGCTACGATTTGATAGGTAAAAGTGATGATTCCGATCTGCGTAAAACTCAATCCGAAATTATCTTTAATAAGCGGATAAATAGACGGAACAACAGCTTGTAAAAGGTCATTAATTAAATGCGAAAAGCTGATTATAAAAAGTATCGAATACGTTGTTTTTTTAATTACTTCTGGTTGTACTTTAACGGTTTCCATGAGTGTTTTTTAGGTTAATGGTATTTTTTAAATTACAGCTGTATTAATTTTTTACAAAATTGAAACAAATTAAAATGTCAAAATTGCTATATTTGGACAATGAATAATCAAATTCGGACATATCGAATGGCACAGGAACATGGATATAGAGTAGATCCATCAATTCCTGTTATTGGCTACACCGAAATGGTAACCAACGAAATGTGTGTTTCACACTCACATCCAAGAGGTCAGTTGATCTATGCAACCCGTGGCGTGATGAATGTTGTTGTGGGCAATCATATTTGGGTTGTGAATCCGTTGCAGGGCTTATGGCTTCCGGGTGGAGTAGAGCATCAGGTTACTTTTCAGAAAGACGTTAATTACTATAGTGTTTTTATTGATCCGTCTGCTATGGCAGGATTGCCAGAGAAAAGTTTTTCATTTGATATTCCGATGTTTTTAAAACAATTGGTTTTCAAAATCATTTCTTTTGGAGTAGATGGAAATCTAACACCTCCACAACACAGAATCATATCGGTCTTTCTAGACGAACTGGCTTTAATAGAACCAAGCGCCACTTTCCTGCCCACAACCAATCACGAAAGACTTCAAAAAGTAGTCGAGCTGATAATGGAAGATATTGCCAGCAAAAACACGGTTGATTATTACGCCGAACTTTCGTTTATGAGCAGCCGAACTTTGTCTCGCTTATTCATCAAAGAACTCGGAATGAACTTCAGCGAGTGGCGCACTCGCTTAAAATTATTAGAAGCCATAAAACGACTTAGCGAAAAACAATCTATAAAAGAAATTGCTTTCAATTTGGGTTACGAAAACACCAGCGCTTTTATTTATATGTTTAAAAAGCATTTGGGCAAAACGCCTTCTAATTATATTTTGGAAGATGAAAATGATAAACTATCAGCATAGATTTTATTTAAACACATAGAAACATAGATCTTTATTTAGCTGTTGAAAAAAGAGAATAGAAAATGACTAGTCATTAACACATAGCTATGTGTATGTATGCAAGTGAAACGCCTTTTGTAGACAAAGTAATTCTATGTTTCTATGTGTTTAAAAAATAAATCCGTCTTTCGTCCGCGTCTTCGCGATAGCGAATCCGTCTCATCCGCGTCCCATAAAAATCTCAAGATCATTTTTTTTAATACTAAAAAAGTGATAACTCATAATTTTTCCCTTAAAAAATTATCAAAAAGTACTGTTTTTTATGAAATAGCAGGATAGTGCAGGTTGTCAAATGTAAAGATAACACTTATCTTTAGTCCCAAAATACACTAACTATGCTAAACCGCTTTTCCATTTTTAAGACTTTACTTCTTTTTGTTGCCCTTATTTTTTGTTCGCTATCATCGGCACAAGAGAAAACAAAAGAAGCGACATGGATCTGGTATCCAGGAGATTTTGAAGTTTGGTTAAGCAATAAAATGCAGGTAAGGCGTACAGAACGTGAGGCGGTATTTCCTCCGCTTTGGCAATATTACAGTCCGTATGCTTTGGTTACTTTTCAGACAGAAGTAGATATTCCGCAACCAGACGAAGTGAAAATTTACTCAGAAGGGCCTTTTCAATTGCTTTTAGATGGCGTTCAAATTTATGGACAACCTAAATCAATTTCAGTTCCTGCGGGAAAACACAAAATTTCTTTTAAAGTGTATAATCAGGAGGTATTGCCAGCAATTTATATTAATGGAAAATATGTTAAATCTGATGCTTCATGGAAAGTAACCAACGAAGATAAACTTTGGATCGATGAAACGGGAAAAGCACAGCAATCTGGTACGCCTTGGGTTCCCGTTGGTTCGTGGAATTTTAATTCGCCAGAAAATAAACCTTCTGAATTCAAATTAACAACGAAACTTTTAAGCGCTAAAAAAGCAGAAAAAATCGGAACTGGTCAATTAGTAGATTTTGGAAAAGAGACTTTTGGTTATATTAAAATTCACGGTTTAAAAGGAAAAGGAAAAATAGCATTGTATTATGGAGAATCTCGCGAAGAGGCTTTAGATTCTGCCAAATGTGAAACGTTAGATCATTTATCTTTTGACGGAAAACAATCAGAAACTTATACGCATGATGGATCGAAAGCATTCCGTTATGTTCAGGTACAAGCAGATGCAGGTATAAAATACGATTCAATTTCGATGCTTTATGAATATCTGCCATTAAATTATCGTGGTGCATTCAAATCATCTGACGAACAATTGAATAAAATTTGGGATGTTTCGGCTTACACGATGCATTTAACTTCTCGTGAATTTTTTATCGACGGAATCAAACGCGACCGCTGGGTTTGGTCTGGCGATGCTTATCAAAGTTATTTAATGAATTATTATTTGTTCTTTGATTCGGCTTCTGTAGAAAGAACGCTTCTAGCTCTTCGCGGAAAAGATCCTGTAACGGCTCACGTAAATATTATAATGGATTATTCCCTGTATTGGTTTGTTGGAGTGTACGATTACTACTTGCATACGGGCGATACGAAATTCATCAAAACTTTTTATCCAAGAATGAAATCATTGATGGATTTCTGTTTAGAAAGAAGAAATAAAAACGGATTCCTTGAACCATTAGAAGGAGACTGGGTTTTTATTGATTGGGCAGACGGATTGCCTAAAACAGGAGAAGTTAGTTTTGAGCAGATGCTTTTAGCAAGAAGCCTTGAAGCCATGGCGGTAAGTGCTGAGATAGCTGGTAAAACTGAAGACCAAAAACAATATCAAAAATTAGGAACTGATTTAAAAACTAAATTATTTGATGTCTTTTGGGATAAAAAAGAAAACGTAATGAAACACCAGCGTATCGATGGAAAAATGCAAAACATCGTAACCAGATACGCGAATATGTTTGGTATTTTCTTCAATTATTTTAATGAAGAACAAAAACAAAGTGTCAAAAATAAAGTGTTGTTGAATAAAGATGTTCTCCAAATCACAACGCCATATATGCGTTTTTACGAGTTGGAAGCTTTGTGCGCGATGGGCGAACAAGATTATGTCTTAAAAGAAATGAAAGAGTATTGGGGCGGAATGCTCAATGAAGGCGCAACCTCTTTCTGGGAAGAATACAATCCGAACAAAAAAGGAACGGAGCATTTAACGATGTACGGTCGTCCTTATGGAAAAAGCCTTTGCCACGCTTGGGGGGCAAGTCCGATTTACTTATTAGGCAAATATTATTTGGGTGTAAAACCAACTGCTCCGGGTTATTCGGAATATGAAATCAAACCAAATCTTGGCGGTTTAAAATGGATGGAAGGAAAAGTGCCAACACCAAACGGAGAAGTTTCTGTGTATTGCAGTACCAAAGAAATCAAAGTAAAAGCAGACGAAGGAGAAGGAAAATTGATTTTTGAAAGTGGAACAAAACCAAAAACAAATTCTGGAACCATTACAGAATTAGCAAAAAATAAATATCAATTGATTGTAAAACCGAATGTGGAGTATAAAGTGAGTTATAAGGCTTTGTGAGTTATGAATTATGAATTATGAATTATGAATGATTAGTAATTAGTAATGGACCAATTGTTTATAATTTCCAGTTTGTCATTCCGACGAAGGAGACCCGAGCGATGGCGAATAGGCGAAGCAAATCATACTCGTAACCACAAAGATTATCACGCTAGTTTTGTCATTTCGCCGAAGGAGAAATCTTCGCAAGAAACTCTACAAAGATTTGGGAAATACATTAAAAGAATAAAAGCCAAAAAGTAAAAACCAATGTTTTCAAAAAATAAAAAATACAACATCAAATTAAAAACCGCTTTCCTAATGCTATTGGCTGTCTGCATCCAATCCGCAGCACAAACCACCGCATGGAAACCAGCCTCATTTGAAATTGTAAAATCTAATTACAAAACTTTCAAAACCAAACAATATGCTCATGTATTTTCGGGAAGCAAACACAATATTGTTCGTTTAGCTCCAGAATTGCAAGGTCTGACTGGGTTTGAACTTCCTTTAGAAGCTTATAAAAACGGAACTAATGCTCCATTACAATTAAAATTCAAAGAGCCAGTAACGGTTTTGATTGGCATTTTTCAAGATAAAAACGCGGAATATCTTCAAGCGAATCAAATTGGAAATAATAATGAAATTCTTGAAAACGGAGTTACCATTACAGGTTTACCACCGGTAAGTGTTTATGCGATTCCTTATACAAAAGGAACCCATACCATTTTACCCAATCAAAAGGGTTTATTTGCTGTTTTGGGAGTTTTGAAAATCGACCAAAAATTGAACGCCAGAGACGCAAAATTACCAGACGGAAAACTTTGGAATCCAACATTTATTGTAGAAGGATTTTCAGATGAAAAACCGCTTTTCGAAATTATTGGTGGAGAAAACAAACCCGTTATTGATGAAGGAATGTCTGGAACAGAAGGAATTCAGGGCGGTTTTGAAGGTGGACGTGTTGTAAAAGTAGGAGATACGTATCATATGTTTCCAACTGAAAGAGCTGGTGAAAAAGGCGTAGATTATTATTATGACCGTGTAAAAACCAAAATTGGACATTGGACGAGTAAAGATGCGATTCATTGGAAAAGAGAATCTACAATCTACCAAGCAAGCGGTGTTTATGCCATTACAGAAGATGATAACCCAATGAATGACCGTCGAGCAGCCATTTGGTCTTATATGCCTGTTTTTAATGAAAAAGTAAATAAATGGTATGGCTATTATTTGGCTTATACCGTAAGTAAAGAAATAGAACCAAATCATTCCTTTGGAAGAATCTGGCGTTGCGAATCGACGGTAGAAGGATTCAACGGAATCGGTGGGCCGTATAAAGATATGGGAATCATTATGGAACCAGGATTAGATTCTCAGCCTTGGGAAGGTCGTCAAGGTGTAGCTTCTTTTTTCCCGTACCAAGTTGGAGATAAATATTTCGGATTTTACAGCGGTGCATATCCGTTCAATTCATGGGCAGATTATCCGAAGAAATCAGGAAAAGGCTGGTTTGTGGCTTTAGCCGAATCCAAAACTTTAGAAGGCCCTTGGTTAAGAATGAACAAAGGTTTGGAGCCCATTAAAACCATGCATCCGCTTTTTGTTGAAAATCCAATCGTAAGTCAGTTACCAAATGGAATGTACATTGCAATTTTCGACGGCGGTCCAGACGGCTGGGGACATCATTTACCAAACATGATTGCGTATTCGTTATCAGCAGACGGAATTAATTGGGCAGAAGCACATTATCTTCCAATCGAAACCAAAGTGGATAAATGGTGGGATATTATGAGAACGCCACTTTGCCTAATCCCAGAAGGAAATGACGTTTACACCATAGTTTATAATGCAATTGATTTGAAAAGAAGATTTCACCCAACAGGAATGGTAAAAGTAAAATTGAATAGAGATGTAATGGAGTTGAAGTTAAAAGAATTGAAGAAATAATAGACGGGGTAGAGGAAAGAAGCAAGATTTTGTAGATAAAAAATCCGCTAAATCTGCAAAATCTGCGAGAGAAAAATAAAAATAATTTCACGCAGATTTTAAGAGATTGAAGTAGATCGACGCAGATTATTTCAAAATCTATTTTAATCTGCATAAATCCTTTTAAATCTGCGTGAAATAAAAAAACTTTGCGCCTTAGTGACATTGCGAGAGCAAAACAAAACATAACCAAAAAATGAAAATTAAATATCTAATTCTAACCATTTCAGCGCTTGCGATAACAAGCTGTGCTACCAAATACAAGAAAAGAGAAATTACCGACAGCGTAATGCAGGAGATTTACGAAGAAATCAAAACGCCTTACAAATACGGTTTGGTAATGGTGCCAACGGACAACTCATATAAAATGGATTGTCCGAGTGTTTTTAAAAAAGATGGTAAATGGTACATGACGTATTTAATTTACGACGGAAGAGGTTACGAAACCTGGTTAGCAGAAAGTGATAATCTTTTAGATTGGAAACATCTTGGAAAAGTAATGTCTTTTTCTGAAAACGAAAAACATTGGGATGTCAACCAAAAAGCTGGATATATTGCTTTGCAAGACCTAACTTGGGGCGGAAGCTACGAATGGGAAAAATACGATAACAAATACTGGATGAGTTATTTTGGTGGAGACAGCAAAGGTTATGAAGCAGGCGTTTTATCTATCGGAATGGCATATACGAAAGAAGCGCCGACAAAGCCGCATGAATTTCAAAGATTAGAAAATCCGGTTTTGACACCAAAAGACAAAGACGCCAAATGGTGGGATAACAGCACGATGTACAAAAACAGCGTAATTCGTGATAAGGATAAACTAACTGGACACAATTTTATCATGTATTACAATGCCCGTGGAGACAGTATCAATCCTGCTAAAGGAGCAGAACGTATAGCGATGGCAGTGTCAAACGATATGAAAACATGGAAGCGTTATGGCGATAAACCATTAATCAATCATCATAAAGGAATTTCGGGAGATGCTTATATTCAGCGAATTAATGATACTTGGGTGATGTTTTATTTCGGAGCTTTTTGGACGGGTTGGAATCAAGGTGCATTTAACCGTTTTGCCGTTTCGAATGATTTAGTAAACTGGACGGACTGGAAAGGTGATGATTTAGTAAAATCAACTGAACCATACGACGATTTGTTTGCGCATAAATCATTTGTGGTAAAGCATGATGGCGTTGTCTATCATTTTTATTGTGCTGTTAATAAAGCAGAACAAAGAGGAATCGCCATTGCAACATCTAGAGATTTAGGGAAAAGTAAATTGAATTTTGTGGCACCGCCGGAGAAAAAGAAGAAGTAGTTATGAGTTATGAGTTATGAGTTATGAGTTATGAGTTATGAGTTATGAGTTATGAGTTATGAGTTATGAGTTATGAGTTATGAGTTATGAGTTATGAGTTATG
>Ga0099824_1006810_pt1 | contig 15506 bp, 7 predicted proteins | sample SiratrowhiteBW_FD_76837 | JGI IMG/M metagenome (GOLD analysis project Ga0099824, IMG submission 76837) | Root nodule microbial communities of legume samples collected from California, USA - Siratro white BW | ecosystem: Host-associated > Plants > Roots > Nodule | place: USA: California...
TCTCTTGGTGAATAAGAACATCATTGTGACAGAGCTGAGTGATAAAGTGGTGGCAGATCTTTTCAATGGGATGAGCACATCCATTAGGCCTACCAACACTCCTGAACTGGAAGATGTGATTAATAAAGTCAAAACCAAGTTCGAAGATAGCCAGTGGCTACAGAGCCAGGCGAAAATTTGCATGAAGTATTCTTGGAAGATTGTGAGAGTTATTGCGGCTCTTTCATTTCTCATTCTGACGGTTGTACAAACCTATTGCTCTATTAATGGCTGCGCTTCTCGTTCCTCATCAACTTTTGGTAGACTTCCAGCAGTATCGGATAATGGTTTAATAAGTTCTATATAAGTTTTTGAGTACAGTTTGAATGCGTGTATTTCGTAATTGTACGTGGTTGTTTGTGTGTGTGTGCCATGTGTACTGTGCTCTCATTTGCAAAAGTGAAATAATTCAGTTGCCTTTGGGCTCTTCCAAGGTATTCAGTTATATTTATAACATTATTTCTGAACTCATATCCCCAAACAAAATTTTCAAGCAACCCTTAAGTAGTTAATTATTTTATATTTAAACTTGGTAATGATATATAATAATATTATTGATATAAGTGAATAACAAGTTAATTATTCTATTATAAAATTTTTAACTAAAAGTTAATTATCTTTTTTGTAAAAGTTTAATCAATTTTTTGTGGTCAAAAAAGTTAATTGTAAACTAAGATTGGAGTAATTCATGTTAGATATTTTTAGTTGATCCTTCGTTGAAAAAAATAATATTCTTTCTTACTCTTGTGGAATTGAAATGGTCTCCACAAATGTGAGAAAGTTATATTGAGTTCCATTACAACCTAATATATCTTCATTAAACACATTTAATGCATTTAATACCATAATGTCATAATTTTGAATTTGCAGTGCCATTGGTTGTCAATTTAACAAGTTTTGTACAGTTTAGAATTTTGACAGTTTGAATCATGGCCTAAAGGCACTAATGTCTTATTCATTGTCCTTGTCCTTAAAATAGAAAATTCTCAAAATCTAGATGAATGCAGGCCAAGGCCAATCTTGAAAGTGTTTATAAAATTATATCATAAATCTTAGACAAAAAGACTTAAAAAAAAGTGTTTAATGATGTGATTGTTGTCAAGCAGTTTGCATTTTTAAAATGAAGATGTCTATTAGAAAGTGTAGTTGTAGCTAATGTGGTGATGGACCAAGTTAAACGAAAAAAGTTTGATTGCCTTGTTTTTATGGTTGATTTTGAGAAGGCTTATGACATGGTAGATTGGGAATTTCTTGGTTACATGATGGAAAGAATGGGTTTAATTTTGAGTGGATAAATTGGATTAAGGGTTGCTTAGAATCATCGACAATATACGTATTGGTGAATGATAGCCCGACTAGAGAGTTTAAACTTTAAAAAGGTTTAAGATAAGGGACCCACTAGTACCATTTTTATTTTTGAAAGTGGTAGAAGGGTTGTCACGAGCGGTCATGGAATTAGAGAGGAAGGGATTCTTGGATGACCTGAAAATAAGAAGAGTTGAAGTAAGTATCAATGTGTTGCAATTTGCAAACGATACTATGTTCATGTGCAATGTCATCAATTAGAATGTAATGACCATCAGGGTATTCTAAGATGCTTTGAGATGGCGTCACGCCTTAAAGTTAACCTTCTTAACACCAAATTGGGAGGAATATGGGTACAACCACTGACTATACAGGGGTTTGCGACAGTTCTAAGTTCTAAATTGTAAGATTATGAAATTGTTGTTTTCTTATTTAGGAGTACCCATTAGTGGCAATCAATCTAGAACAATATTTTGGAAGGATATGGTAGTAAAGATTAAGAAGAAACTCTTTAAATGGAAAGGAAAATTTGTGTCAATGCCAGGTAGAGTGACCCTTACTAAATTTGTCTTGTCCTCAATGCCACTGTTCCTTATGTTTATCTTTAAGATGCCTCACTTCGTGATTGAAGGAGGTAACAAAGTTAGAGAGACAGTTTCTATAGGGATTGGGGTATGAAGGGAAAATGGTGGCTTGGGTTAAGTGGGAAACGATATGTAAGAGTAAGGAAAGTGGTGGTCTAAGAAATAAGAATTTATCTTGCTTCAATAAGGCACTCCTAAGCAAGTGGAAGTGGAGGTTAGGTAAAGACATCATGTCAAAATATGAATCTTGGAAGAGTTTGGATAGTAATATTGACAAGCCTCCTGGATCTATATGGTGGAGAGATTTGAGAAGCATATGTGGTAAAAGGAATAATGGGAATTGGTTTATTGCTAATATTAAGGGGTTGGTTGGAAATGGGAGTGACATATCCTTTTGGGAAAACCTGTGGATTAGGGAAAATCCTCTAAGAAGTATGTATCCTAGACAATTGCAAATTTTTCAAATCAAATAGGGATGAAGGTAGGTGACATGGGGGTATGGAATGGACCAGTTTGGGAATAGACTTTGAAATGGAGAAGAGAATGGTTTGAGTGGGAAAAACCAATAGTAGAGGAATTCTTACACTTTATTCAGGGTTGTATCATGAGAATAGATGCACATGATCAATGGGTTTGGGCATGGGCTGCTCATGGTGAATATAAAGTAAGAGAAACTTATAATACCTTAAGAAAGGCTATTGGTGGTCAAAATAACAAGGTTTTTGAGAAATTGTGAAGGTCTAAAGGCCCGTCCACTGCCCAGTTGTGTGCATGGAGGGTGTTGCATAATAAAGTTCCAACCTGGGATAAGTTGCACAAGAGAGGGATCTAAATAAACAATATTAACTGCATTTTCCGCAACTCATGTGGCGAAATTGTAGATTATGTATTTTTTTCTTGTAAGAAAACCAGTAGTATTTGACAATTATGTGACAAATGGGTTGGGGTACAAAAATGCACCACAATGAAGCTCACAGTCACTAGTTAGGATTTGAGTTGGCTAGATTGGGTGGTAAGCATACATATGGATAATGGTTTGGATGTCAATCATATGGGACACTTGGAAGCAGAGAAATGACGTTATTTTTAAAAATAAGAAGTGTAACGTGTTGGAGGTGTTAGCGGTTACTCAGGTTAATACGTAGGCTTCATTGTTGGCAAATATGGTAAATCAAGAATCTCATTTTCTGACTAGTGTATCGATCCACTAACTTGTTTAAGACTTTTAGATTAATATAGCTTTGGGGGATGTGAGCTGGGAAATGGGCAAGTTAGTTGAATTGACTTTATATAGGTTAGAAGTATGAACTAGAGAGTTGTGTGACACGAGTGAGATATTGCAAACCACTAGCAAGATTTGCAATTCAAGATAATGACAAGGGCTACATGTTTTTCTGTGAGTTTTGTGTATGCATTGTGTTTTTGCAGGTATTAAGGCAATATTATAGGAAGATGAGTTGGAAGAAAGAACGAGGCATCAATAGTTGTGTGATTGTATCATCAAGGTGTTCTCAAAGATGACATTACAAGGGTGAGGTGCTGGGAAGCTGGATGCATATCATTGTGTTTGTGAATTTTGGGATGTTATGTTTTGTTATTAGTGATTTTTGGAAGCCTGCATGGTTGTAGTAGGTGTTATGTGTATATATTTTTTTGTGTAAGGGTTGGAACATCCTAAATGTTCTCATTTATTTTATTCCTTTGTTGATTAAAAAAAAAGACTGTCTCAAGAATGATGATGGTTGACTTAACAAAATTGACATTTCCATATAATAGGCAAATTTAGCATTTTCAATGCATGTAATTAATTGATCCTAATATACTTTTTCAAAATCAAGTGTCTTTTTGTTGGGCTCCTAGGTAGTTATCTCCAAATAAATATTGCACTAATGGTTTATATAAATTATTGTAAGTATTATACTACAATACTTTTACCAATTGAATATATTCACACTACTAGTGAAAGCCGACACTACATTTATATAGAGTTGTTCTTTAAATTCCATGTACCTTTAGTGTGAAGTAATAATCGTGATTTTTAAGAGTTTATACAATTATTAGAAAGACATCCCTCAACATATGAAATCTTCTATAAAGCTCAGTTTTTATATACAAATATGAATTTTAGAAAGACATCCCTGAACATATGAAATATCCTATAAAACTCAGTTTTTATATACAAATATGAATTTTAGAAAAATAATTATTGAACAATCAATCATGATCTTGTTCACAATTTTGTGTGTCATCTTTCTTCTTCACCTGTCATTGTTAATATTGTTGATTCATTGATTTTCCAGTATTAACTTGACGACTTCTTCATTAATGTTACCTTTGAACTTTTCATGTATGACTTGATCAACATTGTATCTAAATTGATGCTTTTGAAACCCATATGGATGATTGAAGTCTTACTAGAGATTGGAGAATGAGACTAGATTGCAAAAGTATATAGGTTACTTTTAGGAATAAGGTGGTTATAGTGGGTGGCTATTGTGTCCGAGATTTAGAACCATAGGAATAAGGTGGTTTTCAATAATGGAATAGTGGTTCAATCATAAGATGAAGATAATAACTTTTTCTTATTTGGATTGGCACTTTGCCCTAGTGAAGTGTCTTGAATCTTTGGCTTAGTCATAATTCCTTGTGGTAGAGGTGTTTGGTGGGGGCTACGATGGCTAACTGTTGGTGAGTAAATGTATGGAATCATTAGTACAGTCAAATTGGAATTTGTTGCCTGCAGGTTGGTTTTTATACTAGGGAGTGTGGACTATAACAAGTAACAGGTTGAAGCGATTGACTCAAGGGTGCATTCGTACCACAATAAAGGCAACTTAGAGTTGCTATGTTTGTGCTAAGAAAGCAAATCACTTAGCTTTGTTTGGGGTTTCTTGGCATGCTAGTATAGAGATGTTTATAAAAAAATTTATTTGACTGTGTTCACCTTAGTGTATCAAGCCCTCTATTGTTAGGGTGCTCATATATGTATTTGTTCCCTATCTTGTGTTAGTCTGGTTCTAAACTATAATATGTATAATATGGGTACGCGGTCTATTGTCCCAGATTCCCACAGATTGTATAAGGGTTGGAGCACCCTAAAATGCTTCCTTCTATTTATTTTATTTTAGTTGTTTAAAAAACTTTTATAACAACCAATTTCATAATAACTACCTTTATAACAACTAGTTTCATAACGAATAATTTTATAACAAGTTTCATAATCAAAATGAAAAAAAAAAGTAAACAAAATCGTTGGTTAAAAATTTGATTAGTTGATAATATATAATAATATAGCAATGATAACTTTTGTGGTTTTCCTGTTACTTGACATGTTAGATATATCTTTCATGAGACTTTCGTATTCCAAATGGATTTCTTGGAAGTAAATTTCTCTATTTTTTTTTTGTAAATTTGTGCTAGATAGATGAATATGAAGACTAGTGTAAAACAAGTTTTGGCCGAGTTCAAGAAAGGGGATGAATTGAACTTTTGAAAATTTTTCGCAAAAGTATCTTTAAAATATGAGGAATAAAGATTCTTTAAAGAAACTATTAAAAATGATATGAAGAAGCAACCAGTAAGGGTTCAAATATATTCTAAAACAAGAACAGACACACTGAAACAATAAACTGATAACAGATTTTAGTTCTGAAAAAACAGTATGATGTTCAATAAATTCTAAAAACTAGTTGTTCAAAAACACTTCAAGAACTCAAAGAAATATCTTGAATAAGTGCTTAAAAGAATTTTCAATATAAAGAAACAATTATTAAACAGAGTAAATTTGATATGTGGTTTATAAACTGAAGAAACTAGATTATTAAAAAATTTGCTTTTCTAGAAAATCGGATTGATGAACAGTAAACTTAGTGGATTAGAAAACAGTACAGTTCCAAAAATGGACTGAATAGATTGTTTTTAGATGATTTAACAGATTCAAGAAAAATCAAAATATTATCATAATGGTAATCAATTAATTCAGTTAATGAATTTTGATCAGATTCTGAAAACAAGAAAATCAGTAAGAACTTTCAAGAAGTGAGCAAGAAAGAACAAGAACACAAGATTTTATCCTGGTTCACCCTTCTTCAAGGGCTACGTCCAGTCCCTTACTAATCAGCAAGGATTTCCACTACTCAAGATCACAACGATCAATTTACAACAATACAAACTCCCGCACTCAGCAAGAACACATTGTTCCTAGCAGTGACCAATCTACTGAACCCTTCAACAGATCACAGAACTATACAGACACCACTGTATATCCTAGAAATCACCTTACTGAACCCTTCAGCAAGTTAAACACACTACAGAACCCAATGTACTCACAGAATTACAACACTATGTAATTCACAACACCACAGTTTTATATACAAAGAAAGAATCACGATCAACCCAGCAAACAAGCACTTCTATACTCAACAAATTACAAAAGTAATTAAAGAAAGGGTATAGAAGACTTAGTCTAGTGATCAAATCAGTGTAGTATCAAATCTCAAAGCTCCAGAATCAGATGTATTCAGTTCTTGAAGTATATAACTCAATTGAAATTGATCACTAGGTAGAGTGTTTTTCCGTGTCTGTTTCAAAATGTGCGCCAACCTTATATAGACAACCGTCTTTAAAATTCAATCGATTGTTTTAATCATTCAATCGATTGTTTTTGTTTAACAGATAAAATAGTTGTAAAAACATGTTCTGATTTTAATAATTTCTTAAAGACTTTGTTAATCAGAATTTATTATTGGAGCTTTTTGTGAATGATATATATGCACCACTGATTTGAGACCAAACCAAACACACACAAACACACAACCTAAGTTCTAGACCAAACTTCACAAATCTTCATGAAGTCTTCAAGTGATCCACTCATAAGCGATAGGTCTGGAACTTCATCAAGTTGTTGACTTCATCAAATCTTCTAGCAACTCCTGGTGCTAACAACTAGCACTTGCATTAATTTTTTCTTTGCTCTTTTTTAAGCTACCTTTTATCCAATATAGTGAGATATTTTTGATAGTTTGACCTTCATCGGCTATCTTTTATCTGATAGAGTGAGATATTTTTGATGGTGTGACCTTAATCGTCTTTAACGGGTGTCTCCATGTTAAAACAACAACATTACATTTTTTTTTTTTTTATCGAAAATGGACTAGAACCTTTCGAGGTGGAATAGGATTGACTTTGAGAAAATCAAAATTTGACTAGGTGTCAAAGTTTAACCAAGCTATATATTCTTTGTTAATAGTTGCAAACCAAGCTATATATTGTTTGTTAATAGTTGTAGAGCCTAGTTGATGAAACACCGAGTGGAGATGATCTCCACAAGATTCTCCGATGCTCAAGTCAATAAGAGCATAAAAATAATATATGTGAATAAATATAAGATTGAGCGTGTACTCCCTGTAAGATTGATCTCTATTTATAGTTCCTTTAGTGGGTCAAGGCTGAGTTATTCCTAATAAATAGGAATTATGGAGATTGACAACATAATATATGTTATATAATTTATCATTATAAACATACCCTTAATCGTCATAAATATATTGAATGATATTAAATTGCATTAGATTCGAATGAACCTGGTAGAAATATGCAGGTAGGTACATAAGCCCCCCAAGTTTGGAATCCGTAAATAAGGTAGGGTGGACTGAGTTGATGGATAAGTAGGGTTACTTTGAGATGATTGACTTTGAGATGATTGACTTGTAACCAAATTATCTTTAACTTGGCTAAAGTTGATTTGATAACTTTGATTTGATCTTTATTCTTTTCCTTTTCGAACAATATCTAATCGAATTTACCCTGACCCGATTAAGTCAAATTACTTTATGTTATAATCTGATGTGATAGTCATTTATTACAAACATTTTAGGCTGAGGATAAACCCAAGTCATCTTTTCATGACTTACCTTACATCACTTTGCAACCCTCGTCGAGCTCATGAGATTGAGCTTTAGAACTACTATTTTCTAGTTCTTTTAGTGGATACAACCCTTCGAAGATGAACCTTCATCGAGTCGTATTGACTAAGTCTTTGGCTAATTCTTTGGTATGTTTGGGTGGTGTGGTTGTATTAGTATGAGCCTACTTGTCTGGTTTTTTTGTTGCTAACATTTATCAAGCTAAAAACCCTATATTGGTTAATATTGTTATTGCATATTGGTAAATTTAGAACGATTAAAGTGCACGTGAGTAATGGAATCTATGATGGGGGTTGATGCATTTTGGAGAAAGTACCATGATGGAATAACTGATATAGTAAATGTAGTTTCACATTGGTTGATCATAGGCCTTAGAAGTTGTTTGGTTAAAGACATTGTTGTTACTTAAATGAATATGGTTGTAGTTGTTATACTATGGAGATTTCATATGCAGGTGGTGGATGGTCATCCCATAACATCGAGAGTATCTGTGTTGCATTGAACAAGGCTTGAAGGTCAAAGTTAGTTCCCTTTTGTTCAATATTGTTCAAGTCATTTTATAGCAGATTCTCTGTTTAAGGGTTATTTATAGGAGTCAATGGTTCTTCTCTTTGTAATTTAGGTGCTAGGTTGAAACATCCTTTTAAGTATTTTTTATTTATTTATTTCTTATTGCTGATAAAAAATATCATAATCAAATTGCTTACCACAATAAGAAGAAAAACTCATGATAATTCAAACTAATTGGTAGTATACAACATAATTAACTAAATTAATACGACCTTCAACTATGATTTAGGACTGATCTTTAATTATAGCTCCTAAAAATTAATAATAAAAAGCTTAATTGACCATTGATAACAACATTTTAGTGTTTTAGTTTCAAATTTAAATATAAAATCAATCATATGTATGGATGAATCAATATATAATGGAATAATAAATTAAGATGTGTTCAATATAAAATTCAGAAGTTGTGTTGTTTTTGTTGACAAAGAAGTTACACAGAGTAAAAATTGCATAAATTGCATGCATGACAATAAAACATATTCTACTTGAAAAAAAGAAGAAAAGTGTCATAATATACGAAAATCCAAAAATTTCATAAAGTGGAAAAAATATATATACAAGAGTAAGAATATATTAAATTTAACATGGAAATCCATAATGAAAAGGAAAAAAGCTACAAAATCTAATCTAGAAAAATCTTCACTATAAAATATCAAAGAGTACTACACAAATCTTTTAAAAAAAAAAAAAATCACAAATAAATGTTCTACTTATTGACAAATTGTGGAAATTGCTAGTTCATAAAATCACTAACATAAATGCACAACAGATAAATAAAATGTATTTAAATAGTGAGAGAAATGAAAATTCAAATATACCAGATCTATGCCTAGCATTGTCTTAAAATTTTAAGATAAAGGTGGTGTTAATATCTTATGTAAATTTAACTAAGATTTCGTTTTTCGAATATCTCCTCGATATTTCCTATTTTAATTTACTTAATTATTTTTATGTTGGTACAGTGAACTATGTGAGTTGCCTAAAAGAATCTTAGAGATTATGGCTTAAGGTTAGACTTTCAAATCCAACTCACATGTTGGGTTCTATCACATAACATATAGAAATATAATGTTTAACATAAATAAGTTGGTAAAAAAATGGGAACAACTACAACAACAATTAGTTAATGTGTGTCAAATTTAGTCTTACGACAAACTTCCCTAGATGTGTCGCTACTTAATAAGTTCTTTGACAATTACGGGATTTCAATTTGTAAAGTCTAATTCCAAGAATAATAAGTTGTGAAATGATAAGGGAAATGGACAAATAGTGGTATTATTACATAGATCTATGACATCAACATGCATGAGGTACCTTAATTAATAAGTTCTCCATTGACTTGAATTGCTTGCCGACTACAGTTCTTTTGTTCCAAAGGCTTGAAAATATTTATGGATTTCTCTAGTTATAAAAGTTCTGAAAGAGAAGGAAGTGCACTCACTACTTGAAACAAATCTAAGTTTTATATGAAGTTTTATATGAAGGTTTGGATATCCAATTAAGTTATCTATCTAAATAACATAGTTGTACCTTATTGGAGTTGGATTTTGTAGACGTTGGTTTCTTGTAGAAACTCATGGTTCAACACATTTTGTTAATGTATATTTATTATGTATATAAGGGTTGGAGTATTAAAAAAATGTTCCTATTTATCTTATTTTTTTATTGTTCATAAAAAAATAACATAGTTGTACCCAATTAATTATATCCCCTACTATCTTACCTCTTTAGATTATTATAAGTTTTTAATATTTGATTTATTTTTCATTCTCGTCTTCTTTATTAACCCGCACCATATCATATCTATGTGTAGAAAGTAATTATCTCAATTAATCCTAAGTCCTAACAAGACAATTTTTTCATAACCATTTTTAAGAAGATTTTACATAGATTAAATAAAAAATTCCTACATATTAAGTGTATTTTTTATTTAATAAATATATATAAAAATTTAATTTAACAAGGTTGTTTACAACTATACTTCATATTAGTTTAATAGTTGATTTGATCTTAGTCTTTATCTAATAAATATTAAACTACTCGAATATCTTTTGAAAATTGAGTTTGAATTAGTAAAGAATTTTGACACTTGAACTTATAATATTTATATTATTAATTGTTTTGGTTCAAATTAGTATTAATATAACTGTAACGAATTCACATTTGATGAATCCAACTCAATTGAAGATTTTGATGACTAGTTTTCTAGTGTGTGTTTTTATAGTGTGTTCCCTGCTACATGCTCTTATATCCATAAAAAGTTTTAAGCAAGGGTTTTTAAATGTATTCATAAAGATATTTAAGAAAATTACGTTGTTAGTGCTTTTAATAGGTTGAAGGTTTAATATGATCAATTGATTTCATTTAAGTGAAATCAATTAACTCAATTGAAGATGACAATTGAAGATGACAGTATTCAAATTTTATAAATAACTGTCTTTCATTATTTTTAGGATCCATCTTGAAATTTATTTTTGTGAAAGAAAAATTTCTCTAAGTAGTTAAAATTTGTGGAGTGTTTAAGTTGGATCCTTTTGAGTCTTGGGGTGCTACTCTGTGTACATATGAAAAGTTTTGCTACCTTTGGGTGCTTCATGCAAGCATTCTCAATTCTCAATGCATCTCTATCCTTGACATTCTTTCTTTTTAGGTCTCCATCTCTCTTTTTACAGTTTCATCATTAATTCCATTTAGTCAACATATTTGTCTCAGATATCTTCTTTGTTATGTTTATTATCTTTGTTATGTTTATTGTTGATCATGTTTCAGGTATTATTCAAGTAATTCTTTCGTATGAGTTTTCTTCGATTGTATGGTGGGTGTCAAAATGTTTTTACAAGACTTAATCAACCCACCTGATTATTATGATTATAATCTCTTCCTTCTCTATCTTTTTTTGCTCTTAGTCTTAGGCATAGTTTCTAAAGGTACTTGTGTTTATAATCTGATGCTAAGTCAGTTAAAGAAATAATAATTTTAATGAATTTTCAAATAATCATTATTTTTTTCTTTAATGCATATATCTATTTATACTACCTAAGTTAGTGGCTAGGCATAGAAATGATTAATTCAGGCCTAGACGTAACATCTCTTTAATAATGGCTATAAAGTTGATTTATATTTAATTATTGACTTGAGTGATTATTTATCAAGGTTAAATAGTGACTTGTAAGCATTTATGATAGGAATCGACATGTGCATGTCAGATAGTACAATTACTTATTTTATTAAATAAAAAATTCATTTTTATTTATTAAAAAATAAAATTATTTAATTAGAAATTAGAAAAAGTAAAGAAAATACATGTTTTATATGATCGTATAGACAAATAATTAAGTTATATAAATCACATTCGTTTTATTAAACCAACTCAATAAGTGATTATGAGCTCTTTTTCTTCCTTTTGTATAGAAGGGAATTGAAAAAATAAAGTAGCATGCTACTAGCTTCTGTACTCACAATCTTGTATTTTGAGTGTTCTAAGAAGTAGAAGGTCCTCATTCTGGTTTCAACAACTTTAATTGTTCTCTACTGCACAAATTTGGATACTCTTCTGTCTAGGGTTGGAAATGCAGGTATAGTCATAAGGGTCCACTAGCCACCCCAAAAAAATTATGCGCCACATTTCAAGAAAACTCTTGCATAGGCTTACTTGGTATATTTTGCCGATTCTGCTCAAAATAAGAGAGTTTGTCTTATTATGCAGTTATAAATATTTTTATTTTATTTTATCATTATATATAATTATTTAAATATTCAATATAGCTAAATATTTTTTTACTATTATATTATATATATATATATATATATATATATATTTTATTTATTGATGGTTGAAAATTGATTGTATTCAAAAATTAATAATCAATTCAGTGGTAAATTTAGTAATCAATAGAGTGATATCAATTATGAGTTATTTATATTTATTTATACTATTTCATGTATAACTAAATGTATATTTTATTCATTATTATACTTTAAGTTTTTAAGGTTTAATACCACTCTTGGTAACAATTTAAATAGTTAAAAATTGATTTGATTTCTCAATTTTTAATTTTGTTTAGTATGGTTCTAGATTTTATTTTTAAATGATTCAATCTGGTCCTTTTTCATTAAAGTAGTGTTTGGTTCTACTTATAGAAAGATAGGGAGCGATGGATTGCGGAAAAAGTCCAAAATTAACTTAAAATTAACTTAAAATTTAATTTTAGAGATAAATAAGATAACAACTATTTTTTTTAATAGGAAAGTTGTTTAAGTAAAAGTTAGTTATTTATTTTTTATTTTTATAAAAACCACCAACTCTCTCTCCCTCTAATAAGATATTCTGTTTTATTCTAATAAAAAACCACCAACTATTTTTAAGAAGATATCCTATTTTATTCTTATAAAAACTACCAACTCTCTCTAAGAAAATATACGGTTTCATTATTACGAAACTATCATCTGTCAAACAATTTCTCTTTAAAGTTTTGTACCTTCTCTCTAGATTTGTGATCTCATAGGTTATCAGATTCACAATCAGAGGACATCCCTAGATTCCTAGCATTGAGTAGATCAAGAGTGTCCGATCAGATTCTTGAACAGAGTTAGGTTGCCTGTGATTTTAAGGTTTTTGAGTATCTCTACTCTATAGAGGTAAGGGAAGCTAGTTTGAATGTTTTTAATAAATATTATAATTACTTGTTTTGTGAATTTGGGTAAGGGAAGCTAGTTTAAATATTTTTAATGGATATTGTAATTATTTATTTTATTATATATGAATTCAATGAATTTGAATTGAATGGAATGAATATTTATGGATGGTACGATGTAGTATCAATGTTTGTGAATGATGTGATGTGTGATCGAGACATAGTATCTTCAGGAAAGGAGATACCCGTGTTGAGATTATTAGGATATGCATTGCTTGGGGATTCGATCTATCTAAAGAGGTATCCTTACTCTACTGGTACATTGGATTCATATAGATGAAGTTTACCAGTTGGTGAAGAGTCGAAGGAGGTTCATATGGATTAACCCTGTGCGTATGGGAACTGTACCCGAGGTTTGAAATAGGAATTGATCGGGATAGACTGTATCCGAGGTTTGAAATATGAGCTGATCGGAACATATGGATGGTATATGATAGGTGCACACCTCTGAGTCTAACTCAATGCACTAGTGTCTTCCGGATGTAGAGAGTCTAGTGTCTTTGTTTGTGAGTCAGTGTATGTATGATATGAGATGAATTATGAAAAATTGAATTGTTGTTGTTTTGTTGAGATAAAATCCAATTTATGAAAATATATATTGTTTTGAAAACTCTCTAGCTTACTATTCTTTTTGTGTGTTGTTTGTTTTGTTTATAAAACTGCGATGATCGTGTATATTACACGGGAGCAGAGAATTTGACAGGTGGTGTGAGTCCTAGTGAATTGTGATGGAGAAGCTTCATTTTATTTTATTTGTAATTTTACAAAGATATTTTATTAAATCTTATGCGGAGAAGTATAATTTGAAATACATCATGAATGTATGAATTTTTATATTCAAGTTTATTATATAAATTTTTATGAAATAAAGTTTCTATTATATGAAAAATATGGGATGTTACATGCTGAAACTTTTTTTGCTATGTATAAGTGATCTGCGAAGAAAGTGAAGTTTTATATATTTTATATAATTAATTTAATATAGTTGATCATAAATAATAATGATTAATAATAATAATAAATATACTAATAATTTTAATAAAATATTAATAAAAAATAGTAAAATATTAATAATAAATTATAAAGTATTAATAAAGATCATATAATTATAAAAATAAAGTAACAATAATATTAATATTAGAAATTAGAAATAATAATTATAATAATAAAAAGAATAAAATTATAAAATGATAATAAAAGTAATAGTAATAATAATTAAAATAGATTTATGAAATAATAATATTATGAACAATAATAATTAAATTTTTTAGTTTAATTTTAAAATAATTGATACTAAAAAAAAATTAAAATTATCGACGAAGTAAATCTCTAAAAAAAATCAAAATCAGTCGGTAAATTAGTTGTATGTAAATGTATCGACAGATTTTTTGAGTCCATTGATAATTACAAATGAATTTATTGGTCAGTAGAAATCAACAAATATTAGTTATATTATATAAATAAAAAAATATTAATTATAGACGAACTTAAATTTGTCAGTATATCTGTCGGTAATTACTGACGGATTATATCTGTTAGTAAAATTCGTCAATAATAATATTTTATTGACGAATAACATTTCGTCGATTATGTTCTGTCGATATTTTATCAATTGAAATAATAATAATTTATCAATCACACTCAATAAATTAATTATATTTATTTTTAAATTAATTTTAACTATAATGTCATCTATCAAAAAAATTATTTTATCAAAATACACCTATCACATCATTTATAATTTTTTATAAACTCTCCTTTCATTTTTTTTCATTTTTTCTTTAATCCAAACAACTTAACTTTTCACCTGTTTTAATCTTAAATCAACTCAAATTCACTCTTTCAAATTTACTCCCAAATTCAAACAAAAACAAAGTCTTAAAAGAAAAAAAAAAAAATACAATCAAGAGAATAACATAACGTAGACTGTTGTATAAAATAGGCAAATCAGAATAATCTCATATCACTAATTATGTTACTATATAAGTATTTTAAATTTCATGTACCTATCTTTTTCTATCGAATCATCACCCACATAGCGAACTCAAATCAGAATCTAAAACGTAGAAGACTAAACTGAGTCATTTTAAAAAAAAATTAAAACCATTTCGAGCAAAATATAAAAATTAAAAAGTCAAATTATTTTTGGCTATTTATATTATATTCGGACCAAATTTCTTAATGTTGCTTTATTTATTTCAGTAAATAACAAAATCTTAATTTTTTAAGTTTTCATTTTAGTAAAAAGATTCATATGTGATAAAAACACAATAACCTTATTGAAGTCTTTTTTTTTTTTTTTTTTTTACCATTTTTTTTTTAATCCGCACCCTAATTATTTATGGGAAGTTAAAAAAAGACAAATATGCCCCAAACCGGCAAACCAATAA
>Ga0099824_1006812_pt1 | contig 15505 bp, 3 predicted proteins | sample SiratrowhiteBW_FD_76837 | JGI IMG/M metagenome (GOLD analysis project Ga0099824, IMG submission 76837) | Root nodule microbial communities of legume samples collected from California, USA - Siratro white BW | ecosystem: Host-associated > Plants > Roots > Nodule | place: USA: California...
AAAAAAAAATATATATATATATATATATATATATATATATATATATATATATATATATAGTTTTTAATGAGGTAGAAACAATTGAATTTTATGAAAAGACAAATCATGAAAAGATTCTTTATAATTAATCCTGTATCTTGAGAAGATTACTAGGAAGAGTTAAATTTAAAGGTGATTAACATGACATCTGTGAAAAATAAACATTATTTAATAAGGTGATTGGCACCATAATTTATAATTTATTCCTGAACATTCATTAGTTTAACTTTTGCAAGAAAAGAAAAAGAAAAAGGAAGATTCCATAAAGATGAGCATGATAATCTATCTCTCTTGCTTGGTAACCCTAAACCCCTATGGCAATCCATTAGGGCCTGAGAATATATAGTAAACTTTGCATTGCAATTCAACTTGAATTATAGCAAAGTTTGGGCCCTCCACCGCACATTGATGGTTACATTGACCCCTTTGGTTCCCCATGCACCATTTCTTTGCCTCATTCCTTCAAAAGGCTATCCAATTACTCAATCATCTATATCCTTCATAGCCTCCACCTGTAAACCATATTCAAGAGAATGCAATGGATCATACATGCCTCCATCCAACATATTTGTACAAATCTATTTCTTTTGTGATATTCAAAATAAAAACAAATTATAAAAACTCACATTTTCACCATGGTATTGATATTTTTTTTTCCTATTAAGTAAATTGATGTAGGAGGCATTTAGAAGTGCTTATTGTGTTTTTGGAGATCTTAAGATAAGTTTCCAATTCAACTTATACCAAAATAAGTATCAATGTGGTGTGGTATGATACTTTTAAATTTCCATTGAAATCTTGGTAATGAAAACTTCAATAAATTTTAAGATGGTGTTTGGTATGGAAGAAATAAAAAAAGAGAAAGAAATAAAGGGAAAAATGATGATTTAGAAAAGTTGAAGAGAAGAGACTTAAAAGAATGAGACTCTATTTAAATTTTCTATGAATAGTGAAAATTAACAATATGAAACTTTGAAACTTGACACTTGGTAACTATTTAATGGTTTTTAATTGTTAAAAAAATGTGACGGCTAAGCATTGAACCTTTTTTTTTGGTGATGAAGACAAGAAAGAATATTTAAAAAAAAAATAATTATTTACACTATAATTCATTTATTTCTTTACACTATATGTCTTCAATTTCATTTGGACTAAAAAACTTCTAATTTTATCATATTTCTCTCCTAATTTTCTTCACTCACTTTTTCCTCATGGTTTAGAAGAAGAAATAACGAAGGAGATGCTTCTATAAGAGTATATTGGAGTAAAAATATGGTTGATAAATAACTGTCTTTTAAGTATGGTGATATTCAAGATTTGGTTGAGGTTTGTGTGAATGAAAAAAATGTATGTTTGAAAGGAATTCTTTAGTATTTGGAGGGTTAAATTTTGTATAAGGTTCACCTAAAAAATTTATAAAAAGTAAGTTCATGTTAACAAATTTGAGTAATTTTTTTATCTAAAGTAGGAGTTTATTGAGTAAACACTAATATATTCATAACAACAAGGAATTATAGGTGAAGTTTAAGAAGTAAATCTGGGGTAGGTGAAGGTGAAAAACTAGTAATTGGACAATGACTCAGCATGAACAAGAATTTGAGCAAGTGTGAACTCATTTCAAAAGATCACTCACTCTCTTTCTCTCTCTCAATTCTATTTTACTTTAGCTCAAAAAGATGTGCGTGCTATTTTGCATGGTAAATTTTGTTGTTTGTCTCTATTCTGTCTCCAAACACTATGAAAATATATTAGATTAATATGATTTCCATGACTTTCCATGTTTGATCATTTGATTTGATTGAACACACATTTGGTTACGCATATCAAGGTCCTAATTATTGAATTAGCAAGCCAAGGTGATCAAAACTGTAAAACCAAGGGTGTACGGAACCATTCCTGTGCCTCTCTTTTCTTGAGGGTTCTCAATTAATCCACCATTAGCGGAACAAAACTTAACACTAATTATGTCACATCATCCATATTATATAATACATAGTTTAAAGAAATAAGAGATGATTAGATATCCATTATCTAACTTTTGGGTTCCCATTCCCCTAATCAACCACATTCCATTGCATGAACACCTCAATGTGACAGAGATTATTGTAAGCATCAACCTAAGATACATAGATTCCCCCGTGCAACTTTTAAATAACAAAAATCAAACCCCCACCCCCTCAAAAGCAATCTTATTATAAAATTAACAATAATTTCAAATCTTCTTTCAACATTTTCTACTCATTTTTCTATTTTTTAAATGAAAAAAATATTAAGACACTTTATATTCCTCTGATATTAAGTATATTTTTAACTTATTGAGAGTGAAAAAACATTAGAAAAAGACAAAGTTACTGTATAAAATGAAAACAAACCATGAACAAGAAACACCCTTTGAGATATCATGAATCATGCAGAATTTGGCATAGATAAATTATACCCATTTTTGTGTTTTTGTTCCATTCCCAATAAAAAATCAAGGCATGCAGTCAAAAGGGTTCCTTTTGAAGGTTAAATTTTTTAGTATGATTGCTCCATCTCAAAGGTATAGAAGGGGGTTATTGCAGCATCTACAAAACTCTTGATCATAGTTACCCTGAACATGGTGAATATAAGTACGTTCATATAAATATGTAGTTATTACTCCATAAATTATAAATTTAGGAATTTGACTACATTAAAATGAACAATCATAAAGTAAGAAATTTCAGTGGTTGGATGAGATAACTAATGGAAGATATTCAAATAAATATGCTATGCAGGTACACTTAAATCAATAATTAACTTTATTCTCAATATTGTTTACTTTATTCTTTAAATGATTAGTTATTTTAGAAGAATCAGATCCAAAGTTAGTAGGATGCACAAGAACAGCCTAAGATGATGGATTTGGTACAAGGGGACAGATGAAATTATTGTGTGAGAATTGGCAACTACACTCTTGATTACATGTTAAACCTAAAATCACGGTAAGAATATGGTGAAGCCAGGGATGGAGTGGATAAACTTTTGTTTTGTTTTTGCACTCTAAAACAAAGGTCCAAAAGGAAAAGACATCAGATGAAATTAGATAAGACAAGCCAACATTCCAATCTGTACACACAGAGAAAAAAGTATTGAAAGAAGTTGAAATGAAACCCGGTGGGAAACAGGCAAAATCTAATAGATTTTCTCCTTTTGATAGCTTCTAACATGCTAGTTCAACATGAACCAACCAATTAAGAAGGAAGAGAATATTATTATACACCATCACAGAGGGCCATTGGAAATTGGTGCTCCTCTCTTGATGCTATCCATGTTGGTAGTTTCATAGACAGGTAGACCACTTGAATAGTACCCCAAGTCATAGTTTTGCAATTCAAACAGATCAGAGCTTGAATCACTTTCTGCACCATCATCAACCTCATTGAACTTCCTGATTTCACCTATTTCCTTCTCATCTGCTGAGTACTTGTCCAATAACATCCTATCTTTCTCAACTGACTCATGGCTGCCCTTGTTCCTTTGTTTCTCTGATGATGATAATCCATGTTTGTGATTGTGGCTGTGGCTGTTATCATCCATCACAGTTGTTGGTTCCCTTTTTTTCTTCTCATCCCACATCAACTCATTTTGCAAAGTGGTTGTTGATCTTGCATGTCCATTGTTGTACTTTGCTGACAAGGACTGTGCATGCTTTTGGTCTGAGAAGGTTCTGAATTCCTTGCAGCTCTTTGTTGGTGTTTGTACATAAGGAGGAGTTCTGAACCCTGAACTTAAGGAAGAGTATAAGGACTTTGAATCTGCAGTGCTGGAGCTTCTGAAATGGCTAATGCTGCTCCTCCTCCTCCTCCTCCCTCCAGGGCTCTCATCCTCATCTTTCATGGACTGAGAGCTGGATTTTGACTTCTTCTTCTTTGATGCTGATTGGCTGAAGAGAGAGTTCAAGAAGCTTGCAAGCCTTCCACCTGGGGAGCTAGGCTGCTTGTGTTTCTTCTCCTTCATGATTTGCTTCTCCATGCCATGGAACTGTTGGGGGAGCAGGCTTCTAATTGGCATGTCTAAGCTGATTCTGGCTCTGTGTGCATGGTGTCTTTCTTCCCTCATGATCTTCTGAGTGAAGGTGGAGGCAGTGTAGCCAACAACTTCACTGTATCCTGAGAAGTACCTTGCTGCCTCAAACACATCAAGCTCACCAGAATCGTTCCTGCGGTGGAAGGACTTGTTGTGATTGATTTCTGGGTGGTCCATGAGGCCTGCTATGGACATGGTGCAAGTTTGAGAATTTGGTTGAAGTGTGGAATAATATGGATAGTAAAATATGTGAGAAGAAGGAGGGCTATATCAAGGATGCAAAGAGATGAAAGGTGTTTGGAATGATTGAGAGTAGTGGGAGGGTCAGTTTAGGATAATCAATAACTCTAGGCATAATTTTATATGATGAGGGAGTTTTGGAGGTTTTTGTGTGAGGTCCACAAGATGTGCATATGTGCATTTGCAATAAAGATGAGATTGGGATATAAGTGGGGAACAGTGCTTTTTATCCTCTCATGCTGTTAAAACCAGAGGTTTTTGTTATGGATTGTGGGGAGCAAAGAGCTGTGTTTCCTTGGATTCTATAAGCTTCTATGGATTTGAGTGGGAGTTGAATGTTAAGTGGTTGTTGGCTATGGCCATGAAGATGTGCATAATTCAATCTAACCTTCTTTGCTCATACACATCATTATACATACAGATGGACAATAATTATTATAGAGATCCCACCATCATTTTGAGGGCTTCAAAGTCACTCCATATTCCATAACAAATTAAAAGTAATTGCTTGGCAAGTAATTTCTTTTGACTAGGATAGATTTACTATGGCCCATTAATATCACACTGCCTCCTCTTTAACCTGTTTTCATAACTCTAGTAGTCCATATCCATTAGGTGGGTGAATAATATTTCAATTCCCAACCACTGGTAGGTTCTAATAGAGAGAAAACCTACACGGTAGCAGCATCATGTAAAAATAGTATTCAGATCAGACCATAAAAACCATCTTGTAAAGTAAACAAAACCTGAAAATTTTCACAAAATTTTCATATGACATATAATAGTACATAATACCATATCCTATGGAAGTTGATATATCAAGAAGTCCCACCAAAGGATAATAAATAGTGGAGGAGAGACCTTTTCCACTGCAAAACACTTTAAGAACTACAAATGCATACTTAGTATTATCAACTTTAGTTTTCTTTCTAGGTACTGATGTTAGTCAATAGATTTCAAAGCCAACGCCCATTTCTTAGTGTCGGATTATAGTTGTCACTATAGTTTTTGAGTGTGGGCACGATCACATGAGTACGTGAAGCACATGAACCAAAAGAGACACACCAACGGATATGCATTAAAGCCATATATATTGTTGTTGTACGTATGAACGTTCACTTAGTCAAGGCCACTCGAGGGAGATGACCGTGACAGTTCCATTAAGATCACTTAGTCTAGTCAATTTTTTTCTACTTAGTTATCAATGTGGCAAGTTACAAGGGACCCCTTTCTTGTGTAGCCACCACAATTGTGAAAACTACAAAAGTAATTTTATTTATTTTTTCATTTGCAGTATCACCATCAAGATAAGGAAAACTGTGCCACTTGTTATGACAGAGGCCTTGAATGCTGACCACAAGTTTTGAAGTAGAAGAAACACATTTTTGTTACACACACTTTCTGTTAAATGAAATCATGCCAAGGCTTGTCAGAAACCAGTGGTTATGGTTCTTGCAAGCACTAGATTTTGATGGACCAAGATAAGCAACTATTCCCATCCTTGGCAAGTTTTCTTTAGATTTGATCATTAGGGCCACCCCGGAGAACAAGACTCATAGAAAGGACACACAATTAAAGCATAGAAAGCTATAAAACTTAACATCTACCAAATTTGTGTGCATTGGATGCCCCTGGTTGCGGACATTTTGGAATGTGTTGGGTTATTTTCTTTGCCTTAAGCATAAAAAACATATGAGGCCAAGCTTATTATAGTTCTCAGATTTTGTTGCTCCATTATTGGAGAAGCTGAAAGCAAGGCCACAAAACACATTGGGAAAAAAAATCATACATGTTCAATTAACTAACTTGATTTTATATGATCCTATACCTCATATCTGAGATTTTATATGTGGCCTACGTCAGATAAAAAACGTGAACATAATTGGATCAAATCCAACAATGACAGTGGCAACAGTATAAGGGGTGTGTAGTGATGTTGCCACAATCTATTAGTATCATCTTCATCCTGATCTTGAACAGAAAAATATTTCTACAATCTTGGAAGATACACATGTTTGGTTGCTTTCTTTTAATGTGCACCATGCATTCTTAAAGTGATGTTTAATGGACATGGTTGCCCCAAGAGTCTCATCTTTTATTGCTATGTGCCATGTTTGATTTCTAGTGACCTTTTCACCAAAGCACATTGGATGATAAATCATCATTGAATAGGGGAGTTCTTGATGGGTTTGAGATTTATTGTAGACCCAGTGAAAGTCCCGGTTCAGATGTTATCAAGGCTTTTTTCAAGACTTCCAACAGTGATCCAACAACACATTATATGAATTCCACTAGTTTTTAGGCCCATCAAAGGCTTCAAGTGCCACACAATGGTCCATTTCATGACCCTACAAATAGGAACCTTGCTATTGAAGTTAGGGACATGGTGGGGCTGCCAAAACCTGAATTGCCCTTAAACCTTAGCCCAAAGTGTAATTGGCATGTACTCTCAAATGGGATGCCCTCAATATGAACACCTCTTCAATAATAAGGGACTAGTAAAGAGATAAAGAAGGGAATGAGGTTTTCACATTTGGGAACAAGAGAATGTGCAGGGAACCTGAAACATAACAATCTGAAATAAATCTAAACCATAGAGAGAATTGTATAATTAAAGGGGTGTCACACAGTTGGATTTTGCATGAACAATGAATGCTCTTAGACATAGTTTTTCTTTTCCAACTTTTAAGATGTGCAATACACGTGGCCACATTAAGCTTCATACATAGTGCCTTTTCACACTTGGTCTGTAAGGCTTTAGCTTTAGACTCATTATGCTTATAAAATATCTATTTTCTATCTCCAAAAAGTTATGCAAAATATTTATAAGCTTGGCATGCCCTAATCCACATGTATGCTCTTATCTACCATAGGCCATATGCCCTATGCTTCCCTTAACCTCTTTCAAAGGAAAATCTCAACTAAAAGCACTTCTCTTTATTCTTTGAGAAATATCATTTTTGTGTGTTATAAATCAGTGAGCATAAAGAAGTTGCTTTTTCTTGTGGAAGAGGTAAAAGCTATCTCACCACATAAATCACAATAGCTTGAGATGGATATAAAAATTATTTCAGAACTTAAACAAAAAATATTGTGGGATTTAATTTAAGGCAACGTGCATAAAAAGAGAAATTAAGACAACGTATCAAACCCTGATGATCCAGAGGTAAATCCAACATAACAATTTGAAGGAGACTTTGGTTTTATAAAATATTTATTATTTTATTTTTACTTTAAATATGAAAAATGACCCTTTATTTAATTTTGTTTTATATTTTAAAATAATTTTATAATTTTATATATTATCATCGCTTTCTAAATGACTGTGTAATTAAATTTATTATTTTTATATAATAATTATAAAAATTGCATTGAGATTAGTTTTAAATCGGTTGATGATGTACAAAACTTTAAATTGACAGTGTATTAAAACTAAATTCTTTTAAATATTTATAAATGAAACATAAAAAAATTGATTTTTTCAGAGTGAGGACATTCACTTTAAAAAATAAAATGTACTCAAAATTTTTAGATTAAAAAAATTAACGGTTGATAATGATGCTAAGATCAAACACATATATCCACCATTAGTTTTCTAATTATGAGCGCATTTAATTCTTTAAAGTGTATTCTCTTCACTGAGTGAGAACCATTTTCTAAACAAATAGTGGTGAGAAAGGTTCTTGTCAGATTTTAAATGGCACGGGTAATGTTTTTATTCTTAAGAAAACTTCACCATATATTAGTGAGAAACTCACTTTCGAGAGTAAAGATAACAAATATGAATCATGTAATGACCAAATGATAAACAATTAGTAGTACGTGTACATACATAATAATTCATAGATGAATTGAAATACTATTGTTTAATTTTTTAAACAACAATAAAGATTTATTACTTTAACTTTTAAAATGATCTCTTTAGAAAAGTTAAATCCCCTCTTAGATCTTTCATTCATAGATGTAATGAACCTTTATAGAGGTAAGAATATTTAATGTAATTGGATTATATCTAAGTGTATCAAATGATGTGGAGATGTCCATACATGAGGGACCAAATGATACCAAACTTTCAAAGAGAATTTGATCTTGTCTCATCATCCGAATATCATAAGAGAACTATAAGGAGTGGCAAGTTGCATGAAAAGGATCACTCATTTATTTTGGGAAAGAATGTGAGTTTCAAAATATTGGAAGCAAAATTGTGGTGTAGGACAACTTTGTCAAGCTAATATTTTTTTATTTAATTATCAATGATTCATGGTTACATGAATAAGCTATTTGAAACACCTAGATGATTCCAAATCTATTAACTAACAAAGAGAGGAGGAATTAGATCTTTTTAAAGTCGTTTATTGACACGCAATCTTTAAAATCCAATAATCATATTATTTTAAAATATATAAAGGGAGTAAATCTCAACTTAAACCCCAAATCTAATACAAATAAAAAATATAAACATAAGTAATTAGGTGTAGGGACAAATAAGAATACATTATTTTATGATAATATTTGGTGAAACTGTCCTCTTCTTGAGTCATGTTTAAGATTTTTTTTGTAATAAGTCAATGAATTACAATGAAATAAATTAATACTGCTAACACCAATGACAACCTCATACGAGACTACATCATGTAATATTTCCTATCATATAAAATTTAGCTTGTTTTACAAATGCTACCATAGATCTATGCAATGCTAATTTTACAAAGATCAGATTTTTCATAAATTTGTGCTCTTATTTCTTAAATACTTTTTACTCGTTTACCTTAAAACATTGAATAAAAAAAGAAAGAAAAAAGTAAATAAAGGAGACATCCATGTGTATTAATTTTTTTTAATGATACTATTAATTCGTGGTGTATATTAATACTTTAGTATGATATAGAATGAATGCATGGAAAGAATGCTAACGTACTAGATTATACACAAATTTATTAGACCAATCATAATATATTATCTTCGCAACAAAAATAATCTAAATAGTTACATTTCATATAAGCTAATATCAACCAAATGATACAGATTAGATATTAATCCAATCTGGTAAACCTACTAGTAATGCTAAATGGAATACACTAAAAACTCATTGTATGAAATTGTCTCCCAATTTTTTAGACGCTTAGCATTATTTTCCGATCAAAATTAGAGTTTTGACTAGGAATCATCTTTATATTCCAATCAAAAAGGAAATTTTGACACACAACCATCCTTAAAAATATCGAAGGTCAACATAGGTTACCAAAATAAAATATCAATTCCAATAGAAAAAATAAAACAAAAAATATATAAGAAATTACATAAAATTTTTGTTCCAATAAACCCAACTCAAAAGAAGATCCTCGTCCAAATAACAATTAAAGGAAAAATACCAAGAACCAACATATCCTTAATTAACAACAAAACAAAGATCATATTTTACTATAGCATAACTTCACTAATAAAAATAGGTTCTTCGTATCACCAACCAAGCATAGAACCTAATCACCACTTCTTCTTCTTATTATTATTAATTATGGTAAATAATAATAATTATTAAAATTATTCTTATTATAATAATAATTATTATTATTACGCTCATAACAATTAATACTAATAAATTATTATATTATTACCTCAATTAATATTATTATTTATAATAAAATAATTATTATTACCATTATTATAAATATTTATGTTGTTTTTAATATTATCATAAAATATTATTATCTTTTAATAATAATATTACTATTATTATTATTATCATCGTCATCATCATCATAAATATTTTATTGTAATAATAATAATAATAATAATAATAATAATAATAATAATAATTATTATTATTATTATTATTATTGTGTTATTAATAATGATATTATTATTAATATTTCTATTAATGTTAGTAATTATTATCAAAGTTATTATAATAATTATTATTACTATTATTATTATTAGGTAACATAATTATTTTTGTTATTATTATTATTATTATTATTATTAAATATTATTATTATCATCAAATTATATTTTTTATCTGTCAATAATTACTAACGGATTTTATTGATAAATAAATTGATGATTAATTTAGTGATGAATTTTATTAATGAATAATTTGGCGATCAATTTATTGACAAATTTTACTGATGAATAACTTGATGAATAGCTTTATTGACAAATTCATAAATAAATTGACCATCAAATTATTCATTAGTAAAATTTGTTGGTAATTATCGACAAATTTGATTCGTCAAATTATTCATGGGTAATAACATTTTACCAATAAATGCATATATGTCTGTAACCAAATTCTTATTATACTTATTTATATCTCACTATAGTGTAACTTCAATCATGAAAAAAGCAAAAAAGAAATCATTCATTATAGTATGACTCTAAAGTCTCAACACTTATCCACAACATGTTCTACAATTAAGTCATAACTCTTATTAAACCATCAAAGACATAAAAGAAAATTTAAATACTAAATTGCAAATTATTTTATTGTAGATGAAAAGTTTTGAATACTTGGTAACTCGTCCAAGCATTTAATGTTGGAGCAGACGTTAGTAACTCAAATAAAAAAATTACTTTGTTGGAGGTGAACATATTTTAAACTTTCATAATTATAAAAAAAATTAAAAAAATTATTAATAATTGTAGAAACCTTTCCATCTACAATAAAACCTTAAATACATTTATGTGTTAAACTAATTTGTAGAAAGACCTTATCCTAAATACTTTGATGACCTTAACGAAAACCAACAAGGGAATGTATGCCATCATTGCTTGTAAAAACAAAATTTTTCTACTCTTTGCATACAAAGTGAAGAGAAATAGAAATAGAAATAGATAAACTTTATGAAGAGATGCACGATTTGAAAATGCAAAACCAAACATAAAAGAAAAAAAAATTGTAAGATCTCATATGGCCACAGTAAATGTCAGGTAAGATATTACAAATTGTGTTAGAGAAAGAGATTGACTTTTAAGTCATGAAAACAAAATCATACAAAACCAAATAGAAAAAAAATCCATGCTTTAAATCTTAGAGAACTCAAATAGTGGCAATGAATTTGACGTTTTCAAAACAAAACAGAGGTCATATAAGAGATTTTATAAATTTTGTAAGAGGAAGAAATAGACTTTTAAGTTGTGGAAAAAAATCATACACAACCAAACAGAGGAAAAAAATTTGAACCCTAAAAAACTCAGATGACAACAATAGATTTACACTTTAAAAATAAAAAAGAGGCTAGGTATGAGATTTTACATGTTTTGTAAGAGAAAGACATAGATTTTAAGTCATGAAAATAAAATCATAAAGAACCAAATAGAAAAGAAAAAAGAAATTGTACTTAAAACCCTAAAGAATTCAAACAACATAGATCTCCATTAATACTTTTAAAATGAAAGAAAAGTCAAGTAAGAGATTTTATCAATTTTGCTTTACATAGATAAAGACATTATCAATTTTCACTCTTTAGGAAGTTTTTGAATCAAATAACCGATTCCATAGAATTTACAGATAGGCTTCGCAAAGCATGGACAAATGGAATAGAGTTTCTAGCATGGTTTGTAGCAGGGAGAAGAGTAGACAATTTGTGAGAAGCAAAAAAAACACTTAGTACGAATGCAAGATTTGTAAGAAACAGGGAAAACACCTAAGATTTGTATCAAAGAAAAGTGTAGATGATTTATGTAAAAAACTAGAGAAAACACACTAAAGAGAAAATGATAGAGAAGAAAAAGGTTACGTTTAGCCACCTGTCGTATGCTGGCTTTGTCACTCAAGTGTAAAAATTATTTTATTTAAAAAATTTTAAATATTTTGTTTTAGTATTTTTTTTTTCAAAAGAATTGTGACATATATTATAGAATCCAAGTACAGAAACCCTGTCATTTTATTTTTATTCTATGGTCATAAAATAATGTTATAACATGCATTTATTTTGTTACTTCGTATATGATGATAAAATAATATAATAAATTTAAATACTCCACAATAAGTTATGTTTGGACTTCCTTTATATAAGGATTCGGCTCAAATAAAAAGTATTTATCCTTTCTCATAAGGTTCAGGTTTCATTGTGTTAATTGTTCAATATGATAAATATATTATAATACAAAATAATAAAAGATTATAATACAATATAGTATCTATTTGACCGTCGTATGTTTAAGGATTTTTTTCTTTCATTCTTAAAATTAACTAAAACAAAAGTGAAGTTCGTCTATAAGAATTTTTAATAAAAAAATATAAATTGAAAGTGTTTTTTTTGTTTTTTTTCAGATTCAGGTGAGTCTATGATAGTGAGAGACCCAATGCATGAACTGGGCCTTTGAACCAAACTGTTTGCTAGACCAACATGGTCGTTGATTTCTTCACCGAAATGTTGCGGAAATTTCGTAGTACATCAATTGTTCTTGTTGAAAAGATGAGGATGAAGCAACCACGCACGTGCTTTTTCTTTTTTGCCACGTTTGGTTTTGCGTTCCTTCTACTCTAAAGAACCTTCTCTTATGCAAAAATCGATCAATGGAATCCGCAGAGCTTTTCAAGCTTTCTTTTCTACTATATATGCATGAAGCTAGCCAGCATAGATTCCTGAAACTCCTAGCCATGTGGTATTTATTCTCTTATATATATATATATATATATTCAATATCTCCTTCATTGAATAATGATTATGATCAATTAATAGTTTAAAAACAAAGTGGAATTATGATTATTATCTCCAGCATAAAAAAATATATATATAAAATGAATAAAATGTCTTATCTAGAAAATGGTAATACCCATTTCAATCTTTTGTTAGAATGTAAAATATTGCGTATTCTTAATGTGTTAATAAAGTTTCCTATAAGGAAGTATTAAACTTAAATTTGGATATCATACGGTTGAGAACTTTCTTTATTTTATTAACGAACGGTTTTCATTCTTTACAAGTGATGTTATACGAAAAAATAAAAATAAACTTAATAATTTTTTTTTTAGTTTGGACATAAAATTAAAAAAAGAATAAGTTTGTTTATTTCTCTTTTACCATGAATGAATTATATATAAAGACACTTATGTGTTATTTTTTAAATGGTGTTTCTTCTTTGCTTATTTTAAAGTAGCGGATCGGAGTTCATCAGAGTTTCTCTCTTAATGGTTTCTTATCTTGTGAGATAGGTTACAAGTGGTCATATACTATCTTGCTTATCACATGGATTTGAGTGACACAAATTTTATTATAAAAATTTCAAAAGTGAAAGCTTATTTCTTACAAACTTATTAAGGACTGATCAACCTTGTGATATTTCTTCATATTTTAGAGTCATTGTTGTGTTTTACAAGATAAAAATTCTGAGTAAATTATTCTAAACTTAAATATTTAAAGATCTTAGAGTGTTCAAATACACTTTCTTGTAGATTATGAGATTTAATTTTAACGGGATTCACATAATTTGTTTATATATATATATATATCAATGTAAAAGTCATAAGAGAGAAATTATATAAGATTTTTATAGCATAAAACAATTATTTCTATCAAGAAGTTGAATTTAAGCCTAACTTAACCTTACAAAACTGGCTGGAAAAGTGAGGTTCGCACCCATTTATAAACTATTGAAAGACCTTATCTCTAGTCGATGTGGGATCTCCAACACACCCCATCACGCTGAGACTGCTCAACTCATGCGTGTGACTATATTGTTTAAGGGTGTGCTAAGACAGGCTTTGATAGCATATCAAGAAGTGAAATTTAAGCCTAACTCAACCTTACAAACCCAACTTGGAAAGTGAGGTTTGCACCAACACACCTCCTCACCCTGAGATTGCTCAACTCGTGCGTGAAACTATATTGTTTAAGGATGGTCCGATAACGGTCCGATAACGGGTGGTCATAAAAACCTTGCTAGGACAACCTCTGATACCATATCAAGAAGTGAAATTTAAGTCTAACTCAACCTTACAAAACTAGCTTGGAAAGTGAGATTTGCATCCATTTATAAACTATTGAAAGGTCTCATCTCTAGTCGATATAGAATTTTCAACAATTTTAAAATCGAAAGGGTGTCCTCGTTCTTACATAGAAAAGTAATGTAACGAGATTAAAATTATACTCTTTAAATGAAGTGAAAGGGACGACGTTTACTTATTTTTAATCATAGAAAATATGTTGCAAAGAATACACGAGAGTTAAAATTTATTAGTAGACGTTTCTCTTCATAAATATGGACAAGTGGACCTTTAACAAGTGTAATGTAGGCATTATGCAATTAAATATAATTGAATAATTATCTAAAAAGATCTATATATATCGATCAAAGATAATGTTAAGAGGGTGCGCAAAAGTGTTTTTGTAAAAAAAATCTACTAAAGTAAACCATGAGAATGGCAAAGAAAATAGTACTCATGTTCTTGCGTACCAACTTTGTAAATTTCTTGTACATATTTTTGTTTTATCCTTGGTAAATTATTTTGGCTTTTTACTGTATTTCTTGTTTTAATGTGAATGCTCTAAACGTTTTTCTTGGTTTTTTATTACTTTATGTTTAAATTTTCTTTTATTTAAGTTTTCTCTATAATAATTTTAAAATTTTCATCAAATACACTGGGACTCAACACTTTGGGAAGTCTAAATCAAATTAAAAAAGTGAGGCATTTTTAAATTAATAAAATAATTAAAATTATGATATTTTTATTTAAAATTTATCTTTTGAGTTTTTTATGATGCAAACTTATTTATTAAATTATCATAATTAATTTTGTTTAAAATAATAAAATTAATCTGTTAAATCTTTGTTGAGATATTTTGATCTTAAATAAGATTTTATTAGTTTAAGTTTGAAAAACTCTTTAGCAGGAAGGAACTGATACTGGAATTATTAAAATTATTTTATATGCTATATATATATATATGAAAAAGAATTTATTCCTTTTATATAATTAAGAATGTCAATTGGTTTATCATTTTCTAATCCTATAATTTCTTATAAAAAATTTAATTCTAAAAATAAATCTAAGCCATCAAGATCCTTATCATGTTTCAAATATTTTTCAAGGTTTAGGTATTTTTCTTTCAAAAGCACACAACCTAATGACTTTAATTTTTTAATACTAAATAAAAAAACCAAATATATCTTCATATATTTTAAATTGTTTATATATATATATATATATATATATATATATATATATATATTA
>Ga0099824_1006813_pt1 | contig 15505 bp, 6 predicted proteins | sample SiratrowhiteBW_FD_76837 | JGI IMG/M metagenome (GOLD analysis project Ga0099824, IMG submission 76837) | Root nodule microbial communities of legume samples collected from California, USA - Siratro white BW | ecosystem: Host-associated > Plants > Roots > Nodule | place: USA: California...
AAAAATAACCATAAAATCCCTAACTTAAACAAAATCCCTAAAAATCCTATAATTAAAACAGAATAAATGCTAAAAAATCCTAACAACTCTATACTTAATTAACCAATTATCAACAGTTATCAGCATTCATCTAGCTGAAACCTTTTTAGAATCTCCTTTGCATATTTCCCTGACAAATAAAAATCTAATTCTTCTTTTGAGTGATTTGTATACCTAGAAAATAGGTCATAAGACCAAGATCAGTCATCTCAAAGACATCCTTCATTTCTTGCTTGAATATATCAATTAGTGCTGGGTTGCTTCTTGTCACCAAAAGATCATCAACATACAAAGAAATGATTAAAATATCAACGTCAACTGCTTGACATAGAGTGTAGCTTTAGATTGGCTCTTTTGAAATCCCAAACTTAACAAATGATTAATTCTGCTATACCATACTCTAGGGGCTTACTTCAAGCCGTATAAAGCCTTTTTCAGCAAATAGACTTTATCTTCCTGTCCTTTGATGCAAAACCTTTTGGCTACTCAACATGAATTTCCTCTTGCAAAAAACCATTGAGAAGGGTTGACTAGACATCCATATGAAACACTTGCCACCCGTTTTGTGCAATAATGGCAAGTATCAACCTTGTTGTGCCATGCCTTTCTACTAAAGCAAAAGTATCAGCATAATCGACTGTAAAAATTTGAGAATAACCCTTAACAACAAGCTTTGCTTTGTGCTTGTTTAAGGAACCATTAGGATTGAATTTTGTTCGAAACACCCACTTCACCCCTATGATATTTCTGTCATGAGGTCTTGGAACCAACATCCAAGTTTGATTTTTTTTTTATCATGGACATCTCCTCTTCCATTGCAGCTAACCATTTATGCTTAATAACAACTTCTTCAGAATTGATTGGTTCACATACAAGTATATTGCACACTACTACATTGCTTCTTTGATAGATGTCAAAAAGCAACTTTGTTCCTTGAACAAGTTGATCATCTACTGTATCTTCAAGCTCTAGTACAACATTATGATTCTTCTTTGAGTCACTCCAGAACCATTTTTCATCCTCATGAAGTGCACTTCTTTGCTTATAAGAATTTTTCCAGTTTGAGGTTGAAAAATCTTATAAACTTTAGAGATTGTGGTGTATCCAATAAATACTCCAGGTTTGGCTCTTTTGTCAAGCTTATCACGCTTAACCTGAGGTACATGTGAGTAACACAAGTAACCAAATACTTAAAAAAAATCTAGAGAATGTTTAAAACGAAACCAAGCTTCAAAAGGAGTTGATTTTGTATAGCTCATGTAGGAATTCTTTTTTGAATAAACACAATTGTACTTGCAGCAGCCCATAACTTCTTTGGTAATTCCTTTTGATAAAGCATATACATGGCCATCTCCATGATTGATCTATTTTTCCTTTCACTCACTCTCTTTTGTTGAGGAGTGTAAGGAGCTGTCAATTGATGCTCAATCCTAGCTTCATCACAGAATTTTTGAAACTAATTATCTTATACTCTTTCTTATTATCATGCCTCAATATTTGAATACAACAATTGCCTAAATTTTCAACGTTCTTTGAATTTACATACCATTGTAGTTACTTTTGATTTGTATTTAAGAAAATAAATCTAACACATTCTCATTAGGTCATCAATAAAAGTAAAATAATAAAGACTTCCTTTTAGTGATGGAGTTCTTTGTGGTCTAACAATATCGATTTGAAAAAGCTGCAATTTTTTACTTGCCTTCCGACTACTTTCAGGAAATGATATCCTTGTTTGCTTTCCAAATTTACAGGCTTCACATCCAACTAGCTTTCTGTCAAGGAAGGAACTCCACAGATTAGTTTATTTTCAGCATGTAGTTCATTCCCGAATGATGAGAATACCCAACTTGTTGTACCAAAGATCAACTGAGCTTGTTGTAACTGAAAATACAGCCTGCTCCTCCTTAAATGGATCAAATGAAAAGTTCTTTATCTTAACATTTCAAGGCCTGATGGATCTTTAATTATGTAACTATTTTCTTCAAAGATAACTTTGAACCCTTTCTCAAGCAGTTATCTAACACCAAGCAAGTTTTGATTAATTTCAGGTACACATAAAATATCAAAAAGGGTTTTTTTTACCCGTGTAGCTTGTTATAGCTATTGATCCTTTTCCTTTTATTGGAATTTGTTCATCGTTCCCGATTTTGACCCATTTGACTTCGGTGTCACTCAAACGCATGAACAATTCTCTGTCATAAGTCATGTGATTGGTGCAACCACTATCTATCAAACCAAGATTCACTTGTTTTAGAGAAAGAAGTAGCAACAAAGAGCTGGTCTTCATCCTATTGTGCATATTTTCTACATCAGCTATAACTTGTTGGATATTTACTCTGCAAATTATAACTTTATGTTCAATCTAATTGCACTTATTGCACTTTGCATATGGTCGCTTCCAGTGACCCATTTTTCCACAATGTTGACAAGGTGGGTAATTTTTCTTTTTACCTTTGCCTTTGTTTTGATTTTTGTTGTATTCTCAAAGTGTTTGGCTAGAAGTGCACCTTCAACAACACTATCTTCTCTCGTCAACCTTTGCTGCTCTTGTATGCTTGCAAGGCATGTAACACTCCTGTCAGAGTGATCTTTGACAGATCTTTTGTGTTCTCCACTGAGGTTATGGATGCTTCATACCTCTCAAGTACCGTTAACATAATTTTTTTCAACAATTTTGGAATCAGCAAAGTCACTGCCCAACAATCTTATCTTGTTGGCAATACCCAACAATTTGTTTGAGTATTCCTTGAATGTCTAAAACTCTTTCATCTTTTGTAACTCAAATTCTCTCATTGAATTAAGCATCTTCATGCTTCGTATTTGTTCACCTCCACTATATTCCTCCTTTAGATAATGCTAAATTGCTTTTGTTGATTTGAAAGCCATGATTCTTGTAAATGGTTTGAGAAATACCAGCAAACAGACACACATTTGTCATTGCCTTTCTTGTTTTTTTTGTGACTTTTGATCTGGGCATGATAGGATTATCCGGTAGTGGAATTACTTCATAATCTTCTTCATAATCCTCTTCCATAGCTTCCTAAAGATCAAATGCCTCCAAGTAAGATTCCATTCTCACTGTCCAAACGTCATAGTTTACCTCATCAAAGACTGGGAGAGCAGGTTTGGAAACACAGATAAGTCTCTCAGGAAGAGAGCTTTGGTACCAATTGTTGTCTTTTAAGAGATAATGACATTAGAAAAACAAAGAATAAGATGGTGAAGAAGCAGAAAAAATGATATAAGAGAATAAAAGTAATAGAGCCTACTGAATCATATATTTTATTTCAATGTAACTTAATTTTTGAACACATTCATAAATAACTAATTAAAGGTCATATCCCATGATTCTAGCAACCAGTGCTAATAACTTGACTAAAAAGTAGAAAATAGCTAATGACAGATTCTACGTAAAAACAATTTGACTTATTCAAACTAAAACAACTGTGAAAACTTCCTAAAAATTTACAACCAACATGGAGAAACCGAATAAGGGTTAGTGGGGAAGGAGAAAGGGAACTTAGTTTTACAAGAAAATTTCATGTAAAGTTGACAACAATCTAAGTTTTGGAAGGATAAGTGGATAGGTGAGGAAGGTATAATGTATACATACCTAGACTTTATAATAATTTCATTCTAAAGGAAGCAAACATTAAAGACTATGGCAGTGGGAATGAAAATAAGTGGAAATGGATACTTGAATATAGAAAGAGGTGGTTTGTGTGGGAAGAAAACCAAGTACCACGATTACTGGAAAAAGCTTAACAGAAGTTAATCTTAACAGGTTTCGAAGAGCTATGGAAAATTAAAGCCAATCCATCTGCTGTATTTGTAACTAGGGATAATGTAATACACAAAGGATTAATGCAGTTGATTCCAGGACATGTAAGGTAGCCATTGATAAGAAAACCGAAAGAAAATAGATCAAATAATAATAAAAGAGTCGGAACCACACAAGCAAATAATATATTTTTAACCCAAAAATTTTAAGATGTTAAATTTGTAAATTTTTTTTATATATTATTTAACTTTTTTATTATACTTATAAAGACATAAAAACTCATGCAACTCATGAATAAGTATGAGTTCAGTACCACATCGCAGTAATGAACACCATTTCCAAATGTTTTCTACTCCTAGTTTACAGTAATTGGAAATATTATGGATTGCAATAATTTGCCATATTTGGGATCAGAGGAATCACATCATCTTTAATAATTAATAATGATAAGGTAGAGCAGAAAGAGATATTTGCAAAGGCTTGTATCAACAAACACATAAATGCCAGTGTTTCATATTCTGGTGTTTACACATGCATTAAATACTTGTCATAAGAGAGATAAGGAAAAGATATATAAGATGCCTTGTAGTTTAAAGGAATAGCTTGGAGTGGAAAGGTTAGTAAGAGATCTGCATTGAAGCCTGAATTGGTGAAATGTGTAGTAGAAAAGTGCAAAAGTTATGACAGAGGTGTATAATCTCCTCCAAATGAAGATGCTAAATCTCTAATCTCACCAGTCCACGGAGCTGTCTATGGGAAGCAAACTGTGTATAAAGGCGAAGGTGAATGTCAATTCAATTGTGAAGACAATGTAGCCTCCGTTTATAGACAGGGGAAGGGTTGTTGGCAGATGTGTAAGTTAATTGATGCTTTAGTAACATTTTGGGACTATTCTACATTCTCCTGTCTTTTTCGTTATCTTTTTGTATAAATATTATAGTTGTAAAAGGATTGGAAGATCTATATATTTTATTTTCTCTTTTATGTTGAAAAAAAATATTTAAGACGATATCATTTTTAGTGTTTCAACTACGACTAATACTTTTAAAATCGACAATAGCGCTGAGTTAAAATAAAAAATTGAAAAATGCCATATTCAAGTTATCATTAAAATATCAATAAAATCTTTGACTAATTTATAGTGTTACAACCAAAAACTCTAAGTTGGCCCTCCACTGTTGCTCACGGAATTAATATTAGAGAATTAAAAGAAAAAGAAAAATAAAAATGTGTGAAGCATCTTTAATAAGTAATAGAAAACTCACAAGAAAACAAAGTAGAAAAAATGGTTAGGAAGTAAAGATGGGACAGAGCACAGTGAAGTGAATTGTGTTAGCTGAATGAGACAGATGTTATCTGAATATGACTTTGTCATTCAGAGAAAGGGAGTGTGGTCCTGCAACCATGACCAGCAAAAACCCAGCTAGTGCATAAACATTATTAAGCAGGTAATTTCTTCCAACTGGGACACCAATCTATCTTCATCTTCTTCTTTCTTTCTTTTCAATTTATCTCATAAGGCTTTACTTTATAGTCGGCTCTTGTCGAATAAGCCTTACCAAACAAACTTGTTCTTTACAATAGCTAGGGTTCTACAAGACCATAATAATAATGAAAAAGAAAAACTCCTTAACTTAGATTCTAATTTATAATCATGCTCTATTTTACGTATTTATTTACTTTAATGTGAATAGATAAGTATTTGCTTTATCCTAAATGATTGTAACTTTTTTTTTTTTTTATTTAAATTTGTATTTAATCGTGTTCTCAGTTTTCACATAATTTACTCTTTGCTTCAATAAAAATAACGTATTCATTAAAATATTAGATATTTTAATAAAATTATTTAATAACATAGTATATTTATTGTTGGTTTTAGGGATGTAGAAAGAGTATTATTACGTTAGTAAAAATAGTATATTACCTTAATTACTAGCCGAGCACTTACTCTCGGACAACCTGTTCTATAAGTATTTTATGCGAAAGTAATGTTTAGAGAAGCCATTTAAATAAAAATCAATGTCAGTAAAAATGGAAAAAATGTTTAGAATAAACTGTTAATTTCACCCTCTTGAGTATTATCGTCTCTCTTAAATAATTCTTAAATTAATAAAGTTATACAAATAATTCCTTAATTGAATATTACAATTACTTGAGAAATTAATTACAATTTTTTAGTTAAGAAATCACTTGGGAGAAAAGCTTTCATAGGCATGGACGAAATTTATTCAAAAGATTTGCACTAACATAATTTAAATTTTTTAAATTCAATTTAAGTCCTTTACTCGCGTTTCTCAATTACTATATAAAGAGTATGAGATACATTTTATATATTTAAGTTATATACTTTTATTTCATATAAAATACTAATTTTATAAGGAGAACGTCATAGAAGGAAAAAACATTTTTCTTTTAAATCAATTGTACATCATCCTGATGCACATCACGTTTTTATTAGCATCTTTTCGATACAATTTACATGAATTTCCCTATGTTTTTTTCGATACAATTACCTTAAATCACGATATAAGGGAGAACATAAAAAATGTACACGAAGGAAAAAAATGGTTAACATTGAATTGAGAAAAAAAAATAAGAGTAATAAAGAGTTATACATTTACAGAGATGCCAAGAGCCAAAAGCTATGAAATCTAGCTTTTATTAGAATTCCATGAATGTCCAAAGAAAACCAAAAGAGTAAAAGGAAAAACACTGAACTATGCCTTTCTTTTCTGCCTATGTTTTTTTTTTTTTTTCTCTTCTTTTTGGTTTGATAAAAATTACAGCTTTGGTGTAACTGTGAGATTCCCTGCACAATAGGGGGATGGGGTTAGTGCTCCTTGCGGAGAAGAAACAATACTTGTCATCTGATGTTCATTTCATTTGTATAATCCTTCCTAATTCATGAATTTCCGGCAGTTTGGAGCTTTACATAGGCAGGGAACTTTGAATTCATCTGGCTCATCAGGATCAAACAAGTAGTCATACCTGCTCAAACCAAAACAATCAATATCAACTACAAAGAACATGCACATGCATCCTATAACATACATGCATAAGAGGGGGAGAGACATACGTTAACTCGTCACCGGCAGACACAATAGTCTTAGCAATGAGAACAATCCGGCTCTCATCATCACCGACACTCATGATTCTTGCATAGCAATTTGGCATGCACTGTAAGAATATGAACAAGAGAACAGATCAGATGAATATCAAGGATTGAGAATCAGAGAAAAATTATGTATATAAAATGTCAATTCAAGATAGGTTGACTCACAGAATGATTGATGAGCCGTGCTATATTCCCTTTATCAGTGGCATCTACTACCACTTCTTCACTTATCTTAAACAGCTGCCAATACAAGAGTAGGGCGTTTTAGTTTGATAACACAACATATAAATAATATGATGACCAGTGTGATTGTATATTAATAGGCAGACAGAGGAGAATTAACTCACATAACAATCTTTGCCTTCTAATCTATAGCGTGCCTCCCTCAAATCTGCAATGCTGCGTCTCACTTGTTCGCCACGATATTCAAGAACCTGCTTAAGATTAAAATCATGCTCACTATTGCAACAGATCAAGGTTGTACATGGAAAGCTCAGAAAACATAAAGGATCCAAGGGGAATCATTTTATGTATCTGCTAATGTTAGAATCATAATTAAAGCAATGGATGATAAATTTTGCAAACATCTGAAGCAGGAACCGGCCTATAAGAATCTCAGGACCAAAAGCCACAAGGGGTAAAAAAGGGCAAAGGAGATGGTAATTAAACTTTGTCCGTCTTTGCATGATTTAGAAAATGCTTCATGAGCCTGTATTTGCATTCAAAAGCATGCCGACAGATACCATGACATATTAAATGCTTTTTAATGTTCTACCGTATGAAATTACTTAAGAAAACAAAAGATTGTCAAGGGTTCGTTTAGTTTTAGCCAACATTTTCTGTTTCCATTTCTCGTTTTTAAAAATAATTACAAAATTTCCAGTATCACCACCATATTTTATACAAATTTATGAAAAAAGAAACAAAGACGAACTTATATATTTACTTATGAAATAGAATGTTTCCTACAATCAAAGAGGCGCCTAAGAAATTCCGTTGAAATGAATCACTATACTATATTCTTCACTATACGTAAATACTAGTTGACAAATCCAAAGAAAACAGCTTTGGAAATGGGTATTCTTTGCAGGACAGGACTAGGTTGCAATAGAGTAAAACCTCAGTTTTGGTAAAACTGAGTGACATTTGCCACATTAGCAAAGTGGCTATTTCTGTTACATACATATTGCTGAGTTTAGTCCCACAATCGGAGGTTTTATTCTATAACTTTATTAGGTTGTAATGATGGTTTTCCGAGAGGGTACCCGTTTATGTGCTTCTCAGTTTCATGCAAAAAATAGAATAGAATATATCACTTCTTCTGCTGTACTTCCAAGTGCTAAAGTAGTCCAACACCTTATGGATCTTCATAATACTAATAAAAATATCTATCGTTGTTGATTGATAAACACAAACAGGTTATGGTTCTTTGTAATGTTATCATACTTGAGCATGACATACATACCATTTCTCCTTCTTGAATATTTCTACGTGCAAAGAGGCCCCATCCATGTATACCCGATCTACCAAAGCAAACCCGTTCATTTTCGGTTCTCTGCAATCATACACGAGTACCCATAAAACAGTCAGAAAATTGGCCACCGAAGCAAATAATCCACCTTAGAAAGAGAATAGTTACCTGCAAGTAGTAAAGACGTTCTCTGAATGAAGAAAATGCCTGGGGTTCATGTACCACCTGTTTGATGAAAGAGATGAGGAAAAATACGTGAGGCAAACAAAGGAGGGAGAGAAAGTTTAAATCTTGAAATTAGAGTTAAAAGAACGAGTTAGAAAGTCTCCTGTCATAAAGAATTCCAACATAATTTTCAAAAGGTAAAAAGGCTTACTCTGGGTGTATTTAAACTCTGTATTGCATCTAAAGGATGGTGACAGTGACCCCTCACTTGATGAGAAACAGCCTCATCCGCAGCTCTCTAACAAGAAGAAGAAATAAAAGTCAGATGCGGAGTATTTTATTTTATAAAGTTGCAAAGAAAATTTCAGAGGCAACAGCGGATAACTGAGTCCAAAAGATGAACATGGAAAGAAAGAAATCAACGCAAGAAAAGCAGTAGCCATGATATTTCATAATACGCTCCACATACAACTTTGCATCCATGCAAGCGGCAGCTGCCCGTACATTTTGGTGAAGCAGTATTAATTGTCGGCAAAATACATACGATATTGGTATGTTACAAGCAAACATATCCTTAACGTTTAAACAAAAAAAAAACACCTTCACTAGAAATAGAAACAGGACAATTAATATATAATAAATATCACAGACCCTGTTATGACGTTGAAGTACTATCTTACAAACATTCAACAACATGAACAACAATTTTCTCCAATCTACCTTTTTTGTATGGTTTGTTCTTTGAAAGATACGGCACCTAGCAGCAGAAAACGGCTCATGCTCAGCGTTATCAATAGGAGTGACATCTTGCTTTCTTCTGTTAGACGAGATTAACCTTGAACCAGTTTTTCTCTTAGTTTGGAGAAGGCTTTTGGTTGAAATGACCCCAAGAGGGGTTTGCATAATCAAAACAGTATCTGGATTGGGAGCCCTGCAAAAAAAAATAAAAAATAGACGTGATTAAGATGAAAGGTTGAAAGTAAGATAAGAAGATTAATCTTTCTTGATGTTCTTTGTAGGAGGATATTAATCCTTCTTAGTCATAATTGAGGATCACATACCTGTGGTAAGCACAATAAGAGACCATTTTTGTTGTCTGCCTGCCATTTTTCTCTAAACAATGTAACTGCATTTAATGGAGAGAAGTTTAATAAAATTGTCGCAGATAAAACACTCAGAATGTGTTCGGGCTCTATAAGCAAACAATCTAAGTAGAATGCAGAATAGAAAATAAAATGAAAAAAAAAGAAAAAACAAAAGAGAAGATAGTGAATGATTCTGTTATCAGAACACTAAATGAACAAGGGTAATTCTCCTTTACAAGGATTGCCACTTCCCAACTTGAGTTCTGACTCAATTCTTTCACAATTACTGAGAATCCAACTGTTGTAACCACCCCAACTGTTTTCGTTCATTCTTAATGCACACTTTCCATGTCCTCTCCTCCTTCTGAGGTCTAACAGGATATAACAACAATCAAGTCTTATCTCACTAGATATGGTTCAGCTACATGGATTAATTGATGCCAATGGACCAAATCAATAATATATCCTAGAAATTCTTCTTGTACTATGAAATTGGTGTCTTTTATTTTTAGTAATGGTTATCAGTTATGAACCCTAAACTCATACGATCAGTTATCAAGTGATATAGGTTTAATTGAAACAGGGAAGTAAATTGAAATTTTCCATTGAACTTGCTAAAAGAAAGATTCAAATCACAAGATATTAAGCAAGCCTATTCAATCAGAGTGAATTCTCACCTCCATTCGATAACCGGCCCTTGATGCACACATGGCATGGAAATAAGTAGAACACTTGCAACATTGTGTACACGAGCCATGAATTTGCTTACAAATAACACAAATCTGAAAATTCAAGTAAGGCAGACTTTAGAATACATTTGTAAGAGAGGGCCAAGAGACATCAAAAGGAAACCCAATGCAAGAGGCTCCCACCAAATGGAGTTTGGGGAGGCTAGATAAACATAGGCTTACTTTTGCAAGCAAATATAGACTGTTTCTAGGATTCGAACCTGTGACCTCTAGGTCACACGGAAGCAACCTTAAAGTGGTGCCAAGGTTCATTCTCACCACGAGATATCTGAATGATAAAATATAAAGTAACTCGAAGACTATACCATTTTCTTTATAGCACACGCAATGATAAAATAATCAAATCAAACAGAAACTCGTCCAGTTTTCAAAGTGGTGAGAAGAAATTTCCACTTTGTGGGATATGCAAAGAATAAATCCACTTTAACTGATGACTAACATTATAAGGGGAAAGTTTTCGTATCGGATATCCCACCTTCACAAAAGAATTTGATGGAATACTTAGAATACCCAAAGCAGGCTCCATCTTCTCATCACTAGCAAAAGAGACTTCAGGTCGAAACCAAGCACAAGTTACATGAACCCATAATGTGTCAACGTCAGTTGGCTTCAGAGCACCACCTGGGAGTCCAAAAATAGTTTAAGAGCACAAAATTCTTGTCATCAAAACAGAGATAGAAACATATCGGCAGAGCTTCTGGTCGCATGAACATTTATGCAATAGTAAAAACCTTTATGTTGTGCCAAAACGTGATTAAATAGTCAAGCAGAGCCATTGTCAGCCATTATAAGTAAAATTGATGGCAGGTGTATATAGGTTAAAAGAACCAAGTTGCAAGCTTACATCAATGGGTGATAATGTAAACTCATGGTAAAGGGTAAAAAATATTCTTAGACAAGATCAAGTTGATTTATATGAACACACAAGGTTAAAAAAAATTAGGCAGGACAGTTCCAAATATCACGGAGGACATTTGAAACATTGTCAAAGACATACCTTTTACAGGACAAAGACAACACTCCCGCTTGATGTGAGGTGTTTCGCAAGCCTTACAGACCCAAGATGTAAAATCTCGAACATTTCTTGCTCCATAGCATTCTTGATGAACAGCTATTTGACATCTGCAAATATATAATTTATTTGTGAGTTAATCGCAATGGAATTCATCATGCATACACAGTGTAACCACAAAATTCTTGCTTCATAATTCAAGCTACCATAAGAAAAAGATGTTTGATTTTTATTGACAAAATAGTTTCACTGGCAAAAGGCCAGACCTATATGCATCAATGACAAGGCTGTAACAATGATTACTCAGAATGGTAAGCTGTTTATGATATTTCAAAATACAGAGAAAATTAAAGCCGAGTTAAATCATTATTGGCTACAATATCTGTAGATACATGCAGCATCTTGAATCCCTATCACTTTATGCGTTGAATATTGACCAAATGAAAAAAAAAAAAAATGAACTTAAACGGTTACATTACCTGTTGCAAATGATAATTTTGTTATAGTCCCAGTCTTCAACCCATCTACAAACAGCACAGCGTTCTGTAGTCCACTTAGCATATACAGGTTCATACTTCTCTGTCAGAGAAATAGTTTGCAGTACAATTATCACTATGAGAATTTCATACGGCAAACTCATCAAATGAAAAGTTGTACGCAAACAGAATGAGTGAAAGGTCACCTTGCAAGAAGGTAAGCAACTTCTGCTTTCTTTCTTTCAGAGAAGGTTTCTTAGGTTTGGCAGGAACTTGAGCAATAGCATGAAATTCTGCCAACTGCAGCATCTGAGAAGTCAAACAGCATTGTATTAGTTGTACGCATTATGTCTTAAGAACAAAGACCTTCACCTCCCCTCTCCGCAACGAAAAACGCCAACCAATATTATGTGTTCCCAGATTCTCAATTTCCATAGGGCACTATTACTTCATTAGCATTTTAACAATAAAGAATACAAAATTCAAATAAGAACTAATTCATAAGATGGAAAAAACTTTAATTAACAATTAAGGTAGTAGTAGGAACAAGAATACCGTGGTCTACTTATATATAATAAGCCCAGAAGTATATTAAATATATAAAAGAGGGTGGTTGAACACTTGAACAATCTTAATGGACTAATAATGACCACTAATTAGTATATTTTCAGCACAAAGAGACAAGGGAATATTATTAAAATGAAATAAAATAGCCATATACAAACCCATTGTTCCAGAGGTAGCATGGAGTCTTTTACCCTAATGCTTGTTCTCCAATTTCTTGATTTGGAACCTGTGTGTCGTTCCCATTCACTAAGTGCTTGCTTTTCTGCCCCACAAAACCCACACTTGCACACAACTCTGAAAGAGACAAACACACATCATAACCAAAAAAATTCAAGAGAGGAAATTAATCATTTTCCAATCTAGAAGTAATAACAACAGACGTTCAAAATTGACAGTGGTGAATTTGAAAAGTTATAATCACAATATGAGATGTTTGAATGAACAGCTACTTTATATTTTACAAAAGCTGTGCTAGCGCCTTAAGACTGCAACTAACTATATCCAGTATATCTGGCACAAATTTTGGCGGAAATTTGATCAGTGTACAAATGGAAGACAAGTTGGAATTCTTCCCAGGGTTATGAGTGAAAATAAGAATATTCTTTGGGCATAATTTCTTATAAGAGTATCCACTCTTAAAGAACTACAATAAAAGAACATAAGCAAGAATTTCCTGTAAGTTCCAACCAGTGTCATTCCTTTTTAGCAAAAAAGATCTCATTAGCAAACTAATGCTGCATTCTCCCTCTAAAGCAAAATCACAAATAAGATTATATCATATAGGTATTTGTTGAATGTAACGGGCTTAGCCCATATTTCTATTATTCTATTACTATTTTTACCTATAAATAAACAACCATATGCGTGTATTTTACACAAGAGAGATTAATCTTATATTATTTTTTTCCTTTATTTTAATAGTATTAATTGCTTGAAAAAGGCATTAATATATTATTACTTACAACATGCTTTAAATATAACAATGATTAAAGCAATTTTAAAAATGAATAAATTAGTAAGACTATGATAGTCACAACAACGGACAGAAAAAAAAGTGCCAAATTCTTCTCAAGGACTTCGTGCTTACGAATGAAGGCTTGGATAATATACACCTTCCACACCATTGCAGAGAACAGTGACCCTATTTGGAAGCACTAGCTGCCCATTGTTTTTGTTCCACCTGCATCAAAGCATCCACTACAGTTAGAAATGATACAATACAAATAATCTAAAACATTTTTTCTTAAGTGCTACAACAATTTCTTTGACACACTCCTTATAGGGAAATTTCATTCAAGTCCCACTAAATAGGCAATGAGACCCACATGATTTAATGGGCCTCACATAAATTTTACCCAATAGAAAAAAATGTTCTTTTAGCACTCCTCTTACCAAATACAAATATTCTAAATTGGTACATGAATTTGAATCAAAACGGATAGGCTTCATGAGAGCTTTAAATTAAGTAGTCAAGATTATGTCACAAAGCCAGGGCCGGAGAAGATAAATAAGAGGACAATAATAGTCTTACTTGACTTTTGGATGTGGTTTTTCTGAATCAGATAACTCAAAATCAAACTTGGCTTTGCAAGTAGGGCAGTAATAATCAGTGCCTTCAAGATTCTACGAAAAAAATAAATAAATAAACCAATCAGCAAAAATCAAAATGTCTCTTTATGAGCTTCAAATGCTGACAAGTGGCAATATCAAGATATCAAGTAATGGGTAAACCTTGAAAAGGTTGCTAGAAATTTTGTCACATTCTGCATGCACCCACACTTTGCATCCATCACAGCGCACCTAATTCGGAGGGGACATTCGCAAAGGTAAAAGGAAAAAGTTAATACTGAGCAATATAGTCTTTTGAGCAGAAAAGAGTAACCTTAATTACTTAACAGGATTTAGCTACTTACCCAACTTCCACTATCTGAATGATTCCAAACCTTCTTGCATATGCCACAATAATGCTTTGATTTTGTTAACTGAAAAAGAAAGTGATTTAAAAGACTGAAAAAATGCTAAACAACTCCAGAACTTCAATTATGATGTTTTTTTTTTCCAGACCTAAATACAATCGGTTAGAAGAAAATAGAAGAAATACAAACCCTGGCACATGTTCTACACAGGAATTGGCCACCGGGTGAATCACTTGTTTTCTTTAACATCTTGTAAGGAAGGCCCAACCCACAGGCTTCACAGGGCCGTGTCTCTTTCTTATCAAATAAATCCTGCAATGCAATTCAAATCAATGAATCATTGAACTTTGGCAGAATTCGTCACTTATACAGAGTAGTAATTACACAATAAAAGCTTAAAGAGAAAGCATGCCAAGTAAAAAACTAACAGTGCCAGAGTCAATTTCCAGTGGCAAACTAAGTACTCTGTATCCCATAATGAGTGCAAATGAGTCATCCTAAGTTTTTTTATACAGACCAAAACTGCAAATAAATATTACTGTAGATGAAAGGGTGTAGAAATTTCACAAAATTAACCTTATAATTAATCCTTTTTACAGAAATCAATGCGGCAGCACAACAATATTCTAGAAAATAATTTTAGGGGTATAATTGAAAAAAAGTACTGTAATTGATACTCCGTATTACATTGAAAAACTAAAATGATAATGTACTTAGTTTAACACTTATTTTTTCTTCTTACCTCCATTCCTGTATATACAGACTCTTGAAAGTTTTCTTGTACTTTTTTATATGTCTTTCTTCAAATTGTTTCATGCATTAATTATTTTTTTATTCATCAAAATACACCTAATTACTTTTACAAGGTCTGTACTAAGCAGCAAACAATATTCCTTCTCACCGAACTATCAGATTGTAGAAAAAAAATTGTTTCTATTTTTCTATTATTTTCAGAATTTATTTAAGATAATATTAATTACTCAATGTCAATTATGCCCTTAGTTAACATTTATGTTTTTTAATTAATTTGATTTATCCACCTATTGTGTTGTAAAAATGAAAAAAAAAAAAAAAAAAAAAAAAAAATTTAATATTTTTTTTTTAAAATAAAAAAAATTATTAAATT
>Ga0099824_1006820_pt1 | contig 15497 bp, 9 predicted proteins | sample SiratrowhiteBW_FD_76837 | JGI IMG/M metagenome (GOLD analysis project Ga0099824, IMG submission 76837) | Root nodule microbial communities of legume samples collected from California, USA - Siratro white BW | ecosystem: Host-associated > Plants > Roots > Nodule | place: USA: California...
AAAAGCGAACGCATTGTGGGGAATAGGAGAGTAAAAATTTTATTATTTGTGAAATAAGATTGTCTTCCTTTTTTTTTTTTTTTTTTTTTTTTTTGTATATAATAATATTCACATATATCCAGTTGTAACACTGACCTTTAGGCATATTTTTCTTGTAAAGATATTTTTTGTGATTGCTTGTTTTTTTACAGTTGTACAGTACAGTGACATTGCGGCAAGGGGAGAAAAAGCATTACAACAATAAGGTTGATGTCTACAGCTTTGGAATTGTTTTGTGGGAGCTACTAACAAATCGCATGCCTTTTGAAGGAATGTCCAATTTACAGGCTGCTTATGCTGCTGCATTTAAGGTATTAAATTTGGCATAAGATTGGTCATCAATGACTGGTTCTCATGTCATGCAAATTACAAATGCTTTTATGGATTTCTCTATCGTGATATGTGGATAACTGCAATGGATTTTTCCTCAATATATCTTGTGTAAGTTGAAAGATTGAAGTATAATATTTATGGCAAGAATCACCCAAATGTAACTACTGACAAGATATATAAATATCATCAAAATGATAGCCAATTTCTTGCACAAATATCATCAAAATTTGTTCTTTCATTGTCCATATTTATATAAATAATACCCTTTTTTTGTAACTCCCCTTAGTATTCATATGGCATTGAATTTCTTGCTAATCATAAATGATTTCCATTTGGGATTGCAGCAAGAGAGGCCTAACCTTCCTGAAGACATATCTCCTGATCTTGCCTTCATCATACAATCATGTTGGGTTGAAGATCCTAACATGAGACCAAGCTTCAGTCAGATTATCCGCATGCTCAATGAGTTCATCCTCACGCTCCAACCACCACCGCTTTCAGCACCGCCGGAGCCTGACGACGAACCTGAGGCCGTGACAAGTAATGGCGCCATAACTGACTTTTCTACCCGAAATAAAGTAAAGTTTTCTTTTATTCGCCACCTTTTTTCTTCAAAGAGGACCAAAAGCTAGTAGTGTTAATTGTAAATTTGAAGAACCTTTATTTTGCTGTAGATAAGAGTTCTTCTCACAGTACTTTATATAGTTTAATGCATTTACAAGTAATTATATCTAAGGTGACAACTAGAGGGATGTAGCATGTTCAACAGAAGTGTAGAATATGATGATAAACTTTTGAAAAGTAAGGAAAAATAAAGCTTTGTTTATATTATCCAGTTGATCTTTTTGTATAAGAGCAAGTTTTATTAGATATTTGCCTCCTTTCTTAGACATATGTTTTTAATCCCAGTGAAGCAACACATTTTGTAGTACAAGTTATATCCAAGGAGTGTTTAGTAATTTGATTCTGTTATGCACATGATGATGATGCACATTGCTTCTTTGATTTGGATGTTACTGGTTTGTTAAGTATACCACAGTTTTAAAGAACACTAGTTTGGTTTTGCATTTTTCCCCATAACTAGAAAATTTTGTTCTCTTTTGATGTGTTGTGATGTTAGAAGTGAGATTCTGAAAACGATTTGACAATTATAGGAAGAAAACGTTGAAAAGAAGGTGAGAGTTTTTTGTCACTCTGCAATTCTCGAATAGGAAGTTTAATTTTTGAGCTAGTATTTTGTGGAGTTTGAAATGTAATTACTATTTTACTATGGTATGTAGGATTAATGTTCATTTTTTGTAATTGAAGTTTACAATATTGAAGCTTTTGTAATACATAAATTACATTATATTTGAAATTTGGAATGTATATGTTTAAAATATAAATTAAATTTTGGATTTACAATAAATAAATTTATTTTATGATATAAGATTGTTTTCAATTACTAATAATTTTTAGAAGTTGCTGATATTCAACTTTAAAATGAAGACTAAAATGATATAGTGAAAGAAAGGGAGATTAAAAAAGTCATGCATGCGAAAAATAGAAGCAAATGGTTGAGAAATAATTTTTTAGTTAGTTGCTAATTCAAAATAAATTTAAAATTAAAATATGTTTAAAGAATGAAAAAATAAATAAACATTCAGAAAAAAGGATGAAGATTCAAATTCATAATATAAGAATGGATACATTATGTATATTTATTTAATTAAGTATAGTTTTGAGATAGAGGTACTTCAAACCAATTGACAGGTGTTGACAGGTGTTTGGATCTAAGAAAGGCTTGTGTTGAATACATTCAAGTATGGTGAATAAATGTATTTTATTTTGATAAATGATACCACTATTAAAACCTAAATAATAAATACAAATATATATATATATATATATATATATATATATATATATATAGAGAGAGAGAGAGAGAGAGAGAGAGAGATAGAGCAATTATAAATTATTACCTAAACAATTAGATAAAACCAAATAATTACATAAACACGTAATACAAAAAGTTGAAAGTAAAACTTATTACTTACCTTGAATCTATATCATATTTGCTGATATCACCATAGTTAAAGTCGTCAAACAAATATAACAAATAAGAGAATTTAGAAAAAGAAAAAAAAAACTTAGAATATCATACAACATTGTTCATAATCATATTAAATAATACAATTTTTTGGCCTCAACAATTAGAATTGATTTTTTATTATTTAATATATTTATTTATATGATTTAAGGTATCAATAAAATTCTATATATCTTTTATTTTTATGTATTTATGATTTAATATTCACATTATATTTAAATCAGGTCAAATTAAAACTTACGTAATTTCATATCACACAATTATCATAATTGTATATCTCATTTTTTAAACAAAAGTATAATCATCAGCTATTAATAATTATAAAAAAAATTAATAATTTTAGGACGTCATTACAATATCAATATTTTAAACAATATTTAAACAAGAAAAAACATGTTTTAAACATAAAAAAACATCATTTAAGATAGATCTTATTATTTGAATGATATTTTTAAATAAAATAGATTTTTCTTTTAGTTCTCTTCTTACTTGAATGATGATTTGTTACTTGAGTAATAATTAATTATATAAAAAAAATTCTAAAACTAAAAAACTTATGTTAACTTTAAACTTGTCTAAACGAAACTATCCTTTTTTAATATAGATGTTATTATTTGAATAATATTTTTCAATAAAATAGATTTTCTATCAATCCTCTTCTTAAAGTTGTTATTAATAATTAATCATATAAGAAAAAAATTCTAAAACTCAAAAGTTATGTTAACCTTGAACTTGTATAAACGAAACTATCTTGTTTAAGCAAGATATGAAGAAAACAAAAATCTGGTAATATTTACAATTACAATTTTAAAGGTTTTCGCATACTAATATGCATAAAAAAACTTCTAATTCACTTAGAATTGTAATATTTTCTCACTTTGCAGTTTTATGTTCACTGCTTCAAGAATTTTGATCTTCTTCATTTATATACTAATTGATGTAATTGAAAACAAGAACTGAAAACTAAAGAAAAAGAATGGAAGAGCATAAGAAAAATAACCGAGCGGAGAAGAGAAAAGAGAGAGAAAAGAAAAGAGAGAAAGAGAGAATGAAGAACTCCAATGAACAAAAACTAAAATTGCATATAACTATAAAACTTGAAAACAGAAAATTTTTTCAACTGTACTTTTGTCTATTCCAATTTTAAAGTGTCTTTCTACTCTACTTAACTCTATTTTCTATTTATAATGTTTTGAAATAGTCAAAATCATGGACCTAAATAGCTGAATTAATGTGGACCCACTTCACTGTAACATGTGAAATTATAATTCTACCCCTATATACAAATTCCCAGAGGTGAACTAAACTGTTGCGGCTGCTACACATTTTATTCATTGTTTTGTATTCCAATATTCATGTCTTCATTGCAGCTTCAAAATTCAGTCATCTACTTATCCAATTATTTAGTAGAAAATGCTACATATAAGGGTCTAAAAAAATACACAAATTTAGCTAAAAAAAGAATTAAAATAATTCATAGTAAAATCTTTATCTAACATGAAAAATACAAATTTATACTAAAAAGCAAAGAATAAGAATAAAAGAAGCATTTAGGAAATATAATTAGTTTATAAAAAAAGAACAAAATTAAGAGTTATCATGACAAATAATAAGATATATGTTTTTCAAAAACTTATCATAATTTTGCATATAGACCACCATTCTTATAGAGTCTTCCCTTTTACTATAATTTGGATAAAAATTATTTAACCTAGACATGATAAATTATGTAAAGTATCAAGTTGTTGCTTGAAGAAAAGATATGCAATGAATGTTGTATGAATAACATTTAGTGCATGAATATGAAGATGGATAGACAAAAAGACGAAGACTTTATCTTATATTCACAATTGTTAGAAAAGGATTTGCAATGACTCTTTTAGAAACTTCTATATATAAAAAATGTGAAGAAGAAGAAAAGTTACAAAAATGACGATCACTTACACAAACTTACAAACTATGTATAAAGATAAAACTTTAAGATTGTAACTTTAGCTCATCAATAGAACATTGTGTGTATTCTTTAGATATATAAAAAAATGAAACTAATCTTGTATACACCGTAATATACAACACTTCTTTTAGTTAATGAACTTTGTGATTGTTTGATCACACACTCTAGTAACAAAGTGATTTCAACTAAAAGTGGTTGTGTTTCAATGAACAATCTAGATCTTAACTGGAGAGTGATTATCTTTTAAAGAATAATTGGTAAAGAATACCCAGTTTTAGCCACGAATTATTGTAGTCCAAACAACTCGGAGTAGTTACGGTCCAAAGAATACTCCCCTTATATGTGTTTGCAACAATCTGCCTAATGTCTTGAAAAAGAACTGGACTTAATTGGGGTTTACAGACCCATGTAAAAATATAAAGCAAAAATAGTTATTCTCTTTCAACTCTTTAAATTATACATTATTGAACTGCACTTAACTAAATAAAGAGATTTATTTTCTTTAAACAAGATTTACAATAAGATTGTCTGTCAAATTTAAATTATATACATTTCATTAGACATTGACATTATGAAAACTTTTGATAGTGTCTTTATCAAGTTAAAATTGATGTTGATATTTTGAAAATCTTAAAAAAAGTTTAAATAAATAATTTAACCATATTTTATTATGTATTTTATCTATTTTCACACAAACTACCAACTTATGAAAAAGAAATAACAAGAATCAAAATGAAAAAAAATAAGAAAAAACAAAATTATAAAAAAACTTGTTTTTAAAACTATGTAAGTCTTAATTTTTCAATTTTAATCATTTAATTAAAATATAATGATTATTGTCACCACTATTCAGAGAGTTCATCGCTTTCTTTTCTCTCTTAATCATGTTTTTTTCATTCCACACGGCCATAACATGCTTTAGTTTATCTCTTTTCTTTTGATATTATATGTATGTATTATTGCTTGTTTGAATTACTATCGAAAACCTTTTTTACTCTATGATAAAGCACTCAATTTATCATCGTAATTTATGATTCTAAAGTATTTCTTTATTTATTATTCCACAAACTGTGTTCCCATGTACTTTTATTTTCTCATAGATTTATCTTAGTATTCATAATCCTAAAATATTCCGTTATTTACTACTTTACAAACTATGTTTTTATGCACTCTTTATATATATTTATCTTACTAATTACCAAAATTAGTGGCAAATCTTTTAAGGGTTAACGGGATATGACTCTCCTAAACCTTTTTCTCTAAGTTTTTTTAAAGTAAATTCATATTTACATTAAATTATATTTTTAATCTTTACAATTTTATTTCAAGCTTTTGCCTCTTCCAAAATTATTTCACACTCTTGGCTCTCTCAAAATTTTAATTAAACTCCGCCGCTAATCAAAATCCAAAATAATATTCAACAATGTTGATATTGATCTAATAACATTATGCTTTTAATAAGAAATGGTTACGGAGGAGAGAATGTGGGTTGAGACCAAAAATGATCTAATGTATACTCTATTTAAACTCAGTATTTTAAAATTTAGCTTGAGTGACCCATTTCCGTTTTAAATACCTATTTTTTTTATTGAAGTTTTTAAATAGATCTATTATATATTTAAGTATTTATTTTATATTAATACATACATAATTCAAGGCTTAAATATTTTCATTCTTCTAAATATTTTTTCTTTAAATTATATATATATATATATATATATATATATATATATATATATATAGTTTTTAAAATTTGTTCTTTTAGTTCCTCTATTTTTTTGTTCTAAATCACAGGGCACGTTCCATTATGTGTTAATGTGACATTTGTCATTTTCTAATGAGGCAAATTATTAACATGGTATTGATATATGTGAGATCTTGGCTCATATGATATCGAATAAAATTTGATCGATATAAGTGACAGTAGATTGTGTATTTTAACTATGTGGTCCAGTGATTAATTTAGAGTGATATCAATTTAAATATTGAATAAATTATATTAAAAGAAACTTATATATCTTCTGTGCACTCAAAGACTAAGGTTTCAGATGAAATTAACCATTATTCCTCACCATGATTAATCCTTAGTAATACCAATAACAAAAAAATTATCATTTAGACATGATATTTGTTGACATCAATAATTATTAATCACGTGATTTTTTTTACAAATAACTAATGTGACAAAAAGTAAAATTTCAATGACCTTGTAAAAATAATTCAATATATTGTTTATTTACATCTATATTTTTAATACGGGAAAAATTTAATAGAGACTTGATTATTTTCATCTCCTAACTATTTACCATTGGTGCAATTAAAACTTATTAATGAAAAAAATATAATCGATTTAAAATTTTATGAAGATGATTTTTTATATCCTAAGAATTGTCTCGTATGGGGAATACTTATGATCTAAAATAAATAAATAAAGCTCACATTTAACCGTGGATTAAAAATATTAAGTCATAACTATTGTAGAAAAGTTGAAAAAATAAAATAAAGAAAGAATTTTAAGTAAAACACTAAATTATAGTATGGGTCTCTCTAATTTAATTCGTGGGTAATTTTGAGTATCATAATTTTAATTACTTAATTTTGGTGTATAAATTTAAAAATGGGCAATTTTAATCATCGTAATTTAGTTAGTTGATTTTGGTGTGACAATAACTATTTAATTTTTACAAGTGAAATAAGTTAATATAAAATATGTTAAAAAATAAAATAAATCATTATCAAACCAGCCAATTAATTAATGATTGTTGCATCTTTTAAATCGTAAGAAAAATAGATAATAAGGTAACAATGAGACTAAGATCTGTTTGAATGTATTCCAAAAGCCCTCTTAAGAACGTTTGATATGAGAGAAAAAAATTTATAATAAAAATTGATGATTCTTTAGAATCATTAGTATTGGTAATTGTAAATTCTAGGAATGATTAAAATATGTTTAATTGATCAAATATATTGTTGAGAATATTTACACAATTTTCTATAAATAAAAGAATAATATGTTAATTTGCGAAAAAGTTGTTAATCTTTAATTTGTTATTACTCTAAACCATAAAAGAACATTTATATTTTTAACAAAAAATTTATTTTAATTCGAGAAATTGAGACAAGGATTTTTTCAGGAAATTTGGTTAAAAACCATTTCTAGAAAATATAATTATAGTTTATTTTTTAAAATATAACTAAATGGGGTAAACGTATTTTTTTTCAAATATATATATGTATATAAAATATATTTTTTTTGCCAAACGCTCTCTCAAAATGTATGGATCAATATAAAATACAGATCAAATAATCTATTTTGAAATTCAAATTAAGAATTGAATGTTAAAAAAATTAGAATTAATGAATTGTAATTGTAATTAAAAGACTTGCTACTTGGACGCACATGGTAGTACGACCAGGGATGAACGGTGAAGATTTTAGGCAAAACAACACGCAAACGTTTGGATGGAAAGAAAGTAAATTATGACTGAAACTGAAGTCAATGCATCTCTGGACAGACAAAACCAAAGAGTCTCCCAAGGTAGAAACTACAAATAAAGGAAAGAAAGCTACACCGTACGATAATGTCAATGTAGAGAGAGAAGAAGAGAGGTTTTATTTTACAGAGAGAAACTTTTTAGAGAGGGAAAGTCACTGACAAGCACCACAAGAAGAAGTACCTAGCAAGCACCCAAACCACACCAGATTTTGGATAATAATCTAATCTTTCTCACTCTTAGATCCATTCAGGTTGTTCCTGCACATCATGATTTCCTCTGGGTCAAACACCCGTTGAGCACACACAAGAAAGAGAGGGTTTCAAGAGATGGGTTTGATCATGACCCTTTTGATGCGTCACATGCCCACATAGCGCAAAAGTTAAAATCGTCTACTTTTTTTGTGTTTTGTGGAATTTGTTCATTTGGGTCGTGCCAATTCCCTTTGATTAATGAGATAGTCCACCTTCTCGTTCCATTCAGAGTTGGGTTTTTCTTTTATTGCGTTAAAGAAGAGTCTTTTAAGGTGGCTCGCGGAGTCATGGGGGAGCATGTAGCAGCGGTGCACACTGCTACTAACGCTTTGCAAGCATTAGGGAGGGGTTTTGATGTCAATTTTGATACGAGGTTGCTTTATTGTAAAGGAGTTTCAGGGTCTAGGGTAGTTGAGATTGATGAAGAACACCGTAGGGACCTGTTGCTGTATGACGATGTGGCTGTTCCTGACGTTTCCAGGGACATTGGAAGCTCCCAGGAGGCCATGGAGCGTCAGAGCTCTGGGGTCTGCACGTTTCCTGAGGTAAGTTTGGCTGTTGAATTTGTTCTCTTTTTATAATTATTTTTTCTTGCTTTGTGAGAATGCTTTGGTGGGAATTGTCAAGGTTTCAAATTGCAGTCAGGGATACCCTGCGCACCTGGATATTGTGGGCAATTGCTGACTAATACACTGATGTGGTCACAATTGTGAAGGCAGACACCCCAAAAACCTTGACATGCAGCCAAAATTGCAGTTGCCAAGCGTTTTTTTAAAACCTTGAAAATTGTTTCCTGAATGAAATTTAGCTTGTTGTCGTTTATGTCTAATTATTTGTGCAAGTTTAAGGTCATATCTATGTTTTGTTTGATGAATTTAACAGTGGTTTTATGTTGCTTTTTATGATTATGGAGAAGAGATGGTCCTGGTGTAATGGAATTGAGGTGTGGAATGGCTGCTAGCAATGGATCAGTGGAAACCCTCAAAGTAATATTCTTGAGGATGGTTTTGTTGTTATGTGTAATGTGGGATTGGTATGGTGGTTTGAGGGTGGGGGGGTGGGGAGGGGGAGGAAGCATTTGTCAATTATGTTGGTATGCTGCTTAAACTAATATACTTAGAGGACCTGTCTTATGATAGATAGCTGGTGCAGGCCTTAGCATGGCCACTCAGATATTAACAATGCAGACTGTGGTTCCTTTCCACTTTAGAAGATTTTTTGTTTAGCAGAAATTTCGAAATCATATATTTATATATACTGCTAACACTTATTTTTTATGCCTTCTGTTGTTTTTATTCCCTTGTATTTTGTATGCATTAAGTATTTGAAGCAAACTATAATAATTTCAGATTGCACTGTACATAAGAACAGGTGTCATATTTTACTGTTGCCCCCTGCAATGTTGTCTCAAATTTGTGATAGTTTTTCTGTGGTTGGTTGGTTACAGATGGTGGAATACTTTAATGGAAGGGCAAATATATCAGGGAACTTTCCTCTTGGGAGTTTTAATGCTGCATTTAGCTTCACTGGTTCAAAACATGTTGATGCTGCAGCCACAAAAACCTTGTCTACAGAAGGGTTTTACATTCCTCTTGCAAAGGTTCAGCTTAAAAAATCTCACTTAACGTTGCAAGGAAATGTCAAAAAGGCTGTCCCAGTCAGTTGGGATCCACCGGCCTTGGCAAGGTATGAATACAAGAAGTTATCTACATAATGCTATAAAAATGATATCCAAGACTGTTCCTAACTTTTAATTATGTTTTGACAGTTTTATCGAAAATTTTGGGACTCATGTCATTACATCTATAACTATTGGTGGTAAAGATGTTATTTATGTTAAACAACACCATACTTCTCCTTTGTCAAAGTTGGAGATGAAAAACTATATTCAGGAAATTGGAAATCAGAGGTTCTCTGACTTCAATAGTCAAACAAGTTCAGGTCAAACAAAATCCAAGGATAAGGCTAGTTCACCTCAATACCTCTTGTCTTGCGTAAATTTATATGTCTGGCTTATGATAGCTATGAATATAATGCTTGATTATTTTGATTACATTTTTGGCAGGGTGTTGATCCATTTTCATTCAATAGCCAAGGGGTTTACCCCCAACCCACAACTGCAACATATCCTTCTGGGAAAGAAGTATGTAATATACATTTCACTATTATGGTTTTTTTTTTTTTTCTTGAGCTGAATGGTGTCATGTGATCCATATAGTCAACTTCTATTGGGATAAAACTTTGTTTTTATTGTTGTTGTTGCTACTGTTATGAAATATTTATTTCCAGGATATTTTTGCAGTTCCATCCAAAATCATGGAAATGTAAATTTTGATGAACCATTTTTCTTAAGTAAACTGTGTATGTATATGGTAATATATGATGTCTTTAGGCATAGAGTATACAAGGTCATACGTTCTCATGGTGGGCTTAACCAAAAACCACTAACATGATTATTTCCTCATCTTGGACTTCACCAAGAACCTCTAACGTGATTCTTTCCCCTCCTAACCCCTGAACTTGATTTTCAATTTCCCAATCCTTTTCTAAATTGGTAGACCTTGTTTATGTAGAAATCAAAAAAAAAAAAAAATAAAAAAAATTAGCTAGTTACTAGCTCCAATGCATATAGAAGTATCAGTACATTATTGGAGATGATACTTGTACAGGGAAGTGACATTTCAATTGAGGATGTGTTTGAGTAACTTATGGCATAATCCAACATGATTGATATATACCATTGCACAAAACATTTTATAAAGGCACACACACATCACACAAGACATCTTAGTTTTTTTAAAAGAAGATCGAGTGGGCCATTCCATTTCCAAGGTTGACGGGGAAAATTAAAGTTTTTTTTTTTTTTCAACCTTAGCCATTAGTAACCAATAGAATATTAGAATTTATCACTGGCTGTATTTGATGTTGATTTGGCGGAGTATCTGATACTGATACAGTTATACATGCAACACCTGTTCAAAGACATTAGAAAGTATTAGTGCTTCCTAGGTAATAGTATTTTATGTATTCCTTCGTGCACTTTTCTTGCAATCTATCTTCGCTTTTGTGTTATTAAGATTTGAGAATACGTAAGCTATTTTATTGGGATTTGTAATACCTGAGTGGATTGAGTTCAGGTATATTGGTCATGGTCTTCTCTCTAAGTTCTCAAGTCTTGTAATGCCAGAGAATCCTTGGATACTCTGGCAACTACTCTTCCAATGGGAAGTTGGGAATGACTTCATTTTATTTCACTTGATGGATTAAAGTTAAAATCTGATATTCTTGTTTTGCTTTGGTATGCACAGCAATGCCAAAATTAAGAACACTTTCTCCATTAATGCCCTATCTTTTTCAGCCATGACTGTGAAATCTGATTCTGTGCGTCATCTTTGGTCCTACATAAAGCCTGCCAGTTGTCTTGTTCTCCTTCTTTCTTACTTCCCCTTGATATTTTGGAATATAACCTGCATCAGAGTGTGCTTAACTCTGCATAGGGTACTATGGCAGCATGCTGCTGTCTTGAGAAAATATAATTCTTGTTATAAAAAATGATATTGCCTGTCATTCATGATTATTGATTGTTAGTAGCTGGCTGGTCTGGAATATCTTTGTCAATTTGTCTAAAAAAAGGTTTTTATCAAGTCGTATGTTTGCTATCTTAACTTCCTTGAATACTTATTGGTCAGGATGTCACAGTCATTTTTAGAAGAAGAGGAGGAGATGATTTAGAACAAAGCCACAGTAAATGGCTATCAACTGTGAAGTCCTCCCCTGATATCATTGAGATGACTTTCTGTCCTATAACTGCTCTACTTGATGAAATACCTGCCAAGGAGCATTTGATTCGTGCCATTGGTCTTTATCTTGAATGTTAGTCAATTCATCCTTTGTTTTTTATTATTTTGATTTTTTTTTCATATTGGCTTTGAGGAGTATAGTCTAATAACAGTCACACATTTCTTTTTCTGTTTTCCTAAATTTTGCTCTCAGTTAAACCTCCAATTGAAGAACTTAGATATTTCCTAGAGTTTCAGATTCCTCGTGTATGGGCCCCTTTACAAGACAGGATTCCTGGTCAACAAAGGAAGGAACCTGTGTGTCCATCTTTGCAATTCAGCATAATGGGCCAGAAACTTTACATCAGTCAAGAACAGGTAAACATCACTTTTGGTATTTTCCTGCGCTTAGAAACTTCTTATCCTGTGATAATGATTCTTGTAAAGAAATGCTACGTGTTTACTGTTTGTGGTACATTCGGCAGTCCTTTTTTTTTTTTTTTTTTTTTCAAAGTTTTTCATCTTTGTTAACACTTTCTCGTCTTTTTATTTTTTTTTTTCTTTCCGCTATCCTTTTTTTTTTTTTTTATTGTTCCAAGCTTTTCATGCTTGTTTATGGAGGCATTTGGTTTGTCACTGAGTTGCCAAGCAAAATATAATTCTAAGAATTGATCAGCTAGTGCCTCTGGTAACATTGTCCCCAGGTCCGGGGAATCTGATAAATTGAACCTATCATTTTTAAGTATTTATGAATCTGAATGAAATGGTTTATTTTCCTAAATTTATCGGTTATGCTAGCTTGATCAGTCTTTTACAGCGGTGGAACCTGTTTATATGTTGTGCCTATTTTAGTTCAAGTTTATAAGTATAATGACTGATTACTCTTTTCATTATTTCTCGTGTATATAATATTAAGGTGACAAATACTTGTTTTGCATCCTTTTTCAATGTGGTGTCATTCATGTTGAATTTGGTGCTGTGTCTATGCTGTCAAAGTCTTGAAAAATAAGAACTAGTCAAAAAGCTGCGTTTTTTCTATTCAATAGGTTGAAATGTAGACATCACGAGAAACTAACTAGTGATGTGTTCACACTACCTTCTATTATTTCTTCTTCAGTTAACACCCTTCTTGTGAACATTTCACAATAGAGATGTTTGCGTTAAAACATGTTTGTTCTTTGCACTTAGAGATGTTAACATGGAACGACTTTGTGAATGATAATTGATTGAATCAAGAGGAGAGATGAGTGCAGTAGCTGGGTTCTCACTCGGGTAAAAATAAAGATAATTGTGTTGTGTTTGTGCACACTAGGAGTTTGATCTGAATCTCCTTGCGTGATGAAAAACAAGCGCAGCAGAGTTCTTCATATGAAGAGCACAGATACACCATAACAGAGAAGTGCAATTGGGAGAAAGCAAGAAATGATCAACAAAGGCTTCTCATCTTATTACGTATCAAAGGATGAATATGAACACAGATGAGGAAAGGAAAAAAGTTACGCATGTAACTGAAAATACTGTTAACATAAACACATAACAAACTAACAGCAAAACTAATAGAAACATATTATGTTTGAGATAGTTCTGCATAATATTATAAGGTTATAACCCCTTTCACACAATGTGTTTATCAGAATATTATAGCCTGTATCCAGTTGAATTTATGCTTTTGAAAAGGAAAGCTTCCAGAGAAATTTGTATAAGTATTCAAAAGTTTTTCGATCAAGTTGGTGTATGGTGGCTAAATTAATTGTGAGAAGATTTCAATTGTAGTGAAAGGTGGCACATATCTAATAATTTTTATACATTAAACATGATTCTCTTTGAATGCAGATTACAGTGGGACGTAGGCCAGTAACTGGATTACGTTTGAGTCTAGAAGGAAGCAAGCAGAATCGGCTGAGAATTCTGGTTCAACACTTGGTATCACTTCCAAAAATCCTGCATCCATATTGGGACAGCCATGTTGCTATAGGTGCTCCCAAGTGGCAAGGACCCGAGGAGCAAGACAGCCGATGGTTTGAACCAGTTAAATGGAAGAACTTTTCTCATGTGAGCACTGCACCAATTGAGAACCCTGAAACCTTCATAGGAGACTTCTCTGGCGTCCACATAGTTACTGGAGCACAGCTTGGAGTGTGGGATTTTGGTTCCCGGAATGTGCTCTACATGAAGCTCTTGTATTCAAGGTTACCCGGCTGCACGATTCGAAGATCGCTGTGGGATCAAGTTGGAAACAGCTCATCGAAAACCGTGAACGTCGGAAACACCTCCAACTCAGATAACTCAACCCCCGGAGAAAATGCCTCAGGGAACAAGTTGTTGAAGTATGTTGACTTGTCTGGGATGACAAAAGAGCCTCAAGACCCTCCTGGCCATTGGCTAGTCACTGGTGGAAAGCTTGGTGTGGAGAAAGGGAAAATTGTTTTGAGAGTGAAATATTCATTGCTTAATTACTGATTTCACCTGCCAAGTTTGTGTTTGAGGATGTGCATGCAGTGGTGGCCTGTGTAAGAAGAAGCAGTGCTTTGGTGCACATAATTTTCCCTTCATGTAAAAACATTTTGTGGTTTCATGACCAGAGTTGAATAGGAAGCTTTTACTCTTAGTTGATTATGATTAGTGGATGCATGTTGTTGTTGTGGTGGTGGCAAATGTTGTTTGTTTCCATTGCCACTGCTGATGTGATGTCCATACTCATAGGAGTTAGAACCTTTTCCACCATGCTCCATTTTAAAGTAATGTTTGTAGCTATATAGCTTTGAAATACAAATGACAAAACCCTTTGCTTCCCCTTTCTCTCTACTACAAAACAAGAGGGTGACAGAGAGGGGAGAATGGTGGTTAGTGAAGTCTTAGAACTTGAACATTCTTTATCATCCATTGTTTTCTTTTGTGGGATATTCCTTAACTGCTTATGCATCTATTTGCGTAGTACGAATTTGTTCTTTTACTTTTTTAAACTATCATTACCTCTTCTACTTAGTTTTTGAATATAAAAACCAGTAATAACTGATATCTGAAGTTTCATGCAGTCCTTTTGTTACTGAAACCGTGTTAAAGTCTTCCAAACATTAGTAGGACATTTCTATTATTTGCTATTATTTCTATTAGTAAGATTGCATAATTTGAAGACGTGAGTTCATGTGTTGTCTATAAATTATTTTAGTGTAATGTTATTATTTATTTTTAAAGAAGTTAAGAAAATCGTTTACGGCCAAACAGAATTTATATATAATTTCTTAAATTTCTAAGGACCTTATTTAGTGTTAATACTAAAAGCACAACTTTTTTTTTTTTTAAAAAAAAAAAAAATTTTTTTTTTTTTTTTTTTTTTTAATATAAAATGCAAAATATTATTTTAGGAGGAATGTAAAGTTTTTAAACTACACATTTTATGTTTTTTTTTTTTATTCAAATTTTCTCTTTTTTTTTTTTTTTTTTTTTTGAATAGAAGACAAAAGAGTGAAGTCTATGTAATTACCATGTCCGCGCTCTCCTTCCCCTTTCTAGCTGTCAATTCCACTTATGTTCTCCTTCCCAAGCATGCTAAAG